>Ga0136617_10000187_pt1 | contig 48008 bp, 45 predicted proteins | sample AntDrymUQ3222106_2_FD_129672 | JGI IMG/M metagenome (GOLD analysis project Ga0136617, IMG submission 129672) | Polar desert sand microbial communities from Dry Valleys, Antarctica - metaG UQ322 (21.06) | ecosystem: Environmental > Terrestrial > Soil > Desert | place: Antarctica: Dry Valley... | reverse complement strand
CAAATGACGAACTGTTATTTTGTCGCCATTTGGAAAACCGGAAATGAATTTGTTTAGCGTATCATCGAGTTTTATCTTGCCCTGTTCTGCCAATTTTAAGAAAGCAAATTTGACGAAAAGTTTTGCCACCGACGCAATCATGAATTGCTTATCCGGCGAAGTTTTTAACCCGACAATATCTGCGGGAATGTTGTAGCTTCGCTTCAATATGATTTTATCTCCGACAGCGACGAGAACATTACCGTTAAATTTTTCCTGTTTGGCAAGCTCCGTAAAATACTCGTTAATGCGCGCGGCGTTATGATTTTCCGCAAAGAAAATTTCTTGACCAAAAGCGACCGCTTGAATCGAAAAAGATAAAATTAGAAAGATTGCGAATCTTCGCATGACAATTTTGATACTCCTTAAATTAATGCGGGAAAGTATAAATTTCAACGCGAAGACCGCGGAAAATGTTTCACTCTAATCAGTTTTCTGGTTTTCAAATCCGATTCGCTCGCGCACCGCGTAAATCGCCTTGTCTTGCGATTCGTGATATGTCCTGACAAGCATTTCGGCTAACAAACCCATTAAGAAAAACTGCATCGAGATTGCCAGCAAGACAATCGAAATCACCGGCAGAGGCGTTAAAATAAATGACGTACCGTAGCCCAATTTCAAAACAAACGCCCAGAGTCCGGCAAATATCGAAAGCAAAAACGCCAATAATCCGAACGTGCCGAAAACATAAATCGGTTTTGTTTGATACGATGCCATAAATTTTATCGTCATCAAATCGAAGACGACTTTCAGCGTCCGAGAAATACCGTATTTTGATTTGCCCATCGTCCGCGCGTGATGCGCGACTGGAATCTCCGCAACACGCGCTCCAGCCCAGCTTGCATAAATCGGAATAAAACGGTGCATCTCGCCGTAAAGTTTTACGTCCTGCAAAACATCTCTGCGGTACGCCTTCAAACTGCAGCCGTAGTCGTGAAGCGGAACGCCCCCAATCAAAGAGATAATTTTGTTGGCGATTTGTGAAGGAATTTTGCGCGAAACAAGTTTGTCCTGTCGATTTTTGCGCCAACCGGAAACAACGTCGTAACCTTCGTTTAATTTCTCTAAAAGCCGCGCAATATCTTTCGGGTCATTCTGCAAATCTGCGTCCATCGGAATCAAAATCGAACCTTTCGCCGCGTCAATTCCCGCCGCCATCGCCGCCGTTTGCCCGTAATTTCGACGCAAAGAAATCACGCGAACCGTTTCGTCTCGCGCCGCAATTTCCCGCAAAATTTCTAAAGATTTATCCGTCGAGCCGTCGTCAACGTAAATTACTTCTGCCGATTTATTCAAAGATTTCAACGCACCCTGAATTTTCGCGTGCATCGGACGCAAATTGTCTTCTTCGTTCAAAACCGGAAGAAAAAGCGACAATTCGGGCGCGTTTTGCGCCTTTTTATTAATTACAAGTTTTGTTTGTGCAGAATTCATCTTTAAAACAAAAATTAACCATCCCGTTTCGCGTGCACACAGATTAACACAGATATTTCTCTTTCTTATCTGTGTTAATCTGTGTGCATCTATGGATTATTTCTTCTTTGCCACAACCACAATCGAAACGCCGAACGGAAAGTCGAAATTCTTGAGCCAAAACCTTTCTGCCCCAAAAAGTTTGCCGAAAACGCCGTTAAGCGCCGAAACATTGACGTTGTTTTCCGATTCAGGTTTGATTCCGGTTAATTTCATCAAAGTTCTGCCCGCTAAAATCGGCGCGAAAAACGTCCAATTGGCGTAAGTTGCGCGTTCGATTTCAAAACCGGTTTTTTCTAATCTTTCAATAATCTGCCTTTTTGTATAACGAATACGATGATTTGAAACATCGTCCTGCACGCCCCAGAGCCACATAAACGCGGGAACGAAAATTAAAGTTTTGCCGCCCGTTTTCAAAATGCGATTCATTTCCATCAAACCCGCAACATCGTCGTCCAAGTGTTCGACGACATCGAGCGCAGTTACAATGTCGAAACTCGCATCTTCAAACGGCAAACTTTCCGCTAAACCTTTGTGCGCTTTCAAACCTTTCAAACGACAAAACTCAAGCGCTTCGTCTGAAACGTCAACACCTTCCGCCGCACCGAATTTCGCCAGCATTTCCAGATTTCCGCCGGTTCCGCAACCAACATCAAGTATTTTTGGATTTTGGATTTTGGATTTTGGATTTTGGATTATCTGTCTTAAAAATTCTTCCAAAATCGCGCGTCGTCCGACATACCACCAATGCGAATCTTCGACGCGATTCATAATGGCGTAGGTGTGTTGCTGCATTTCTTTTGAAAGTGTTGTGCTCATAATGTCATAAATTATTTGAGTAAAATTTTCAAAATAATCAGATTAATTATTATCAACTCTGTTTTCGAGCGTGTCCTGCAAATTCTGCGGCAGATTTGAAAGTAAATTTAAGTTGGTTTTCTGCTCGATGGCGCGAACCGTCGTGCGAAATTGACGCCAATCAGTTTTGCCAAGAACGGCGTTTGGCATATCAACGGCTGTTACGTGCGTGTTTTCATTAATGGCGTTCAATCCCGCGCCTTGCGGGACGGCGACAATCACTTTCCAGCAATTTGTCGGCACGGTAACTTTCTTTTTTAATTTTCCCTTTTCACCGTAAACGCCCGCGACGACGTATAAATCAACTTTTCCTCTGCTCACCAACCCGCGCGAGTAAGTTTCAAAATCATTCCAGACGTTGCGATTTAAATCAGGCGTTTGCGGCACTATATTCGTCATAAAAAATGTTGCGCTGTTTGCTTCGGGGCTGCTTGAACGGTCGGCGCTAGCGCAAAGATGTCCGCGGTCAAAACCCGAACCCGTATAATCGGCGGGCGTCACGCGCGTGAAATTTTTTGGCAAAGTCGGGTCGGGTCGGAAATCATTTTGTCGCCCGGCTACACCGAAATCCGCTTCAGCGATGCGCCACGCGACCCAATTCGCCGTTCCGCGACTGTTGTTGTAAGACAGCGCGTAGGCGTTGTTAACCATCAAAAAATTATCAGGATTAAAAGTGCTGTTCGTTGCGCCGCTCGGATTGCCGAGCGCGAGATAAACTCTTTGCGCTTCTTCCGCGTTGGTTACCGGAAGCGAGGGTTTCGGCGTGTCGGGAACAGTTGTTTCCGTGGTTTCTGGTTTGTTCGTGACGGATTCCCAGATTTTTCTGCTAAGCGACATGCAGGCGATTACCAGCAAAATGACGATTCCCAAAGCGATTAAACCGCCGATAAGCACTTTTTTATTCATAAATTTTTTGCGGAAACGAACTCTTTAAAAGTTTAGCATAAACAATCGAAAAATTCGTTGATGCGTTTTTAGCAAAGAATACGTTAAAATAAAACCGGAATGAACAAAAAACTTCATTTAACCGGACTTTCAAAAAATGAATTGGCTGATTTTGTCCAAAAAATCGGCGAGCCGAAATATCGTGCACAACAAATTTTTGGAGGTTTGCACGCAAGGCGTTTGTTAGATTTTGACGAAATGACCGATTTGCCAAAAGCGTTTCGGGAAAAGTTAAGTGAAATGGCGACTGCTTCAACCTTAAAAGTTGAGTCGCGTTACGTTTCCGAAGACGGAACGCGCCGCTTTTTGATGAAAACGCACGACAGTTTTCCGGTTGAAACAGTTTTTATTCCGACGGAAAACCGCGATACAATCTGTTTTTCTTCGCAGTCGGGTTGTCCTCTGAAATGCGATTTTTGTTTGACGGCAAAATTAGGTTTGTTGAGAAATCTGACGGCGGGCGAGATTGTCGAGCAAATAATCGTTGTTTTAAATGACGTTTACGGCGAAGGCGCGGAGACGCCGCACGGAACAAATCTCGTTGCGATGGGCGCGGGCGAGCCGTTTTTGAATTTTGAAAATTTAACCAAAGCGATAGAAACGCTTGCCGACGAAGAAGGCTTGTTTATCGTGCCGAACCGCGTAACGGTTTCAACCGCCGGAATCGTTCCGAAAATCTACGAATTTGCCAAACTCGAAAAGCGTCCGCATCTGGCAATTTCGCTGTCGGCGCCGGACAACGAATTGCGCGACAAGCTGATGCCGATAAACAAGCGTTGGAAAATTGAAGAATTGTTAAAAGCGGCAAAAGAATTTGAAAAATCGCTGCGGCGCGGCGAGCGTTTTACGTTTGAATACGTTTTGCTCGGCGGCGTCAATGACCAAGACGAACACGCGCGAGCGTTGGCAAATCTTTTGAACAAATACGAATTGCAAAAAGTAAAAATAAATTTGATTCCGCACAATTCCGCCGAACCGCTCGAATACAGTCCGCCGAGTTTTGAACAAGTCGAAAGATTTAAAGCGATTTTAGAATCGAAAGGCGTTTCGGCTTTTGTGCGCCGCCCGCGCGGACGCGACATTTATGCCGCTTGCGGGCAACTCGCGGCGAAGGACGCGCCAAATTTGATGCAGCTAAAAAGTGAAAAAGTGGAAATGTGAAAGAGTGAAAAGCAGATTGGCGACGAACAAAAACTTTTTCACGTTTTCACATTTCCACTTTTTCACTTTCTAATTTATGGAAATTCTTATAATAGGAATTCTTTTGGTTGCTTTGATGGTTTTTGTTTCGACAAAAATTAAAAAGAGCGCGGCGAAAGCTTTTGAGCGAGAAGTTATCGAAACCGAAGATTTTATAATCGTCAAGCCCGAAGGCTTTATCAATCCGATAAATGAAGATTCCAAATTCGTGTTTGAAGCATACACAAAAGATTCCGGCAAAAACGATGCGGAAGAATTTCGGCAGGCGCAGGCAACTTTAAGCGTTGTTTCTGAGTCGAATTTTGCAACGATTTGCGAAAACGCGAAAACTTCCGCCGGCAAAATTTTATCGGACAAACTTTCCAAAAACGCAGAGCAAAATCAAAACATTTATTTTGTTGAAAGCGAAGAAATTAAAAACGGCGTCAAGTTTATTTCGTTTCGGAAAATTGTCGAAAGCATCCAAAAGCGAAAAATTTACGAATTACAAGTTTCGGTATTGGAAAATTACCGCGCAGATTTTTCAGGCAAAACCAATGAAATGCTCGAAAGCTTCGCCGTAAAATAAAATCATTTTCGTACTGCGCAAAACAATCATTTATTTACAAAGTAAGTTATGAAAAAAAATCTATTCTGCTTAATTTTATCTTTAATTTTTTTGGTCGGCGCTTCTGCTCAAACAAACGCCCAGACAATTAGCGCAAAAATTGGAACTGTCAAGCGTGGCGGCGCCACGCGCGGAACGGTGGTGATGAACATTCCGGGCGGTTTGCACGTCAATTCGAGCCGCCCCGATAGCGAATACGCAATTCCGACGGTTGTCCAGGTGAGCGCGTCCGGCGCAAAGGTCGGAGCGGTTATGTATCCACGGGGAAGAAACCGCAAATTCGAGTTTTCCGAAAACTCAATTAATGTTTATGAAGGAACAACCGCTTTTAATTTCAACGTAACTGTTCCGGCAAATTTTAAGGGAAATTCGGTGAAAATTCGCGCCGTCGTACGTTATCAAGCCTGCACTGAAGAGGTTTGTTACGCGCCAAAAAGCAAGGAAATTACTTTGACGGCGCAAGTTAGATGAGATGAAATTTAACCGCAGATAAACGCAGATTTTCGCGGAATTAAGAAAAGATAAAATAAATCGTCTTTATCCGTTTTCATCCGCGTTTATCTGCGGTTAAAATTTCCTATCCGCAGCTGACGTTATCTCTGGTTTTTCTTTATTGGCGTAACTTGGTCGAAGGTTTTGCGGAAATCCTCGCCGTTCATAGAAACGGTTTTGCACATTTCAAAAAGACGCGAGCGAAGGCGCACGCCGATTCTATCTTCCAAAGTTTCTTCGCGCTCGGCGCGGCGTTCATCGAGATAATTAGTCGTAAAAATTGTGAGTTTTTTATCGTTGTAGCGCGTGTTAATAATATGCGCCATCGTATCGCGCACCCAATCGGTCGGTTTTGAAGCGCCGATTTCGTCAAGAACTAAAATGTCCGAATCGAAAACCGGAGCGAGAACTTTTAATTCCGAGAGCTGCGAAACTGGGTTGTAAGAGCCTTGAATTTCCTTTAAAAGCGCGCCGAACTCATAAAACAAACAGGAAAAGCCGCGCTCGGTCAAACCCTTCAAAATTGAAACCGCCAAATGTGTTTTGCCAACGCCGACCGTTCCCATCAATAGCAAACCGCGCTCAACCGCCGGATATTCCATTGCCAGGCGCGAAGCATAGCGAAAGGCTCGTTCCTGTGACGGATTTAAGATTCGGTAACTGTGAAAATGACAATCCGTGTAGCGCTTCGGAATTTGAGTTTTGACGAGCAGTTTTGTATGCGAGTTTTGCTTGCGGCACGCGCACGAACGCGCTCCCTTGCCCGCGACGACTTCCATTCCCGAGCCGTAGCAAAGCGGACAAACTTCAGGTTCGTCGTCGCCTTCGGGCGCGTCGTAAAAATCGGATTCAGGTAGACTTTGAGCCGTATTCGGAACGGCAAAAAGCGGATGAATTTTGGCTTTCTCTTGCGGCATTAACGGTGAACCGAACTAATTTCTTGACCAAATAGACCTTGTTCTTTTGTGTGGGCTTTTTATAAAACCTTTGAAGCCGTTCTGGATTATAGCACCGAAAAAAATGATTTCAAGTTTTATTTTGTAATCTAAAACGCAGTAAAAATCAGGCTCAAACAAATTTGCGATTTTGGGAAAAAGTGAAGTTTATGAAAACACAAGACTTAAGATTTAACAAAAAATTCACACGAAACGAAAAAATTTTGTTTTTAGGTTTTTGCTCGTTTGGCGTGTGCTATATTAAAATTCATTCGATAAGATTTTAATGATTTATGAGTATCCTACACAATTTGTTGATAAAACTGGGTTTGGCGGATTTGAAAGCCGAGCGAAGTCCAATTTCGGTTTTTTTATTGGACGATGACCGGCGGAGACATCGATGGTTTTCAAAACGTTTTGAAGGCGATGAATTAGACATTGCCGAAACGGTTGATGAAGCCAAAGAACTTTTGAGCGAATTCGCTTACGACGCAGTTTTTCTCGACCACGATTTGCTGCCGCATCATTACGAATCAAACGACCACGACGATTTTGCCAGTACCGGCTACGCGATCGCCGAATGGCTCAATGAAAACAAAGAACTGCAGCGCGCCGCAACCATAATCGTTCATACGCGCAACGCCGACGGCGCGGTTCAAATGGTGGAAAAATTGCGCGAATCCGGCAGGCAAGTTGAATACGTGCCGTTCCCGATGCTGGATTTAAAAATAAAAAATTACTGGAAAAGGTGAGATAACGAAAAGTGAAAAAGCAGATTGAGTTTGCCCGACCGACTTTTTCACTTTTTTACTTTTTCATATTTTTACTTTTTCTTTATTTCGTCAATTTCTTTCTGGGTTTGCTCGATTAATTGTTTGAGCGCACCTTTCAGATTTTCTTCTTTGGTTTTTTCCACAACTTTGTTTAATGCCATCAAGTGAGCCGTTTTCAAAGCTAATTCTTTAGGAACTTCGACATCGGGTTTGACACCTGTTCCTTCCCAATTTGTTTTGGTGATCGGGTTAATCGCGCGTCCGGTCGGGACGAAAATTCCGAAATGCTCGCTTAAACGAAACATTCCGCCAGGATTTGCGCCGCCGCCGGTTGTTTCGCCGACGATTGTGGCGCGCTTTAACGCTTTCAGATTGTTTGTAAATTCTTCCGCCGCCGAAAATGTTCGGCTGCTCGTCAAAACGTAAACGTCCTTTTCGCCGTACTTTTTACCCGAAACAATTGATTTGGTAAAAAAATCTTCGGTTCGATTACCATCACGCCAGTAAAGACTATTCAAATGCACAGGTTTTTCGCCGAAAAGATATGAGCTGATTAACGCGACCATTTCAGGATTTCCGCCGCCGTTTTGCCGCACATCAAAAATTAAAGCATCTGTATTGGCGACAAAATTCATCGCCGATGCAACGGTTTCCGCACCCATTTCCGCATCGGTAAATCCGCGAAAATCTATATAGCCGATGTTCCCTGGAAGGCGTTCGATTTTTTCAAATCCGTAATTGATTCTGTTTAGATAACGCCGGTAATCTTCCTTTTCCTGAGCGGTCGGTTCGTCGCGTTTTTGCCTGACGGGAATCGCCTCAAAAGAATAACGAACGCGCATATGTTTGTCACGGCTGACTGATTGCAAATCCGCCGTTAACTTATCGGCAAACGCCCTGGCGCTTGTAATCGTATCGTATTCTTTATTTTGCAACCGCCCGCGCATATCAGTTTCGATTTTTTTAGCCACTTCGGGAAAAACATAAGAATGGTTTAGATTCTTCAAAGCGCTTTCGATAACTTCCGTGCGCGTTTTTGCATCAACATTCATATCGGGTGGTTCATTTCCCCGCTGTTGCGCAAGAGCGCTAAGCGGAACAGACAGCAAACCAAGAATCATAAAAATTGATAAAGACAATTGTTTTTTCATAATGCATAACTCCTTATAAATTGTAAAAATTTTATTTCTCGCGCTTTAGCAGTCCGCTTAAAAGCAGTTTTGCCACGCGCCCGGTTCTCTCTTCGATTTCTTCACGCTCGCCCAGCTCGCGCGTCGTCAAGCTATATGGAAGCAGTGAATTTGTCGCTAGCAAAAACGTTTCGGCTATCTTTTTCGGATTTCCAGCGGCAAAAATATTCGTTTCCTGTCCTTCTTTGATAACTTCCGCGAAAATTTCGGCTTCTTCCTGAAAATATTGTTTGCGGCGGGCGAGCAGTTTCGGACGCAACGCGGCAAGCAAATCATTTAGGCTTTGCGTGTAATGCTGAACACTGTCAAAACGAAACAACACGCGCTTTAAAAGCATCTGATGCAGACGCTTTTCGGGCGCGAGTTTTCTCTCGCCAATAATCGTCAACTCTTTTTTCAGCCGCTCGATGATACGGTCAATATGCGAAAGAGCGATTTCTTCTTTGCTGGAAAAATGTAGATAAACACTGCCCTTCCCGATGCCGACTGCCAGCGCCAAATCGTCAATGGTCATTTTTTTATAACCGTAACGGGCTAGAAAATCGTCGGTCGCGTCGAGAATCGCTTCCCGAACTTCTTTTGTCTGCACGGCATTTCTCATAATTCTGACTTATGACTTATGACTATAATCGAATTTTAGTCAAATATACAAACGGATAAAGTATTAAATTTGTTTCAACTTTTTGTTTCTTTAGAAAATATTTGCTTTTTCTTAGTTAAAATTTGCGCTACAAGCCAGCCATATTCCACTTGCGAACGACTTCGTTGACGAGATTAGCCACTTTGTCGGTGACTTTCGCGTAATACAAATCCGCTTTTTTCTGGTCGAATTTCGGATAGCCCTGCCCTTTTTGATAAAGACCGATTGAAGATGGAAACGGAGTTGCCGACCAAGTTCCCGACGCCGGATAAGCCGTCGCTAAATCCGCTTTATATCTTTCGGGATGAACGAGTGTCGGGTCAATCGCTTGAATAAACGCGGTTTCATTTAACCCTGCGTGTCCGCCGTCTTCGCCGAAAACTTCTTTCGTTTCGTCGGACGCAAACGACCACCAATTAATGACCAGAGTTCGCACCTTTCTTTCGCTTGCCACTTCCGCCGCGACTGATTGCAAAACGGCGGTTTGCCCGCCGCCGTGTCCGTTTAAGATTATAATGTTGCGAAAACCGTTTTTCGCCAGACCTTCCAAAATCTGCTTGACGAACGGGCGATAAGCCGATTCGGTTATCTGAAACGCGCCCGGATATGCCTCCATCGAGCCGGTAATTCCATACGGCAAAGTTGGCGCAATCATCGCATTAACTCTCGGCGCGATAGTTTTCGCCATCGCCGTCGGCGCGGTGTTGTCAGCACCGTTATTAACCACGCCGTGCGGCTCTAAAGTTCCGGTCGGCAGCAGAACGGTTTGGATTTTTGACGGAACAGTTTCACGAAATTCCATCCAATTTATTCTGTCCATTTCGCGTGTTGAAACCGTGTCTTTCGATGAATCATTTCGTGATTGCGTTTTATTTGAAGTTTGTGCCAACGCTAAAAATTGAAGCGTGGCGACAAGGACGATTAGACAAATTGTTCTTTTCATTTTCCGGCTCCTTTGGCTTTTTGAATATCTTCGCGCAAAGGAATTTTATAAGCAACAATTTTTTCTATGTAAATGTTCGGACAATTAAACTGCGAGATTCACAAAAATTTATAAAGGCGGAGTTGTTATTTTTCGTCCGGCAAAATTTCCTGCACGCGCCCAACTTGACCGTCAGTCAGGCGCACTTTTATTCCGTGCGGATGATTTGCCGAATTCGTCAATAAATCTTTCACCGTTCCGACGGTTCGTTTTCCCGTTCGCTGGTCTTGTTTGAGGACAATTGCGACGCGCATTCCGGCGCGAATGTCGGCGCGTTGCTTTCCGTTCATAATTGATTATTTTATTTGCAAGACTTCCTTCAAACAAGTCGTGTAGGAATTTGATTTTCTTTCGGCTCGCATCTGCCATGCTTTTTCGGATTTGCGAACGCCGAAAGTGACGACGTTTCTTCCGAATTTGCAGGAAATTTTGTCCAAAGCCTGCATCAATCTTTTGTCTTTTTCGTAATTCGATTGATTATAAAGCCTGACTGTTTCGCCGCGTTCAGGCTGAAGTCCCTGCAAAATCACGCCGACTTTTTTGTAAAGAAAATCCTTTTTGTAAATTTGAACGAGTGCTTCCTGCATCCAATTTTTTAATTCTCTCGTTGAATTTGTCGCGTTAGCTAATTCGATTGTCAGCGAGTTGCTGTATTGCGGTTGTTTTGAAAAGCGGTTCGTGGTTAGAAAAACCGTCACGGCGCGCGCCGTTAATTTTTGCCGCCGCATTCTCTCGCCACATTTAACCAGATAACTATCCAGTGCTTCTTTGAGATGTTCGAGATTGCTGGTCAAATCGCCGAATGAACGCGAGCAAGTAATTGATTTTTTAGGCAGCGGCGCAAGTTCGAGCGGCAGGCAAATTTTTCCGTTTAATTCTTCGACAACTCTCGCGCCCGTAACCGAAAGAAGTTTTCGCGCCCAACGTCTGTCCATTTGTTTTAACTGCAAAGCGGTTTTTATTCCGAGCGCGTTTAATTTTTTCGCCGAATTGTAACCAATTCCCCAAATATCATTAATTGGCGTTTGATCTAAAACTTCGCATTGCACGGCTTCATCTGCCATTTCAAACACGCCGAGGTTTGCTTTCTTCGCCAGACGATTGGCAATTTTTGCAAGAGTTTTATTGGGAGCGATACCGATTGAGACGGAAATGCCTGTCCATTTTTTAAGTTTTTCTTTTATTTCGTGTCCGCTTTCGTTCAACTTTTCAGCGTCGCCTTCTAAATTTAAAAACGCTTCATCAATCGAATAAATTTCCGTCTCCGGCGCGAAACTGGAAAGCAATTCCATCACGCGCGACGACATATCGCCGTAGAGCGTGTAATTAGAAGAAAAAACGGCAACTTTTTCTCTCTCTGCGAAATCTTCAATCTGAAAATACGGCGTTCCCATTTTTATGCCGATGGCTTTCGCTTCTTCGCTTCGCGCAATGACGCAGCCGTCGTTGTTTGAAAGAACAACGACCGGACATTTTCGCAAATGCGGAGCAAATACACGCTCGCACGATACATAAAAATTGTTGCAATCAACTAAAGCAATCATCTTTCAGTTATCAGTTAAAAGGATTGAATCGAATGCAGCACTTTCCCCCAAATTTCAAAATCATCTTCCAACCTGATTTTTATTGGCTGATAGTTGATATTTTCCGAATAAAGCCAAACAGCGCCGTCATTAAGCATTCGCAAACGCTTAACACATAAATCATTGCCGACACGCGCCACGACAATATCTTTATCTACGGTTTCCGCCATTCTATCAACGATTAACAAATCGCCCGAACAAATCAAAGTTTCCATCGAATCACCAATGACGCGAACGTAAAACGTCGCTAGCGGATGTTTTATTAAATCTTTATTTAAATCTATTCTGCCTTCGATGTAATCTTCGGCAGGAGACGGAAAACCCGCCGGAACATGCGAAGAAACAAGCGGACGCGAAAGTTTTCTGGTAAGATTGGGAGTGAAAATTCCCCAAACAGAGCATTCCATAATTTGACCTCGATTCGGAAGACGTAAAATCAATTGTTCTAACTATGCAACAATGTATAACACAAGACACGCGAAAATATCAAAGATTTTCAATAAAAAAGACGACTCAAAAGAATCGTCTTTGGTTATTTACTATTGTCGAAAGATTTGCAGTCTAAATTTCCTGCCACTGATTTGGCACGATTTTGTGTTCGCCCCAAACAAATTCTAAAGCCTCATTATGCCCGCTAAATAATCGCAATTTTAATTTTGGACAATCTTCTCACCGTGCACGGACGAATGCCGTTTGAAGGCGAGCGTAAAATTGTTCTGGCTATGACTTAAAGACAATAAACAGATTTTTTGCCGCAACTCATAACCGTCCGTGATGAATCAGCGTTCGATAATTTCGATTCCAAAATCGTCAGATTTACTGTTCTCTAACCAATTTCACGTTTTCCGGGTGATAGATAATAATCGGTTCTTCTTCAACTACCACATTGCTGGCGTCAAGCCCGTAAGCCGAGTCCTCCCGAATACTCAGCCAGCGCTTTAGAAAATAGTAAGCCCGCATAATAAAATCGTCTTTAAACTTTAGATCGTTTTCGTAACTTAAAAACGAGCGGTGCAAAACGAAACGAATGTCCCCGGGAACATTGTATTTGCTTAAAGCCGGATGGCGGCTGGCAGCTGTAACTTCGTTGCTTGCTTCGAGGTCTTTGAGCGCTAGTTCAAAAAAGTAATTGATGCGCGGCTCGATGCGAAAGCCGAACGTGAATGTGAGGAAATAAACATCATCCTTTACTTGTGGGTCGATTTTGTACTTCATTGTGAATGGTTCATTATCGGTTTTGACGTGAATAAACCAGTAAACATCGGCGCGTTTCGGCGTTCTTTCCAAAATCGAGCGCATCGTTTCCTGTTCGAGGTAATTTGGCGAGTCCGAAGCCGTCAAATAGACAAGATGCGTCGCGTATTGCGGCAGAGTTTTGTCGTTGCTTAGTTCCGTAAGCGTTTCAAAAAACGGCGCGGTTATCTCCATTATCGTCAAGGCGCGGCGCAGTTGTCTGCCTTTGTACCACAACCACATTACCGAGATTAAAACCAGCCCGCCGAGAAACGTAATCCAGCCGCCTTCAGGGAATTTAAGAAGATTGGCAACGAGAAACGCGCCTTCGATGGTTAGAAAAATACCGACAATGAGAAATGCGAGCGGCGCGGGCAGTCCTCTAAAGCGCAGGTAAACCGAAAGCAAAATGGTCGTCATCATCATCGTTAGCGTAACTGACAAACCGTATGCAGCTTCCATATATTTCGATTCCTGGAAGTAAAGCACCACGCCGATACAGCCGGCGAGCAACAGCCAATTGACTTGCGGAATGTAAAGCTGACCTTTAAAGTCGGTCGGATAAACGATTCGCTGCCGATACCAAAAATTAAGCCGCATCGCTTCGCCGACGAGCGTAAAGCTCCCGGAAATCAAGGCTTGGCTGGCGATAATCGCGGCGACGGTAGCGATGGCAATTCCGAACGGTAAAATCGAGCGCGGCATAATCGCATAAAACGGAGTTGTGCCTTCGATATGTCCGCCAGCGTGGTTCATTAGTCCGGCGGCTTGTCCGGCGTAACTTAAAATCAGACAAATTTTAACGAAAATCCAACTGCCACGAATGTTGCCGCGTCCGACGTGACCCATATCCGAATAAAGCGCTTCGGCGCCCGTCGTGCAAAGAAACACCGCGCCTAAAAGCCAAAACCCGCCCGGATATTCGACTAAAAAGCGATAAGCCCATACCGGATTTAACGCTTTTAAAATAGAAAAATCAGAACTTAAAGCAAGCAATCCTATCGCGGCAATAAACGCGAACCAGACAAACATTACGGGACCGAAAAACTTTCCGATGGTCTGTGTGCCGAATTGCTGCGCGACAAAAATCAAAATTAAAATTCCGATAACAATCGGAACGGTGGGCAAGTGCGGCGAGTAAATCCTTAAACCTTCGACCGCCGAGGAAACGGAAATCGGCGGCGTGATAATTCCTTCGGCGAGGATAAACGAACCGCCGATAATGGTCGGATATAAAATCCACCTGCCTGCGCTTTTATGAATCAACGCATACAGCGAAAAAACTCCGCCCTCACCGTTGTTGTCCGCGCTCAAAACAATGATGATGTATTTAATTGTCGTTTGCAGCGTCAGCGTCCAGAATATCGCCGAAAACCCGCCGAGAACAAGCGTTTCGTTAATTTCGCGTTCGCCGACAATTGCCGAAAAAGTGTAAAGCGGCGACGTACCGATGTCGCCGAAAACAATACCGAGCGCGACGAGCAAACCTGCAAACGAAACTTTATTTATGTGCTGATGATGATTGCTTCCGTTTTCCATGACGCTAAAGTTAACCGTTTTCTATCATAACTTCAACCCTTTCTTTTTCATTTACAAGGAAGCAATAAGCGCAACATTTGGATAATACTTAGGAGAAAATATCTCACAGTATCTTGGCACGCGAAAAAGGTTTGTCTAACGGTGAATTGTGTTAAGTCGTTTTACTTGCACCACAAGATAGATTAGGACACTATCCTTATTTCCATTTTGTTGCGTAATCAGATTCTTCCCCATCATAAAACTTCATCAGCGTGGAATTCCAAAACTCTGATTTTATCGTGAATAAAATGAAATTTGGTCTGACCGTTTTGATATATTTTATAACCGCTTTTCCCCGCTTACCGACCACTTATCACAATATGCTTACCTTAATTGCTATTAGTGAGCGATAATTTAAACGGGTAATTTTCAAACACACAGAGTTTGGAAAAGAGTATTTAATTGATTAGAATTGGCTTGTGAAAATAACAAACGACAGTTTAAGAAAAAATGCCGTGAATTGGCAGTTGTGGTTGGCAATCATCGGCTGTTGGACGTTGTTCGGCGTTTTTTTCTCCTGTCAGGTTTACCTTCAATTTGCTTATCTAGGTAGACCCGAATCGTTCAGGCGAGTGGTAATCGCCTGGCTCGTTTGCTCATATTTGTGGGCGTTTCTGACGCCGCTTGTTTTTTATCTCGCACGGCGTTTTCCGCTTGAGAGAGAAGCGATATTCGGGCGGGCGGCGGTTCACCTGTTCTTTGGCTCATTATTTTCTTTGCTACAACTCGGAGCTTATACTTTTGTTCATCAATGGCTAATCGGCGACACGTCAAAACCTTTCTTGCCGCTTGAAAAATTCCAATATCTGCTGGTCGCCGAATTTCATTTTAATCTTTTAATCTACTCCGCGATTTTAGGTCTTCATCAGGCTTTCGGTTATTACCGCCGTTTTCGCGAGCGCGAGCAACGAGCCGCGCAGCTTGAGCTTGAAGCCGCACAGCTCGAAACGCAATTGACGCGGGCGCAGCTCGATGCTCTAAAAATGCAGCTTCATCCGCATTTTCTTTTCAATACGCTCAACACGATCTCAGTTTTGATGAAGGAAGATACCGAAGCTGCAAATCGAATGCTCGTGCGTCTCAGCGAACTACTTCGCGTAGCTTTGAAAAGCACGAATACGAACGAAATCACGCTTCGGCAGGAATTGGAATTTTTACGTAGCTATCTGGAAATTGAGCAGACCAGATTTCAAGACCGTCTGAAAATCAGCATCGAAGCCGCGCCCGAAACGCTCGACGCGCGTGTGCCAAATTTGATTTTGCAGCCACTCGTTGAAAATGCGATTCGCCACGCCGTCGCGCCTCGCGCTGATGAAACTCTGGTCGAAATCCGCGCCGAGAGAAACAATGGACATTTGCATCTTATCGTGCGCGACGACGGCGACGGCATTGCTGAACAAGCCGCCGATTCAAACGGCATCGGACTTTCAAATACAAAAGCCAGACTCGAAAAACTTTACGGCGCGGCGCAAACTTTTGAATTATCGCAGCCTCAGAAGAGCGGTTTGCAAGTTTCTATTACGATTCCTTTTCGCACGAATGATGAACAGTAATCAAATTGAAAAGATTCGCGCATTAATTGTTGACGACGAACCACTCGCACGGCGCGGCATCCGGCAAAGTCTGCAATCCGTTTTTGATGTTGAAATCATTGGCGAATGCAAAAACGGGCGCGAAGCCGTCGCTGCTATTGAAAGACAAAAACCGGATTTGGTTTTTCTAGACGTGCAAATGCCGCTCCTTGATGGCTTCGGCGTGATTGAAGAAATTGGCGCGGAAAATCTGCCGCCCATCATCATTTTTGTAACGGCGTTTGACGAACACGCGATTCGCGCTTTTGAAATCAACGCGCTTGATTATCTGCTCAAACCGGTTGACCCCGAACGATTCAAAAAAACGCTGGAGCGTGTCAGAGAACAATTAAAAAACAAACAAAGCGGTCAGCTTGACGAAAAACTGTCGGCGCTCTTGCGCGATGTCGAATCTCTGAAAGATAGGAACGTTTCGCACGAATACCTGCGACGCATCGTCATCAAAGAAAACGGGCGCGTATTTTTTCTCGACGCTAGCGAAATTGATTGGGTTTCCGCCGAAGGCAATTACATTCAACTTCACGCAAGAAACAAAACTCATCTGCTGCGTGAAACAATGGACGGCATCGAGCGTAAATTAAACCCACGTGAGTTTTTACGCCTGCGTCGTTCAACGATTGTCCGCATCGAACAAATCAAAGAATTGCAGCCGTTATTCAAGGGTGAATTTGTCATCGTGTTAAAGGACGGAACAAAACTCTCTTCAAGCCGCCGCTATCGTCAAAATCTTGATGCGCTACTGAAAAGTTAAATTCGCTTTGCTGTTTTTCACCATTTACATTCCGCTTTTCACTCTAAAACAACCGCAAATCACAAAACCGTTGCGCTGTTTTTAAAGACGGCGGTAGCGTAACTAAAAGGAAATCAGCTATGCATCAAATTTTAATCGCAACCATTTTTTTCTTAGCTCTAGTTCTATCCAATTCGGTAACGATTTACGCTCAAATTGTTTCTGTCAATCAGCCGCAAAGGGTTATTGACCGCAAAGAATTAGAAACGTTCTTGGATAAATTTTTCGCCGAGCAGATGCCGAAATATAAAATTCCGGGCGCGGTTTTCGTCTTGGTTAAAGACGGTAAAGTTTTCTTTGCCAAAGGATTCGGATACGCCGACGTTGAAAGGAAAATATCGGTTGACCCGGACAAAACTCTGTTCCGCGCTTACTCTGTTTCCAAATCATTTACGGCGACGGCGGTGATGCAGCTCGTCGAACGCGGCAAGCTTAAGCTCGATGAAGATGTCAATAAATATCTGAAACGCTTCAAAATCAAAGATAATTTCACCGAGCCGATTACGCTTGCTGATTTGCTGACACATCGCGCCGGATTTACCGACACCGCTGTCGAAACGCAGCTTACTCAAGGGAAATATCGAATTTTAGATTTAGGCGAATACTTAAAGCAAAACTTGCCGCCGCGTTCAAGACCGCCGGGCAAATTCGAGTATTCAAATTTCGGCTCGGCTCTCGCCGGATTTATTGTTGAAGAAGTTTCCGGCGAGCCATTTGCCGAATACATCGAAAAACATATTTTCAAACCGCTCGGTATGCACCGCAGCACTTTTCTGCTGCCGTCGCAGCTTCCGGCGCAAACAGCCGAGAATTTTGCGGTGAGCTACGCGATTGAAAACGGTTTGAACCGCCGGATGAGATTAGACGAAGGAGATTTCAGCGTCGCGCCCGCCGCTAATCTTCTGATGACGGGAAATGATATTGCGCGTTTTATGATTGCTCATTTGCAAAACGGGCGGTATAAAAAAACGCGCATCTTGAGCGAAGCGTCAGCAAAACATATGCACCAGCCTTGGCTTTCCGCCGACGCGCCAAAAGATTTTGGTTACGGATTTTTCTGGCGCACAGAGAAAGGGCAAAGAGTGATGTTTCACGCCGGCGGTTACCAGTTCGGCAATGTCAATCTGATGCAGCTTATACCAGAACACATCGCGGGCTTTTTCTTATCTTTTACGCACGGCGGCATCGAAGAAAAACGAGATATGCGGGCGGCGTTGGCTTCCCAAATTATGGCTCGATATTTTTCCAAAGAATAGAAATCGTCGGAGAAGATTATGCTTATGAAAATAAAATTAGTGAAAATTTCAATCTGGATTCTTCTTTCGCTTTCAACCGTTGCGGCACAGTCGCTGGAAAAGGAACTCGTTTTGGAGACGGGCGTTGCGCCTCACGCTAAAATTGACGATGTTTATCGCCGTTTCAGCGAAGGGTATAAAAAACTTGACGCCGAAGCGGTTACGAATCTTTACACAGACGACGCGCTTTATCTTGCGCCCGACAGCGATGTGATGCGCGGGCGCGAAAAGATTCTGGCGAACTTTTCAGGCTTTTTTAATTCGGTCAAAACAAGCGGCGGGAGTTTGACGATTTCGTTTCGGATTTGAAAACAGACAGGGCAATGTAGCCTATATGTTTCAGGAAACGTATCTGATGTCTGAAAAAGTTTCGCAGTGAAATCTTGAAAAATAAAAAGAAAACAAAATGAGAAAATCAATCTTGCCGGTTGTAATAATTTTATTCGTCTGCCTGTGGCAAATTCACACTCAAACGACGAACAGCCAAACGAATTTTACTGAAACAAATTATCAGTGGACAAAATGCATCTTGCGCGGCGAACACGAAAAAGATGTCGAAGGCGTCGCTTTTAATCCAAACGGCAAATGGCTGGCTTCGGTGAGCGATGACAAAAATGTGATTTTATGGGAAGTGAACGAAAAATGAGAAAAGTTCTTTTAATTTTAACCATTATTTCCGCCCTCTGTGTTTTAAACATTCAAGCACAGACGAAACAAGATGGATGGGCGACTGCAACTATTGAGTCCGCCAAACTTTCTGCCGCTCGTCTGCAGGCGATGGAAAAAGCGATTCGGGCGGACGAATTCAAAAAGATTACCAGCGTTCTTATTGCTCGCAATGAAAAGTTAGTTTATGAAAGCTATTTCGGCGGCTCTGATGCTTCGGCTTTCAGAAACACCCGCTCAGCCGGCAAAACAATTACCGGAATGTTGATAGGTATTGCGATAGATAAAAAACTGCTGGCGGGTGTGGACGCTCCCGTGATGAGATTCTTCCCGGACAAAAAGCCGGTAGAGAATCCAGATTCACGTAAAGACAAAATTACGGTGGAAGATTTTCTTACTATGAGTTCGCTTCTGGAATGCAACGATGATAATCAGTTTTCTAGAGGTAACGAGGAGCGAATGTATTTGATTGAGGATTATGTCAAGTTCACGTTGGATTTGCCCATCAGAGGATTTCCGGGCTGGGAAGCAAAGCCGAAGGATTCGCGTTATGGGCGCAGTTTCAGTTACTGCACGGCGGGTGTGGTTACGCTCGGCGGAGTTTTGGAGCGGGCGACAAAAATGTCTGTCCCTGAATTTGCCAAACAGAACTTGTTTGACCCGCTCGGAATTCTAAAGGCAGAGTGGCAAATTACTCCTTCGGGACTGGCAATGACGGGCGGCGGTTTGGGCTTGCAAAGTCGTGATTATTTGAAGTTGGCGCAAGTTTATGCTAACGGCGGCGTTTGGAACGGCAAGCGGATTGTGTCTGAAAGCTGGGTGAAAAAATCCATTCAGCCCCACGCTCAAATAGATGATGAAACGAAGTATGGCTATCTTTGGTGGCTGAAGACTTTTAAGTCCGGTGATAAGAAGTTTGCAGCCTATTTTATGACAGGAGCCGGGGGAAGCAAAGTATTAGTCTTCCCGGAGTTGGAAATGACCGTCGTAGTAACGAGTGAAAACTTTCGCGTGAGGGAAGCCCATGAGTTAACCAACCGATTGTTATCCGAATATATTCTTGCATCAGTTGAGCGGTAAGCTCTGTGTCAATTCTGTCGTTACGCTTTATTAGGAAAGAAAACAATGATGAGAAAACAGGTTTTTATTTTAATCGCTGTTCTGACTATTTGCTCATTGCCGGTTCGCACTCAACCGACAATCAGCCAAAACCAACCACCTATTGATTGCGCGATCTATCCAGCGCAAAAAACATCGCTTTATATTCTGCCTTTCGAGGTCGGCAAATCTTTTGAAGTGTGGCGCACCATCGAGCATTACGCGCGCGGCAACGGCGGCGTTGGTTTATATGCGATTGATTTTGCAATGCCGATTGGCACGCGCGTTATCGCGTCGCGAGAAGGCGAAGTCGTCGCCGCGCGAGGCGAGTTTTATGATAATAACGGCGAAGATTTGAAAGAAAATTTTGTTTTCATTCGGCACGCCGACGGCACTGTCGCCCGATATTTTCATTTAACGCACGACGGCGCGTTAGTCAAAGTCGGTGACAAAATCAAGCAGGGTCAGCTCATCGGTCTGAGCGGCAACACGGGACAAAGCACGGGAGCGCATCTGCATTTCGACGTGCAGACATGCGGTCCTAATTTGCCGCCAAATTACAATCAATATTCGTGTGGTCAAACCGTTCCCATTACTTTTAGAAACATGGAAGAATACGCCTGCAATTTGGTTTCTGGCAAAACTTATAAAGCATTTGAATTTGTCCCGAATAGCAACAACTCAACGCTTGAAGTTGATAAAGAATCAATCAAGAAAACCGCGCTCGATTATATCGAAGGCTGGTATGAGGGAAACGCCGAACGAATGGAACGCGCTCTGCATCCTGATTTGGCGAAGCGAATCGTCCGCGTTAGTCCCGATAATAAATTTAACCGTCTCGACCAGATGAGCGCGCTAGGTTTGGTGCAGGGCGTAAAACGCGGCGACGGAAAACAAACTCCGAAGGAAAAACAACTCAAAGAAGTTACGATTCTCGACGTTTTTGAAAACGCGGCGAGCGTGAAAATCATCGCGTCCGATTGGGTTGATTATTTGCACATCGCAAAATTTAACGGGCGGTGGGTGATTGTCAACGTGCTTTGGGAATTGAAGCCAAGTGGAAATAGAGCTTCTCAAACTGCCGCACGACTCGATTTATAGGCGGGGAAAAGTCCAAAAATTGTAGCAGAATGACTAGGGCACGCAACTATTGTTTTAACCTTAGATCCTTACTCGCACGTTTTACCGTCAATGCAGAGGGACGCAGCTGATGAACCTAAGTTGATGCTATTTCGACAAAAAGCATAAAATAAAAAGTGTTGCACAAATGTTGCACAAAACAAGAAAAGGCTACTCATAAAGTAGCCCCTAACTAATTGATTTAACTGGTGGCTAGGGACGGGGTCGAACCGCCGACACGCGGATTTTCAGTCCGCTGCTCTACCAACTGAGCTACCTAGCCATTTGCTTTCAAACTTAATAACAAAAGCAAGTGAAATAGTGTAAATAAGCGTTTTGCGGTTGTCAAATCTTCAGGCGTAAAAGCTCAAACAACCGCTAAAATCCCGCGATACTGTTGACAATAACGACAATAATAATATAATCCATTGTTAGCGGCTGTTATACCCATGTCAGCTGCTATGACCTTCCTAATTCCGTTTGATACCTGCCCGTGCCGGTTTGGAAGTCGTCGCTGTCCCCCAGGGATGCAACATTCAAACCGGCACAGCTATCTTTAAAGAAAATAAAAAGTAAAATATTTTAGCGAGGTTTGTAATTATGTTAAGAATTTTTTTAGCTGTTTCAATTTGTTTTTTATTACTTGTAAATCTGTCTTGTCAAAGCGCCGACACGACAAATGCTAACACGACAGCAAATGTGCCGCCCGAACTTTCCGGCAGTCCCGTGCCGATAACGGCAAATTCAACACCCGGCATTCCCGACCCGAATTCGGCGAATGTAAAGCCAATGACCGGAACGACGCCGGGCATTCCCGATACGAGCAAAGGCAAGACTGTTTTGCCAAAAGGCGCGACGCCAACTCCGGGCATTCCTGATCAGGAAACTTTGAAAAAACAAATGAATACTCCGATTAAAGACGCGAATGTGGTTAATAATCCGCCGAAAGAAAATAAACCATCGAATGAAAATTCGACTCCTCAACCGAAGAATCTTCGTAAACCTTAATTGAAAAACCGCGAAATTATAAAAGGCAGCCGGTAATAAGTTAATACTTATTACCGGCTGCTGTTTATTAAAGATTTTCAGATTCGTTTTATGCTTCCGCGCTTGCTTCTTTTTTAATCAATCCGAGAGCGATTTTTACGTCATACTCGATTCTGTCATACATTTCTCTGTTTTCCTTGAGCAAACTTTTGACATTTTCTCGTCCTTGTCCGAGGCGTTCGGTCTGATACGAAAACCACGCGCCACTCTTTTCGACGATGTTGTTGTTAACCGCCAAATCAAGCAAATCGCCTTCGCGCGAAATGCCTTCGCCATACATAATGTCGAATTCGCATTCGTGAAACGGCGGCGCGACTTTGTTTTTGACAATTTTAACTTTCGTGCGATTGCCGACCATTTTGTCGCCTTCTTTAATTGCTCCGATGCGGCGAATATCAACGCGGACGCTAGCGTAAAACTTGAGAGCTTTTCCGCCCGTCGTCGTTTCGGGCGAGCCGAAAAATACGCCGATTTTCTCGCGCAACTGATTGATAAATATAAAACAAGTATTTGAACTCGAAACAATTCCCGTTAATTTTCTCAACGCCTGCGACATAAGGCGCGCCTGCAATCCCATATGCGAATCGCCCATTTCACCGTCAAGCTCGGCACGCGGCACGAGCGCGGCAACCGAATCAATGACGATTACGTCAACACTGTTTGAGCGCACAAGCGTTTCGGCAATTTCCAATGCCTGTTCGCCGGAATCGGGCTGCGAAATCAATAAATCTTCAACATTACAGCCGAGTTTTCCGGCATATTCCGGGTCAAGCGCATGTTCGGCGTCAATGTATGCCGCGATTCCGCCCAATTTTTGCGCCGACGCGACGACTTGCAACGCGAGCGTCGTTTTACCCGAACTTTCCGGTCCGTAAATTTCAACAATTCTTCCGCGCGGCATTCCGCCAACGCCGATTGCAGAATCAATGCTCAAGCAGCCAGTCGAGATCGCTCCGACTTCTTCGTGCGGACGTTCACCGAGGCGCATAATTGAGCCTTTGCCGAATTTTTTTTCAATGTTTGCCAAAGCCGCTTCGATAGCTTTGCCTTTTGTTTCAATACTCATTTTTACTGCTTCTCCAGCCATTTATTTTCTCCTTTTGTCGTTAAATCGTTCAAGATAAAAACGATTGTAACACAAAAGAAGGCATTTGTGAAATGATGTTTCACAGATGAAACACACATTTTCTTTTTCAAATAAAGCGTTTCATTAAATTAGTGGAAAATCGTCAAGTGTGCAAGCGCATTTGCGGAAAAGAATACAAAAACAATTTTCTAGTAACAAAACTTTTTCTCCGTTTAGGGAACTATTTTACGAGTTGCGGTGTGACGAAGCCTAATATGTTTCATTGGAAGATGACGGCTCGAAAGCGGCAAAAAAGTTTTATGAGCGCGTGCGGACACCGCTTTTAACGGATGTTTCGATTGACTGGAACGGCTCGCCCATCGCAGACGTTTATCCGCAAAAAATCCCCGATTTGTTCAGCGCGAAACCCGTTGTCATTCACGGACGCTACACAAAAGGCGCGAGCGGAACGATTCGATTAAAGGGCAAAGTCGGCGGACAAGATTTTGTACGCGAGATTGCGGTTAATCTTCCCGAAACGGAAAGCAGAAATGATGTTTTGGCAACGCTTTGGGCGCGAACACGGATTGACGATTTGATGTCGAAAGATTGGAACGGTGTACAAAACGGAACTATGAAACTGGAGGTGCAAAATACTGTTACAAACATTGGGCTTGAATATCGCCTTTTAACGCAATTCACATCATTTGTTGCAGTTGAAGAAAAAATTAAAACGCAAGGCGGAAAACCTGTCAAAGTTGAAGTTCCTGTGGAATTGCCGGATGGAATGAATCGTGAGAATGCTTTCGGGAGATTAGAAATCTTAACATCGCTTCAAAGACCGGCGACAGTAAAATCCAAAAGTATTTCGGGACGAGGAAACGGTGTTGGCAGTTTTGTTGGCGGTTTGTTTCGTAACAGAAAAAGTCTGGGACAAGCACCAAATAAGATGGCAGATGTTACGAATCTGACACTTTCGCCCGCTTCAAAAATTATTTCGGGTGGCATAGTGAACGGGAAGGCAGTAAATCTTCCGAATCCAATTTATCCGCCAGCCGCGAAAGCAGTTCGTGCAAGTGGAGCAGTTAATGTCCAAATAATAATTGATGAAAAAGGTAATGTGATTTCTGCTTCTGCAATTTCAGGGCATCCTCTGTTACGGCAAGCCGCAGAGCAAGCTGCAAAACAAGCAAAATTTTTCCCAATGCTCCTTTCTGGAAAATCTGTAAAATTGGTGGGCGTAATTGTTTATAACTTCGTTGATTCACAAGATTCCGCAACAGTAACGCTTGGCGAATTGCGAGTTGATGAAAAAGATTTACCTAAACCGTTAACGCCGGAAATACAAGCAGAATTGGAAAAGGGTAAAAAAGAAGCGCGATACAAACAAATGCTCGCCGAAAAACTTCACGTTTGGCTTTTTGTGTTAATTGAGCGTTTGCAAAAAGGTAAAACCGCATGGACGGCGAACGAAGCGAAATTCGTGAACGACGGAAAAGCCGATGTGCAAATTTGGTTTTCTAACAAAACTCCTGCCGCTGTTGAAAAACTTAAAACTTTCGGATTTGAAGTTTCGGAAGAAAAGCAAAATAAAATTCTCGTCGGTAGGATTGCTATCGAGAAAATCGCAGGTTTAGCGGAAATTGCAGAGGTGCAATATATTTTACCGCAGGTTAAATAAAGTTATTTTGAAATAAAAACCAATTGATTACGCAGATTTTATAATTCGTCCAATCCGCATAATCAATTGGTTAAAATCTCCAAATAAGAGGCAGGCGTATTATATGCTGTTCATCGCGCTGCCTCTTTAACTTATACATTCATGCTTAAAACATTTACGGTTTTCTTTCCCAAAATTCCTAAGAATAAAAAAACCGCTTCAAATAATGAAGCGGTTACTTGTAAAAAAGTATTAAAAATTAAATTTAAATTAAGTTGTTAAAATACTAACTGTTTCTTTTTTTGCCCAGTACACTGACCTTAATGCTTCGGCGTCCGAAACGCATAGCTTCCGCGCAGCTTGGAACCCAAATGTCCAAGATATTACCTCTGATTGCGCCGCCCGTATCTGTAACTAAATACGTTCCGCTATATGAACCGGCATTTATCCGAATGCGCGAGCCAAGCGGTAAAACACGTCTGTCGGCGGCAACAATTCCGCGTCTGACGCTTCCACCCGACGCCGTTCTGCCTCTTAAACAATAAGCCGTTGCTCGATAGTGTTTTGCTTCTGATGCAAATTCACTTTCCGTTTCTAATTCTAATTTTTCGATGTTATTTTCTGAAGATTTTTGGGTTTGTAGTTCTTGTTGATTTTGATTGATTGATTGATTTTCAGGTTGAATATTTGTTTGTGTTAAATTTTCTTGTGCGTAATTTTCTGTAAAATTTGTTTTGGCTTCTACTTTTGGTTGGAAATAAAACAAAGTTCCGACCAACGCTGCGATGCCGAGGAATACGCTTCCTCCAGCTAATTTTATCATTATGTAGTCTCCTTATTGTTGGTTTGTTTGTTCAATTTAGTCACGTCAAAGACAGTAAAAAATTTGTTTTTGCTTTCTCGTTAAATTATTTTTATTAATTTAGTAGTTGACTAAATAGACGGACGCGGAATGTTCCGCGAAGAGTTTCTTAAAAAGTTACGATTTACCGACACTAGCATCTTAAAAATTGATTGTCCAGCCATGAAAAACACGTTTATCAAACCGGCGATTATAGATAAACCGGCAAACCTTTCTTTTTAATAGACTTCGCGCGATTAATTTTGTATATTTCAAACGGTTTAGAAATTCAGAAAAACTCTTTATACAACGAAGCGGCACAGACGGCGCAAGCTGTTATTGTTGAATATAAAAAAGACTTCTTATGAAAATTCTTGTCATTGGCGCCGGGAGAATGGGATTTGGCGCGACTTTCGATTTGGCGCACAATTCGCCGGAAGTTCAATCGGTGACGATTGCCGATGCCGATTTTGCGAAAGCAAAGCAAACTGCCGAAAAAATTAACAGCCCGAAAACCTCACCAATTGAGCTAAATGTTTCAGACTACCAAAATACAGTTTCCGCAATGCGCGGACACGACGCGGTGATTTCCTGCGTAAATTATTGGTATAACGCGGAACTTTCCCGCGCCGCGATTGAGACAAAAACAAATTTTTGCGATTTAGGCGGAAATAATTTGGTAGTTGACCGGCAACTTGCACTCGACGAAGAAGCGAAAAACGCGCGAATAAACATCATTCCCGATTGCGGGCTCGCACCTGGAATGGTTTCGATTTTGGCGATGCACGGCGCAAATCGCTTTGAAAAAACGGAAGAAATTCATATTCGCGTCGGCGGCTTGCCGCAAAATCCGAAACCGCCTTTGGACTACCAAATAGTTTTTTCGGTTGAGGGCTTAATAAACGAATATATCGAAAAAGCCCGCGTAATTCGGTACGGTAAGATTGGAGAAATCGAATCAATGACAGAACTCGAAAGTCTTGAGTTTAAGGGTTTTCCCGCGCTTGAAGCGTTTCAAACTTCTGGCGGAACTTCGACTTTGCCCGAAACATTTTTAGGGAAAATTAAAGAACTCGATTACAAAACAATTCGCTATGCGGGACATTGTGAAAAGTTTAAAGCGATGATTGATTTGGGTTTGTTTTCAAGCGAAGGGTTATACGTTGACGACGCGAAAATCAAACCGCGAAAAGTTTTCGGCGAACTTTTGCAGCAAAATTTGCCTGCCGACGAACCTGATTATGTATTGGTCAGGCTTGATTTTGTCGGAATGATGAACGGCAAAAAGAAAAATTTGCGCTACGATATTGTTGACAAGTTTGATGAAGAAACAAATTTGAGCGCAATGATGCGAACAACCGCTTTTCCCGCCTCAATCATCGCGCAAATGATGGCGCGAGGCGACGTAACATCGCGCGGCGCGACGCCGCAGGAAAAAGTAATTGACGCCGAGAAATTTGTCGCTGAATTGGCTCGAAGAAACATAAAAATCGAGGAAAGTTAGAAATGAAGAAGGTGTTTCGGATATTACCTTGGGTGATTTTACTTGTTCCTTTCTTTATTTTAGCGTTGTTTTATAATTTGATTGGCAGCGAAGTTTTAACTTACCGAAGTTTTAGCGGAAACGAAATTCAAAACGCTCCGAAATCGCTTTTCACAGTTTTTCGCGTTCCGTTGATTGAAATAGTTTGCGCGTCAATGATTGAAATTATGCGGCGAAAAACTTTGGAATTGAACAGCGAAATTCATTCAAGCTATTATTCAGTGTGGAGCGTCCTGCTTTTTACCGTTGCGCTAAAATCGCTTTTTCAAACTTTTGAATTTACCTCAACAAGTATTTTTCCTCAGCCCGATTACGCAAGCATATTTTTCTATACAACTTTAGCTGTTGTTATCGGCGGAGTAATTCTTGCTTTTGTTAAAGGAAAGAAGATTTTCGCAAATTTTCAGAGCGAAAGACTGAGATTGAAAAATTGGGAAAAAATCAGCCTCGTGATTTTCTTTCTTGTTTATTTGAGCCTGGCATTTGCGCCGATGTTGATTTATAGATAAAGAAACGTTTGAATAAAAAATTTATGCCGAATACTTTGAAGGAGAACTTAGAAATGATGAAAAACATTTTATTTGTTTTTGTTTGTATGGCTTTGAGCGTTTCTTTCGCTTTGGCGCAGGAAAAGAAAAATATGGAAAAGGGTAATCCGATTGAAACTAAACGTGCCGAGATGAAAAAACTCGACCGGCTCGTCGGTCAATGGCAAGGCACGGGCTGGATTCAGCAGGGGAAAAACAGAGAAACATTTGCCGGAACCGAAACGGTGCAAAGAAAAATTGACGGACTAGCGCTGCTCGTCGAAGGAAATTTTAAGGACAAAGACGGCAAAGTTATACACGAAACAATAGCCGTTCTTTCGCCGAATTTGCAGAAGAAAAGTTATGATTTTCAGGCTTATTTAGCGAGCGGAAACGCGGGCGGTTACGAGTTTAAAGCGTTAGGAGACGGTTGGCAATGGGGTTTTCAATTTCCGAACGGCACTATTCGCTACGACATCAAAATAAACAATGATACGTGGCTGGAAACGGGTGAAATTTCTCAAGACAGCGGTAAAACCTGGATGAAGTTTTTTGAAATGCAGTTGAAAAAAGTTAAGTAAACTTACAGAAAAAATAAAAGGCTTCTCAATATTGAGAAGCCTTTTAATATTAAAGGTTAAATTATTAAATGCCAAACAATCTTGGCGGCGCTTTCTTTTGCAAAAGTTTTCGCAGCTTCAAACGCGCTTTGTGCAGTTGCGATTTCGAAGTTCCGACCGAACAACCCAAAATTCGCGCTACTTCTTCATGCTCGTAACCTTCGACATCGTGCAAAACAAATACGTTGCGATAACCGTTTGGCAATTGTTCGATGGCGTTTTCTATCGCAATTTTATCAACTACCGGCATTTTTCGCGGATTTTCCGTTCCGCCGACAACCTGAACCGGCGTTTCGCCTTCTTCTGTTGTTTTTTCAAATTTGACGTTGCGCTTGCGAAAGTGCATCAAAACCTGATTAACCGTCAAGCGGTGCAACCACGTTGTAAAAGCCGAATCGCCGCGAAAACTGCCGATTTTACGATAAAGCTGAATAAAAACGTCTTGTGTCAAATCTTCGGCTTCGGTTGCGTTTTGCAGCATTCGCAAACAAATGGAATAAACCCGACGATGATGACGCTGATATACTTCTTCAAACGCCGCCATATTACCGCTGGCAGCTGCCTGCGTTAAAACGAAATCCGTACTTGTGCCTATGTTTTCAAGCGTTTCGGTTTCGGCAGAATCCGTAGTTTGTTTCTTTTCCTCAAGAGTGTCTTGCCAAACCGGATAATCTAAAGTTTTAGTAGTCGTTGTCATTTTCAAATTCCCCCACGTTCTGCTAGTAACAATTATTGTGCCACAAATTTTTCTGATAATATCTACAAATTATTTCACGCCTAACTATGTTATTTGTTCCCTTTCGCGGGCATACTTTTATATTCGCCGGACATCAAAGTTTAGATTTAAACGAAAACGTGTAGCCATTGCCTTATCTGATACATCCTCTTGTCCGATGTATCAAATTACTACTGATTGGCGACGCTTTTTTAATAGTGCTAAAATAATTATTCAAAAAATCAACCGAAAAGTTTTGCCGGAGATTCTCGAAAGATGCAGAAAGGTTATTTTATAAGATTTTTATTTTGTGTGGGCGCGTTATTTTTAGCTTCGCACATTGTTTTTGCTCAGGAAAAATCGGTCTCGCAGTTAAAGAGTCAGGAAGTTTCGGAAAGCGACGGTGTCCCCGTTTTAATTAAACATCTGCCCGATTGGGAAAAAGTCCGCGCCAACGTAACGCACACAAACGACGTAAACGATTTACGCAAGGCTCTCGGTGATCGTCCGGTTTTTGATTTGATTGATTTTTCCGGTGGAACCGAAGCCGTCGCCGCGCCTTACAGTCAAGGCAAACTTTTAATCATTGAATACAATACTCCGCAAGGCTCAGTCGAAGCGGACGGTAAATTTAATCAAAGACTCGCGGAAATCGGTCAAAACTCGCCGATTTTTTATCGCCGCATCGGAAATTACAATGCTTTTGTTTTTGACGCGAGCGACGAAGCGTCTGCCAATGCGCTGCTTGACCAAGTTAAATACGAGAAAATGGTGCAATGGCTGGGAACCGACCCGTTTTTGTTAAAACGCGCCGAACGCGCAATAGTGCAAGGTTTGTCAGATGTATTTATTGCTACGACTTTAACGATAGTCGGCGGGATTGGTGTTTCGCTGCTGACCGGAATTATTGTTGGCTTATTTGTCTTTTATATGCGTGAACAAAAACGCTCCACAATGGTAGAGTTTTCCGACGCAGGCGGAATGACGCGCTTAAATTTGGACAAACTAACGCCGGAAATTTCTACCGACAGACTACTCGAATAGTGAAAAGTGAAAAGTGATTAGGAAAAGTTAAAGAATGGTTTTTCACTAATCACTTTTCACTTTTCGTTTTTCACTTTTATAGGCTTGGACAGCTTCAGCCGCGCCAGAGTGCATAATTTCGGGTCGGTGATAACGCCAATGCTTTTCAAAATCTTCATCCGTCATAGCAGAATTCGCCTGGCGTTCTTTTGATTTCAAAAAACTTTCGCACCAATCGCGTATTTCCTGATTTTGATTCAACGCGGTTCGCGCTCCGTGCATCATATTGTCTCGTTCCATTGTCGGACTCTCCTTAAATGGGGAATTTTTATTATTAAACTTTTACGCAAAATTTGCGTAACTACAACTCGAATTTATCTTTGGAGTTCTTTTTTGTGAAAAAAATTTTCTCGAATTCACTTTTAATTTTATCAATTCTGACTAGCGTCAGTTTTGCACAAACAAAAAAGCCTGCGCAAGTTGCGCCAATTTCCCCGGCAGTTTCCGCAGCAAAACAAAATCTCGAAATTCCGTTTGTCAACAAAACTCTGGCTAACGGTTTGGAGGTTATCGTCCTGCCTGACGCCAGTGTGCCGCTTGCCACGGTGGAAATAGCGGTGCGCAACGGTTCTTTTACCGAACCGCCCGAATTGAATGGCTTATCGCATCTCTACGAACACATGTTTTTTAAGCCAAATCGAGCGATATTGGTGTATAGGTGCGAAATTTATCTGAAATACGGCAGAACCGATTTGTACAACGGAAATGCTTGTTCGGACAAGCTGAAACTTAAACCGCAAATCGGGACAGTTGCTTATTTGGACAATTACGGACAGCTAAACGTCAAAAATGCAACTACGCAGGAAGAAGTTGTTAATTATTTTTTCACGACGACGAGTCCGTATCTTTCGTCCGCAATGAAGTTTATCAACGATGCGATTCGCTATCCGACTTTTGACGAAAATGAATTGAAGGAAGAAATAAAAATTGTTGACGGTGAGATTGACCGCAATTTTTCAAATCCGTTTTTTTATCTCGACCGCGCTTTGAAAGACAAACTTTTTTACAAATATCCAACCAGAAAAAACGCACTTGGCACGCGCGAAACCGTTCTTTCGGCGACGACCGAAAAAATGCGCCTTATCCAGTCGCGCTACTACGTGCCGAATAACGCGGCATTAGTTGTTACCGGCGACGTTAAACCCGAAGAAGTTTTTGCAATGGCGGAACAAACCTTTGGAAGTTGGAAACAGCGCGAAGTTGATCCGTTCAAGGAATTTCCACTCGTCGAACATCCGCCGCTTTCAAAAAGCGAAGGCGCGGTTGTCGAACAAGACGTGAGAAACGTGCTGATTCAAATCGGCTGGCACGGACCTTCCATCGGCAAAGACAATCCGGCAACGTACGCGGCAGACGTTTTTTCTTATATTTTGGGACAGCCGAATTCGCGCTTTCAACGCGCAATGGTTGATTCCGGCTTAACCGTTGGCGCGGACATAACTTATTATACGCAACGCAATGTCGGACCAATTACGGTAACTTTAATTACCACGCCCGACAAAGCAAAAGCCGCGCTTAAAGCAGCTTACGCCGAAATCGCCCAATTTGATAAACCCGATTATTTTACCGACGAAGAACTCGAAAGCGCGAAAACTCTGCTCGAAGCGAGAGATTTATACGACCGCGAGAAACTTACCGATTACGCGCATACATTAAGTTTTTGGTGGTCTTCAACCGGGATTGATTATTTTCGCGGTTATCACAAAAATTTGCGCGCCGTCTCGCGTGCCGAAACAGCACGCTACGTCAAAACATATATTCAAGGCAAGCCGCACGTCGGCGTGGCGCTCGTTTCAAAAGAAGCGCAGGCGCAAGCTAAAATTACGCCCGAAGATTTAATTGGAAAATAATATGAAAATAGTGGTAAGTGGTAAGTGGTTAGTGGTTAATAAATTTGTTTTGCTGACATTCGCTTTTCTAGCTTTTACGTCCGTAAATTTTGCACAACAAATGGGTAGAGCGAGTATTGCCGAGCAAGCCGCGCTCGTTACAGAATTTGAGGTAAACGGATTAAAGGTTTTGATCAAGCGTCGTCAAAATTCGCCGACCGTTTCCGCCGGTCTTTTTATTCGCGGCGGCGCGCGTAATATTACCGATAAAAACTCCGGCATCGAAAATCTTATGTTAAGCGCGGCAACCGAAGGAAGCAAAAAGTTTCCGCGCGAAGCGCTCAGGCGTGAGCTTTCACGCACTGGAAGCAGCATCAGTTCCGGCACGAGTAATGATTACAGTGTTTTAAGTTTTGCTTCGACCAGACAAAATTTTGACCGTTCCTGGGAAGTTTTTACCGACATTGCCCTTAATCCGGCTTTTACGACTGAGAATTTAACTCTTGCCCGCGAAAGGATTTTGACCGGTTTAAGAGAAGAAGAAACCGACAACGATAATTTCCTGCAAATTTTGCAAGACCGCGTTGTTTATGCAAATCACCCGTATTCAAACAACGTGCGTGGAACAATCAGTACAATTAATAATTTAAGTTCTGAAGATTTAAGAGCGTATCACCAAAAAACGATGCAAACTTCAAAACTTCTTCTTGTCCTTGTTGGAGATTTGGACGCCAAAGACGTGCAAAAACGGGTTGCCGCGACTTTTGGAAATTTACCGCGCGGCGATTATAAAGAAACACCATATCCAGCGCTTGATTTTTCTAAAGCGAGCCTTGATGTAACTACTCGAAACTTACCGACAAATTATGTCCAGGGGATTTTTAACGCGCCTTCTTTGAACAGCCCTGATTATTACGCGATGCGCGTTGCAGTAACTTTTTTACAAAGCCGTGTCCACGAAGAAGTTCGGCTAAAACGCCAGCTTTCCTACGCGCCCAATGCGGAATTGGAATCTCGCGCAGCCAATACCGGAAACATTTACGTGACTGCCGTTGACGCAAATCAAGCGGTCAGCGTAATGCTTAACGAAATCAACAATTTGAAAACCAGATTGATTGAAGAAGAAGAAATCTCCGGCATTTCGGGACATTTTTTGACGCTTTATTACATCGACCAGCAAACCAACGGAGCGCAAGCCGGCGAGCTTGCCAAATACGAATTAATCGGCGGCGGCTGGCGCAATGCGTTTCAGTTTTTAGATAAAATCCGCGAGGTCAAGCCTAAAGACGTGCGTGAAGCGGCGGATAAATATATGAAAAATATCCGCTTTGTGGTTATTGGTAATCCGGCGGCGATAAACAAAGAAATTTTCCTGCAAAATAATTAGAACAGTCATCAGTTATCAGTTTTTTGTTTACTGACAACTGATAACTGATAACTGATGACTGCTATTGATTCTTACTCGTCTTTTTTTCCTTTATCTTTCCCGCCATCTTTCAATTGTTGCGGAGGTTTAGGCTCAGGTTTAGACTCGTCTTTGCGCGAAGGTTCGCTAACCTTCGGCAAAGGAGGCGGTTCTTCGCGTCGCGGCTGCGGTTCGGAACGCGGCTCTTCTTTTTCCGGCTGTGGCTGTGGGCGTTCTCTGCGCTCTTCGCGTTGCGTCGGAGCGATAACAGTCGGCAATTGTTCTCTGTCGCGGTTATTTTCACGCGCTTTGAAAACGGGTGCGTTCTGGTTATCGTCTTCGGATTTTCCGCCGTTTCGAATTGTCGGTAAACGATTCGGCGGAACTTCTCCCGGCGTTGATTCTTTTATTTCGCCGTTTCCTTTCTCTCTGCCGGTAACCACACGCGGCAGACGTTTTATCGCACCTGTATCACGAATTTCGGGTTTTGCTTCATCACCGCCCCTAACTTCATCTCTCGGATTTCTTTCAATCGCCGGACGATTTTCGTAAATCCTTTCTTGACGAAGATTCGCATCCATCGAAACACCGACTCTCCTCTCGACTGCGCCTGTTTTAATTTGCGAATCAATTTTTTCAAATATCGGATTTACGGCGCGAACATCCGTCTTCGCTCTGTCGCTTACAATTTTAGGAGTCGGAAGAAATACATTTGCTTTAACATCCGTCGGCTCTTTGGAAAGAACATTTCTCGCTATATCAGATGGAGTGATAAGAAAACCTCTTCTCTCTTTGCCGAAATCACTTGCAATAACGCTAATCACGCCTCTCGGCGGAATCGAATCTACCGGCAAAATCGTATTGCGACCTTCCTTTTTTCCGTTGTCGGAAATTTCTCTGATAGTTCCCTGCGGAGTCGGCGTTGGATTTACGACAATGGTTGTGTTGTTGTTATTAATAATTGTCGTGTTGTACCTCCGGCGGTCAACGCGAGTTGAAGAATAGTGATTATAATTGTAATAACCGTGATGGTAAGGGAGCGGATACCAGCAGATTAAGCTGCCCGAATAAGTTACGACAACCAAAGCCGGTCGCCACCAACTGCGTCCGGCTCGATGTTGCGGATACGGCGTCCAAGCCCAATCATCATTAACGTAAACCCAGCGCCCGTGATGATAAGTCGCCCAGCCCCAAGGCTCGTCGTTTACCCACGTCCAACCAAAAGGCGGAATCCAGCGCCATTGACCGTAACGATACGGCGACCAATCATCGTAACTGCTCGTCGCGGTTCTAAACGGGCGCCAAACATAACCGTATTTTTTCGTGTAAATCCACTCGCCGTAATCGTTTAACTCTTCCGCGCCGTAAATATCGCGGTCATAATACTTGTCATAATGTGCGTCGCGCAATCGTTTAGCGATAACGGCGTCGCGTTCCAATGCCCAAGCGTCGAACTCGTCGGCGTACCTCGCGGCATCCGAAGTTTCCCATTCGCCCGCGTAGTCTCCGTCTAAATAAACTCTGGCGCTTCTGCCGTTACGAAGCGAAAAACCGGAATTGTTTGAATAAATCCGCGCTTGACCGCTATCGGTAACCGTAACGCGAACTTCTTTACCTTTATTGTCTCCGGCGTCAATGCGATACATTCCTGCATTTTGAACGGCGATGGTTGTTTGCGGCGCGTCAATCTCAAAAAACTGGCGGTCTTTGTTAAATTCCAACACGCGCAAGCTCAAAGTTCCCGCAGGCAAACTTACCGCAATTCCTTCGTCGCGCAGAGTCGTGATTTTCAGGTAAGCGTTTTCGGAAAGGCGCAGAAAGTTCTGGCTGTTAAATTGAATCTCAAGACGCGAGTTCGAATCGGTAGTGATTTCATCGCCTTCGACAATCGGCAGGTTTTGCGCGGCGCGTTCCCAGTCGCGGCTGTCGACGCGTTTAATTTGTGCGCTGCCGCGCAAAACGCTGATTCGCGCAACTCGCGCTTTTATATCAGGCACTTCGTCATCGGAGATGTTTGCAAAAGCGTTTTCGGGGTTGACGATTAACAAGGACATCAGGAAGAAAAATGCCCAAAGGATTTTTTTTGTTCGACGCATAAAAATTTTCTCCTTAAATTGTTTTCTTAACGGAAGAGCTAACGAATCGAATTTCTTCAACTTTTATCCGCGCAGGGACGCAATAGTTATACCTGCGGCTTTATAAATAATTAAATTTTTATTTTGTTGGAAATTTGGCGCGAAAATAAACTTTTGGAAATTATCCGATAACCCAAAACGTCGAAATTAAAGCGTGCATAATACGATTTGGTGTATTGTGCGAAATTTTGATGTGTTTAATTTAGAAAAACTAAAGGTTTGTTTACAAGACTGCTTGGACTTGAAATCTATAAAAAGGAAGGAAAGTTTCTTTTCAATTAAAAGTTCTTTGCTTTAAATAAAACTTAAATAAAAAAGCCAACAAACATTCTCGTTGGCTTTTTTATTTTGCTCAAAAATCTTTTTCAAAGCACTTACTTTAAAAGATGTTCTTTGACAAAAAGAACTGTGGCGTAAAAAAGATAATCTTGATTGTTCTTTTTACCAAAACCGTGTCCTTCGTCGTTTGCCATTAAATACCAAACCGGAGAGTTGTTCTTTCTTGCTTCGGAAACAATTTGTTCCGCCTCGGTGTATGGAACGCGAGGGTCATTCTTTCCTTGAACGACAAATAAAGGCTTGGTGATTTTACTTGCGTTTGTCAAAGGCGAAATTTTTGTCAGAAACTCGCTCATCTTTGAGTCGCGTTCATCGCCGTATTCAACGCGGCGAAGGTCACGCCGGTAAGTTTCGGTGTTTTTAAGAAACGTAACGAAATTTGAAATTCCGACAACGTCCAAGCTACAACAAATACGGTCGTTATAGTGAGTTGCGACTGCCAAAGTCATATAGCCACCGTAGCTTCCACCCGTTATCATCACGCGATTTTTATCCAAGTCCGGCTGCGTCGCAATCCAATCAAGCAATGCTCCGATGTCTTTAACCGAATCTTCACGCTTGTAGCCGTTATCAAGTTGAAGAAATGTTTTACCGTAGCCTGATGAGCCGCGGACGTTCGGGTAGATAATTGCAACGCCCAGCTCATTAATATAGTAGGAGTTTCGCCCGAGAGGTCCTGGAGTAGATTGACCTTCCGGTCCGCCGTGAATATTAATAATTACGGGGCGCTTTCCGGTAAATTTTGTCGGCGGGCGGTTGATAAAACCGGAAATCATCTTCCCGTCAAAACTTTTCCAGCGAACGAGTTCCGGCTCGCGGAGACCTTTTGTTTCATAACCGTTTAGCTCGCTTTTTGCCCAATGCGTCAGCTTCATCGTCTTTGTATCGAGCGAATAAACGTCAGCGATAGTTTGATAAGAGCGAGCGGTAAAGGCAAGCTCGTTTGTTGTTTTGTGCCAACTAAAACCACCGATTTGACCTGACGGAAGTTTTGGCAATTTACGTTCTTTGCGTGTCGCCGTGTCAAGCAGATGAAGTTTATAAAAACCGTCTTCATTGGTTACAAAAGCAATCTGTTTGCCGTCGTGAGAGAGCTCAAATCCGTCAACATCCCAGTTAATATGCGAAGTCAGCAGGGTGATATTTTTTGTTGCCAAATCCATATAGACAAGCCGTTGAAATTCAGAACCTTTATCGGTCGTCAAATATAAACCCTTGCCGTCGTTACTAAACTGCGCGCCGCTGTAAGCTATCTTTTCATTTTCGGTTTTAAGAGTAAGCAAGGTTTTTTCGCCGGTTTCTATATCAAGCAGATGAAGATAGCTTTCGTTAGCCGAAACATATTGCCCGACGATTAATTTTTTATCATCAGGCGACCAATCTACAGGTCCCCAGCCGACTCCCTCGAAACTTACGACTAAACGATCTGTCGAAGAGTCAGCGGGATTCAAGACGTGAAGTTCGGTCTTAAAATTCTCGCTTGAACTTCCTGCTCCCGTCATAACCGAGGTATAAGCTATGCGGTCGCCTGAACTTGACCAAGGACCATCGTCGTTTCGTTTTTTATCGTCCATTGTTATTCGGGTAACATTGCCCGAATTTATGTCATAACGGAAAAGCTGGCTGACTTCGTTTCCGCCCGTTGATTTTGAAAAAACAAAATAATCACCTGTTTTTCTTTGGTATGAAGCGCCTCCGACAGGGTCGGGAAAAGAGGTTATTTGCTTTGGCTTCTCCAAGGGCGAACTGACAATGTGAGCTTGAACAGTATTACCGGCGCGTTTTCCGACCAGCATCTCGCGTCTTGTCGGATGCCAATCACCGAAAAAGACAGGAATTGATTCAGTGTATTTTTTAACAGCGTCTACAAGTTCAGCCGGAATCGGAGGAATTCCTTGAATAACCAAATTATCGCCGGGTTTGATCGTGTCGGTTTTATTTGTACTCTGCGAAATAACACTGGAATTGTTTTGACCGAAAGTTACAACAGACAAACTTAGAATCAAGGTCAAACACCAGAAACTTGAAAATTGCCTCATAGCTTTATCTCCTCTTACTTTCTTTTTGCTTTTATCTTTATTGATATTTCTTATCACTTATTCAGAGAACGGTTATTTGATTAAAATTCTTTACCAATACAAAATCGGTATTGCTCAACTACAAACTTAATTAATAGGAAGTAACGAAATTTTAACACTTCTAAAAAAAATTTAGAAACCATTTTATAATTAGATTGTTCTATTTCTTAGAAGCCGCAAATAAAAAACTATTGAAATTTTCTTGCCTGTGATTGCACCGCCGTAATCGCTACCGCGTCAACAACGTCTTCTGCCTTGCAGCCGCGCGACAAATCGTTTGCCGGTTTGTCTAAGCCCTGCAAAATTGGTCCGATTGCCGTTCCGCCGGTTAATCTTTCCGTCAATTTATAAGCTATATTTCCGGCGTTTAAATCGGGGAAAATCAAAACATTCGCTCGTCCGGCGACGCTTGAGCCTTCGGCTTTCGACGCGGCGACGCTCGGAACCAGAGCGGCGTCGGCTTGCAGTTCGCCGTCTATTTCCAGATTGGGAACGCGGGCGCGAACGGTTTTTGTCGCTTCGACAACCTTGTCAATCAATTTGTGTTTCGCGCTTCCTTTTGTCGAAAACGAAAGCATCGCTACGCGCGGTTCGACGCCCAAAAGCGCGCGGCACGAATCAGCCGCAGCGACGGCGATTTCCGCCAGTTCCGAAACGTCCGGGTCAATAACCACACCGCAATCAGCGTAAATCATCGCGCCTTCGTAACCGAACTTTTTATCCGGCACAACCATCAAAAAAAACGATGAAACGATTTTCAAACCTTGCCGCACGCCGATACAGCGCAAAGCCGCCGCAACCGTGTGCGATGTTGTGTTGGTCGCGCCCGCGACTGAGCCGTCGGCGCGTCCTTCTCGGACGAGAAGATTTCCGAAATAAAGCGGGTCTTTGACGGTTTGCTCGGCTTCTTCCAAAGTAACGCCTTTGGCGCGGCGCAGTTCGTGATAAAGCGTCGCCATTTTTCCGAAATCGGACGATTTCCGGTGGTCGAGAATTTCTGCGCCGTTTAAGTTCGCGTTAGACACACGCGCCGCGTCACGAATTTTTTCTTCATCGCCGAGAAGCGTGATTTTCGCTACGTGGTCGCGGACGCACATTTCCGCTGCTTGAACGACGCGAGCGTCTTCGCCTTCGGGTAAAACGATATGCTGCAAATCGCTTGAAGCGCGTTGACGGATTTTTTGCAAAATCATAGTTTCATTAACCATTGAACAAAATCTAAAAACTCAGGTATAGCTGATAAATGATAAATGATAAATGATAAATGTAAAGACTTGCGCAAACGGCGCGATTTTACATAGACTGAAAGAAAATTAAATGAGGAGCAAAACTAAATGAGCCAGCTGCAGGAAACACAAACCGCGAAACCGACGCGCCGCGAAAAAGTTCAGGTTAAAAGTCGTCTGAAAAATCTTTTAATGTTTCTGCCAAATATGGTCAAACTTCTCGGCAAACTTTTAACCGATAAGCGCGTGCCGACGACGGAAAAGGCTTTGTTTGCGGCAGCAATTATCTATGTTATCGTGCCGCTCGATTTTATACCCGACGTTTTTCCTTTTATCGGACAAATTGACGATTTGTATCTGGCGGCGCTCGTTTTGCTCAGACTTTTAAATAGCACAGACGAAAGCGTTGTCCGCGAAAACTGGTCAGGCGGCGGCGATATTGTTTCGCTTGCCGGTTCTGTTGCCAAACTCGCGCCGATGCTTCTGCCGCAGCGAGTTTCGCGCGTTCTTTCGGCAAAGGTTGATCTAACATCTGCCGGAGAAGCCATTCGCGCCGTTACGAAAAATAAAAAAGCAGTAATGGTTGAAAATGCGCCAGAAGAAAAATCAGTCGAGCCGGTTAAAATTGCTTCGCCTTCCTAAATAATTTTAATTCAATGTGAAAATTTCAATTAAAAAAGCTCAACCGACTAAGTAATAGGTTGAGCTTTTTATTTTTCTTTGTTTGACGACGCGACTTTATTTCTTCGTATTAAAAACCGTCCTAAACGCCATTTTCGCCAGCTTCCAGGTTCTGTCCAAATCAACTTTCCCGTCTGCGTCGCGTCCGAGAAGTTTGTCGGTTAAAAGTTTTCGCAAATCCTTTCCTTCGCGTTTAAACATAAATTCTTTAGCATAAGGCTTTGCCGTTTCAAAGAAATTAAATTCCGGGTCGGTAATAATCCCGATACCTTCAAGCGTCATCAAAGCACGCATAATATATGTAAAATTCGACGGCAAGCGAAACGGATAATCGTACATTACGTCCGCTAAATCGTAAGTTAGTTCTTTAAAGTTGACTTCTTTCAATTTCAAATTCAAATGAAATTGAAACATTTTTTCGACGACGGGACGCACAATTTCAGAATTTGAGCCAGGCTTCAAGAAATCCAAATCAATCAAATCCTGTGCGATTCCCGCCGGGTCTTTGGCGACGACATGGAAAAATGCGTCAATCATTTTCGACTGCAATTGCGGCGTGATACGTCCGACCATTCCGAAATCAAAAAACGCAAGGCGACCGTCGGGCATCACTAGAAGATTTCCCGGATGTGGATCGGCGTGAAAAAATCCGTCTTCCAATAATTGTTTTAGATAAGTGCGAATCAAAAGACGATTGACTTTTTCCGGCGAAACGTTGCGGGCGCGAAGTTCTTCCAAAGCCGTTACCTTTGTGCCGTGAATAAACTCCATCGTCAAAACTTTATCGGTTGTCGCGTGCCAGTAAATACGCGGCACATGAACGTTTGTCCAATCTTTAAAGTTTTCACGAAAGCGTTCGGCGTTGCGTCCTTCCGCCGCGTAATCCATTTCCTCGTGAACGGTTTCGTCAAATTCCCTTAACATTCCCGCCCAATCCGCGTTTTCATTTAAGGACGGAAAACGCTCGGCAAATTTTGCGACTTTGCGCAAAATCTCGATGTCGCCTTTGATAATTCCGTTCAGATTCGGACGCTGAACTTTAACGGCAACTTCTTCGCCCGTAAAAAGTTTGGCGCGATAAACTTGTCCGAGAGACGCGGCGGCAACAGGTTCTACGTCAAATTCGGCGTAAACTTCGTTTATCTTTTTGCCCAAATCCATTTCGATTCTGGCAAAAGCGATTTCATTCGGAAACGCCGGAACCTGGTCTTGCAGCTCGCCCAACGCCTTAACAAAAGGAAGCGGCAAAAGGTCGGCGCGTGTTCCCATTGACTGCCCGATTTTGATAAACGTCGGACCAAGCCGAATTAAATTTTCCTTCAGCCAAACGGCTTGCTTTTCTTGATTCGATTCTTTATTCGCTTCGCTGCCGATAAAAAAACGGCGCAGCAATAAAATAAAATCGTGAAAAAAAGCGAGATTTGTTTGACGAAACTTTTCGCCCAGAACAGCCAGCCAGGTTAGTTTTCTTGCGATTGCAAAACGCGCTTCGACTTGCTTCAAATGCTGCGCGTGATGTAAATCGTATTGGTCGAGATAGAGGTAAAGCGCGAGCATTCCGATAACTTTTGACACTTGAAAAAGCCGCAGGTAACCGCCGATTCCGCGATAATTTTTCTCAACCGCTTTCTCGCGCTCGATAAGATATTTTTCTTCGGCGATTAAATCTTCATTGGAAATCTGCTTTGCAATCGGCAGTTCCTTTGTCTGTAAAAAAGCGTGATTGCCGTTTGTACCGTTTCCGTTTTCCATGACCGGCACAACCGTTTTTTCTTTTAATGCCAACCCCAGCTTGTTTTCTTCCATTACAAAATCCTTTTACAAAATCGAATACCATTAGAATCACAGAAACCCGATTGGTTTGCAAAAATTTTCACAAACCCGCGTTTTTCAAACGATGTTCAATGAATTCTTTACGCCGAGCCGCTTAAAATAGTTCAAGGCGCGTTTTGAATCTTTTTCGATTTGCGCTTTTAATTCTTCGATGCCGTTAAATTTTCTTTCGTCGCGGATTCGATGCAGAAAACGCACGCGCAAAACATCGCCGTAAAGGTCGCCGTCAAAATCGAAAATATACGTCTCAATTGAAGGCTCGGAATCTTTTTCAAAAGTCGGACGAACGCCGATATTCGTAATACTTCGCCGCCAAACACCGTCAATTAAAGTCGCCGTCGCATAAACGCCGAAACGTGGTATCACGCGATTTTTCGGTTTCAAATTCGCCGTCGGAAAACCGATTGTGTGTCCGCGCCGGTCGCCGCGCACGATAACGCCTTCGACACCGTAAGGACGATTGAGCATTCGACGCGCAAGATTTGTTTTTCCGTCAAAAAGCGTCTGCCGAACGCGGCTCGAACTGATTCGTTTTCCGTGCAGGCAAACTTCTTCGACTTCATCGGCAAAAAATCCGAGTTCCGCGCTCATCGTCCGCAAAAGCTCGACGTTTCCGCCGCGATTCTTCCCGAAAGCGAAACCTTTGCCGAGATAAACTTCGCGTGCCTGCAACCGGTCGTAAACGATTTCCTTCAGAAAAATCTCCGCGTCCTGCGCCGCAAAACTTTTTGTAAAAGGAATGACGATTGTTTGTTCGATACCGAAAAATTCAAGCGCCGCAAGTCGTTGGTCAAGTGTTTGCAGCAATGGCGGCGTGTTTTCAGGATAGAGAACAGCACGCGGATGCGGGTCAAAAGTTATTACGGTCGGAACGGCTTTCGTTTCTTTTCCGCGCTCAACGACGGTTTTCATGATGCGTTGATGACCGAGATGAAGCCCGTCAAAAACGCCTAAAGTCAAAACTGTCGGACGTGAAATTTTCGCGTTTTCCGTGCCGTGAAAAATTTTCATAACTCAATCCAGTAATGAGAAAAAAGCATACCGGTTTCTTCATGAATAACTTGTTTATCAAATACGCCGCCGCATTTTTCGATGATTTTTGCCGATGCCGTGTTATTCGCTTTGCAAGTCACCAAAAGTCTTTTAAGCCCCAATTCTTTAGCTTTTTCTAAGGTCAAAATTAAGATGAGCGTTCCGAAACCTTTTTTTCTTTCGGAAGGTCTGACGTCTGCGCTGATGTGTCCGTACTTGATTTCAAACTCGGCATTTAGTTTGCGGCGAAGCTGGCTGCGTCCGATTATTTTTCCTTCGCACATTAAGAAATATGTGTGTGACGGAACGGCATCGGCGGGCAAATTTTCGCCTTTTGCCAGAACCCGCATCCGCGCAAGATAATCTTCAAAATCTCCGTCCCAATTTTTATAGGGAGTTTCATTTGCCGCTGCTCCTTCCGCCGCCAATTCGCAGAAATCGTCTTTTAATTCGGCAGAAAGTTCAACCAATTTACAATTCTTTTGATTCATCAACGTAATTCAGATTTTACTCGACTAGCTTTTATTTCCAATACAAATTTATTCATCTGTTAAAACTAACCCATCATAAGCAAACTGCACATTATCGGGCAGCAATTTAGAATCGCGCTCGTATAAAACATCATGATTCAAATGCGTCAAAAACGCTCGTTTGGGCTTGATTTTTTCGATGTATTCGAGTGCTTCGTATAAACCTAGATGCGTCGAATGCGGCTTGATGCGGACGCAATCCAAAACCAAAACGTCCAAATCCATCAAGCCTTGCATCGCGTCTTCGGGAATAAAATTTAAATCCGTCGCGTAGGCAAAATCATTGAAGCGGTAAGCGATAACCGGTAATTTTCCGTGAACGACTTCGAGTGGCGTAACGAGCAAATCTTTGCCGATACAAAACGGCGAGTTTTTAACAATCGTATGCGGAATCAGTTGCGGCAAACCGCCGCCAAAATGCGTCGGCTGAAAAATATATTGAAAAATTCGCCGCAAATCCTTCCACGCCGCTTCGTCAGCGTAAATACCCATCGCGCCGTATCGAAAATTAAGCGGGCGAATATCGTCAAGCCCGAAAACGTGGTCAACGTGGCAATGCGTAATTAAAACGGCGTCAAGATGTTTTATTTTAGCGCGTAAGGCTTGCTGGCGAAAATCCGAAGATGTGTCAACCAGAATTGTTTTCTCATCGTGTTCAATAACGATTGAAACGCGCAGGCGTTTGTCGCGCGGGTCTTCGGACAGGCAAGTCTCGCAATCGCAGGCAATCGAAGGAACGCCGGTTGATGTGCCTGTGCCGAGAAAAGTTAATTTCATTAGAGTTGACTGAAAGTTGACCGAGTTGACTGAGTTGACTGAAAGTTGACTGAGTTGACGAAATTTGAAAACTCAGTCAACTCGGCAAACTCGGTCAACTTTCAGTCAACTTTCTTACGAAGATACTGGGCTAAAGAGATTGTCATTCTCGAAACTTCGTCGAGCATTTGATAAATTTTATCAAAGTCAGATTGAGTAATGTATTTCAAATCCAGCGCGACGTAAAGATGTGACTGAACTTCAATTGCCGAACCTCTGGCGATGTTTAGAAAATTCGCAAATTCCGTGCTTGTTCGCCTACCGTGACCTTCGGCGATGTTCGCCATAATCGAAACGCTCGCTCGTTTTATCTGGTCGCGCAAACTAAAATCTTTTGCAAATTTCTCAGTGTTCGAGATTGAATAAACATTCTGCGTAACCTCTCTCGCCTTTTGCCAAGCTTGTATCTCTTCAAATCTCTTAAAAGTTGACATAAGTTTTAGTTGGCTGAAAGTTGACCGAGTTGACCGAGTTGACTGAAAGTTGGTCTTGTCGGTTTAGTTTTTCAAACTTCAAAAACTCAGTCAACTCGGTCAACTCACTAAAATTATTTCTTCCCTAAAATATCGCTTGCCGAAAATTTCTGCGCCGCTTTTTGTTTAAGTTGTTCTTCGGCGATGCGCGAGACTTGGACAAACTGCATTTGCAAATCAGATAAAATTCCGTCAAAAAGTTCAGCTTCCTTCGGATGTAGATTGTTTTTCGTTTTATCTTTGAGCATTGCTAAAACGTCAACCCAATATTTCCCCGTTTCCAAATCCAGCGTGCGTTGTCCGGTCGCCGGATGCGGCATCGCGCCTAAAGCGGCGGCGGCTTGCGAAGCCAGAGTTGTCAAGAAATTAACAAAACTCGCCGGGTCTTCAGCGCCCGGAAATTCTTCGCCGTCAAATGTTTCTTCAGTTTCGGTAGGCACTTCTGCCGATTCTTGTTTTTCAACCGAAGCATCGGCTTGAGTTTCAATTGTGTCTTTGCTCGGCTCGGCAATCGGCGCTGCCGCTTTCGGCTTTTCCGCTTCGATTGTTACGCCTTCGCGCACACTGCCGTCAAAATTAAATTTGCGTTTGTCGGTTATCTTTAATTCGAGCTGTTCTTCGTTTAAATCTTCTTTTCCAATCATTGTTTTTTCAAAATTTTCCTTGAAATTCGATACTTTGATAGTAGCATTTTGCGGAAAGAAAGTTCAAAATTAGGAAAAAGTTTGGCGAGTTGGCTGAAAGTTGACTGAGTTGACTGAGTTGTAAGAAAACTGTTTTTAACTCGGTCAACTCGCCAAACTCAGTCAACTCAGTCAACTAAAAGAATATGTCAAAAAATTTCGATGAACTTGTAAATGTAATGGCGCGTCTTCGCGCGCCCGGTGGCTGTCCGTGGGACAGAGAGCAGACATACGAATCGCTCGCGCCATATCTTTTGGAAGAAGCATTTGAAACTTTCGACGCAATTCAAGAAGCGAAAGATGGAAAAACGGAAAATCTGCGCGAGGAACTTGGCGATTTGTTGTTGCAGATAATTTTCCACTCGCAGATTGCCGAAGAAAAAAACGATTTTACGATTGAAGACGTTTGCGCGACTATAACCAGAAAAATGATTTTGCGTCATCCGCACGTTTTCGGCGATAAAAAGCTCGATACGGCTACTGATGTTTTGCAAAATTGGGACGAACTGAAACGAGCCGAGCGCGAAATAACCAAGAAAGAAGAAAAAACGAAAATTTCGATTTTAGATGAAGTTCCGCTTGCTTTTCCCGCTTTGATTGAAGCAAATAAATTAACGAGAAAAGCGGCAAAGGTTGGTTTTGATTGGGAAAACAGCGAGCAGATTTTCGATAAATTAAACGAAGAAGTTGACGAGTTAAAACAAGCAATCTCTACTGATGAAAATAAAAATATCGAAGAAGAAATCGGCGATTTGCTTTTTGTTGTGGTTAATTTAGCCAGAAAATTAGACGTTGAACCGGAAACGGCTTTGAAGAAAACCAACCGCAAATTTCGCAAGCGTTTTGCTTTTATCGAGCGCGAGTTGAAAGAAAACGGGAAATCTTTGGAAGAATCGAGTTTGGAAGAAATGGACGCGCTATGGAATGAGTCAAAAATCTCAAGTCTCAAGTCTCGAGTTTAATTTACAAGTTTGTTTTCGTGATTTTGCGGGAAATATGAAAAAAGATTTTGATTTATCCGAAATTCGTCGCAAATTTCCGCGCACGGTCGAAAATTTCGCGTTGCTGCCGAATCGTGAAGCGCATTTGGCGAGAATTTGGGAAATCGAAAACAGATGGCAGACATTTCGGGAAAATCCGAATAAAACGGAAGAAGTTATTTTTTTTGACGGCGAGCCGAAAGATTTGGAAATTGAAGCCGAATTTGAAATCGTTTGCGCGGGCGGAACTCTAGGCTTGCTACACGCGGCGGTAATGGCGACGAAATACAAGCGCAAAGTTCTTGTTTTCGACGCACACACGGTCGGCAAAACGCACCGCGACTGGAATATTTCTGATGAAGAACTTCAGGAATTTGTCCGCGCTGAATTGTTCACCGCAGAAGAAATTGAAAGCGCTGTTTGCAATCGTTACAAAACGGGTTTCGTCAAATTTTTTGACGCGAATTCAAAAATAAAAACGCCGCCGCTTTTCATGGACAATGTTCTGGACGTAGCCATCGAAGCCGATAAACTTCTAAACATTGCGTTGCAAAAATTAAAGAAAACCGATTCGCACATCGTTAATAATTTGCGCTTTGTTCGCGCTTTTTCAAACCGGGATAAAATTTTAATCGAGTGTGAAGACACGAAAAACGGGAAGCGTCGTTTGTTCGCGGCAAAACTTTTTGTTGACGCGACCGGAACGAATTCGCCGGTTTCGCGCCAGATAAATTCGGGAAAATCAATCACGCACGTTTGCCCGACGGTCGGAACGGTTGCAAAAGGTTTTCGGCACGGAACAGATGAAAAAACGGTTGATTTTTCGGTCGGCGAAATTCTGGTCAGTACCGAGGACGCTGCGGAAAATCGTCAATTGATGTGGGAAGGTTTTGCGGGAAATCCTTTGAAGGACGAATACACGACTTATTTATTTTTCTACGATTCAGTTGCGTCAAAAGCCGATAAATCTTTGTTCAGATTGTTTGAAGATTATTTTGAAAAGCTGCCCGACTATAAAGAGAAAAACGGCGCGTGGCGCGTCGTAAAACCGGTTTTTGGATACATTCCGAGCGTTCATCATCGCGGCTGGAGTAATGTAAAAAAAACGGCGACAAACAGGATTTTGCTCGTCGGCGACGCAGCCGGACTTTCTTCGCCGTTGACCTTCTGCGGTTTCGGCTCGCATGTGCGAAATCTGCTGCGGCTGACTGATTTGACCGAAAAGGCTTTGCAAGAAAATTTATTAGATGAAAAAACGCTTTCCGAAATTAACGCCTACGAACCGCGCGTGGCGCAAATGTCGAGTCTGGCGGAATTTATGCGACCGACCGAGAAAAGTAAACCTTCGGTAGTAAACGAAACGATGAACGCAGTGATGTCGGCTTTGCAATCGCTGGACGAAAACATCCGCCGCGAAATGTTTCAAGACCGCATTTCCTTCGCTTCATTCAAAAAAGTACTTGCCAAAACCGCGCAAATTCATCCGAAAGTTTTCAAAAAGATGTTCGCGCATTTGGGTGCGAAAGGCGCGTTCTGGTGGATTGCAAATATGGCAGAAGCAGCCTTTCAGGAAGTAAAAAGTAAAAAGTAAAAAACCATATGAAAACCTATAGTGAATCCTCAGCCGCTTTTTCGCCGTGGTGTTTGGCTTCGGGCATTCCGGCTTCTGCTGCCGCGTTTTCAATCTCGGCGTTGATTTTGCCGCCCAACAAAATCGCTGTGCCGGTCAAATAAAACCACAGCGACAAGACGATGACCGCGCCGAGCGAGCCGTAAGT
>Ga0136617_10000186_pt1 | contig 48085 bp, 51 predicted proteins | sample AntDrymUQ3222106_2_FD_129672 | JGI IMG/M metagenome (GOLD analysis project Ga0136617, IMG submission 129672) | Polar desert sand microbial communities from Dry Valleys, Antarctica - metaG UQ322 (21.06) | ecosystem: Environmental > Terrestrial > Soil > Desert | place: Antarctica: Dry Valley... | reverse complement strand
TCGGACGCGGTGTCGGGCTCGGACGCGGTGTCCCCACCCGGCGCGGCGTCCCCACCCGGCGTGGGGTCGGCCGCGGGCGGTGCGTCCGCGTCGGCTTCGCCGAAGCCGGCCTCGGCCAGCTCGCGCAGGGCGGTCAAGGCGCGGTCCGCGTCCGGGCCGGTGGCGCGGACCTCCACCTCATCGCCGGAGCGGACCGTCAGGAGGGCCAGGCCGGTGAGGCTGCGGCCATCGCCGGGGCCGCGCTCGCGGGTCAGGTTCGACACGCGGACGTCCGCGTCGAGCCCGGCCAGCGCGCCGACGAAGCGGGCGGCTGGGCGGGCGTGCAGGCCGAGCCGGTTGGAGACGGTGAAGCGCAGCGCCTCCCCGCCCGGCTCGGCGGAGGGCGACGGGGCTTCGGGCTCCTCGTCGTCGTCGAGCTGCCCCGCCTTGGAGGCCAGCGCGCCGCGGGCCTCCGCCGCCACCTCGTCCAGCCCGGCCCCGCCGCGCGCGCGAGCCGCCGCCGCCACCGCGCCCTCGGCCAGCGGCGCCGCCGAGAGCCGGATCGGACCCCCGTCGGGGTCGGCCATCTCGACCGCCATCTCGGCGCTCATCAGCGCAGAGCCGAGGTCCATCAGCACGAGCACGCCGTCGGACGAGCGCGCCGCCTCGATCGCCGCCAGCACGCGCGCCGCGTCGGTCCCGATCGCGCCGTCCTCCATCCCGCCGGCCGCCTCGATCGCGACCTCCTCCCCGCCCATCTCCCGCGCCAGCGCCACCACGCCCTCGGCCAGCGCCGCACTGTGGGAGACGATCACGAGCCCGACCACGCGTGGGCCGCCTAGGCGAGACCGGCGGCGCGGTGCAGCAGCGCGACCGGGTGAACGGTCGGCACGCCGGTCGCCTTCGCCATGTGCCAGCGGCACGTCTCGGAGTCGCACACCGAGGTGTCGGGCCCAGCCGCCTCGATCTGGGCGAACAGGTCGGCGCCCACCTTCATGGCAATGTCGTACTTCTCCCGCTTCAGGCCGTAGGTGCCGGCCACGCCGCAGCAGGCGGCGTCGGTCTCCACCACCGTCAGCTCGGGCACCAGGGCGAGGAGGTCCAGCGCGGGCTTGCCGATCCCGTGCCCCTGCTGCTGGCACGGCGCGTGGTAGGTCACCGTCTCGGGCACGGGGCGCAAGTCGGTGCGCAGCTCGCCGCGCTCGTGCAGCATGACCAGGTACTCGCACACGTCGTAGACCGCGTCGGAGACCAGCCGCAGGTCGGCGTCGTCCTCCATCCCGAGGATCTCGCGCGCCTCGCGCTTGAGCATCAGCGTGCAGGAGGTGGAGGTGCCGACGATGTCGGTCCCCGCCCGTGCGTACGGCAGCAGCCGCGCGACGAGGCGGCGCACGTAGCCGCGCGCGTCGCCGAACAGCCCGTTGGACTGCAGCGGCAGACCGCAGCAGTCCTGGCGCGGCACCTCGACGGCGCAGCCGTTGTGCTCGAGCAGGGCGACGGTCATCTCGCCCAGGCGCGGCTCGTAGTAGTTCGTGCCGCAGCCGTGGAAGAAGGCGACCCGCCGCGCGGCGGTCGCGGGCGGTGTGTGCGCGCGCGCCCAGCGCTGGAACGTGCGCCCGGCGAAGGTCGGCATGGCCGCCTCGCGGTGCAGGCCGATCACCTTCTCGGCCACCCTGCGCAGCGGGCGGCTGGCCAGCGTGGCGTTGGCCAGCGGCGCCACCGGCGTGCCCAGCCGCCCGGCCAGCGTCGGGCGCCCGAGGATGCGGTCGCGCAGCGGCACGCCCGCTGTCTCCTTCATGCGCGCCCGGGCCTGCGAGTTGATCTCGGCGATGTGCACGCCGTGCGGGCAGACCTGGGTGCAGATCCCACATCCCGAGCAGTAGTCCAGCGAGGCGTCCTGCGACGCCTCGCCGGCCACCCGGAAGCGCTCGGCCTGCGGGCCGACGTACTTGGGCCCGGGGAACAGCGGCGTGACGTTGGAGACGGGGCAGTGCGTCTCGCAGATCGTGCACTTCACGCAGTGGTCGAGCGAGCCGCGCATCAGGTCGCCCAGCACGCCGCCGGGCGCGCCGCCCACGCTCACCGCGTCCTCGCCGCCGGCCGCGGCCGGCGCCGCGCTCATGCCGCCACCGCCGGCCGCGCCGCCGCGCCGAGGATCAGCTCGGCCGCCCGGTGGCCGCTGGAGAGCGAGATCCCGTCGCCGGACTTCTCCCGCCAGGGGGCCGCGCCGGCCAACGAGGCGCCCACCACGCGCACGTTCGCGTGCGCCGGCGCGCCGTCGCGCCCGACCGGCCGCAGCTCGCCGTCGACCGCCACCCCGGCGCGCGCCATCGGCTGCTCGTCGAAGTAGCCGGCCGTGAAGCGCGGCTCCCCGGCCGCCGGCATCCCCGCCAGCGGCAGCCCGAGCGCCGCCTCGCGGCCAGCCCAGCGTGAGTCGAGCACGAGCCCGCCGGCCGCGAAGCCGCCGGTGGCCAGGATCACCTCGCCCGCGCGATGGACGACCTCGCGCCGCCCGACCGCGGCGCGCACGCCGTCCAATCGCGCGCCGGCGCCCAGCGGCCCGGTCACCGCGGCGCCGAGGATCACGCGACCGCCCAGCCGCCGCAGGGCGGCGCGCAGGATCGCGTAGAGGCGCATGCCCGGCGCCGACGGCGGGAGGGTGGGGATCTCGAACACGGGTCGCCCGAGCCGGTGCTCGAGCTCGCGCCACACCCGCGCCGGGTCGCGCAGCCCGAGCACCGCGGGCAGCCCGACCCGCTCGCCGGCCCGCATTCGCCCGGCCAGCTGGCCCGCGACCGCCCCGCGCGCGGCCGGGTCGTCGAAGTGGCGCGCCAGCGCCTGCGCGTTGGCGTCGGCGCGGCCCTCGACGGCGACATCGAGCTCGATCGAGCGGGCGGCGATCCCCGCCCGCGCGAGGTTGTCGGCGACCAGGGCCGGATGGAAGTCCTTGAGCTGGCGGAAGCCGACCACCGCCACCGGGTCCCGGCCCTCCCCGCCCAGCATCGTGACCGGGGCCATGGCGGTCGGCTTGAGCGCCCCGACCGCCGTGGGCAGCAGGCGGTTGCGCTCCAGGCCGCCGGCGTACTCGTAGCCCTCCAGCGGCCCGTCCGCGACCTGCGCGCGCAGCCAGTCGAGCGCCGCCGCCACCGCCGGCGCGCCCCCGACGCGGGCGTACGGATGGTCGGCGGGGAGCCGCGCGATCGCCTCCCCGACGTTGAAGGGGTCTGACCCCATATATGGGTTGCCGAGCACGTCGATCGTGGCGCCCGTCAGGTGCGTCGAGCCGACGCCCTTGGCCAGCACGAGCACGCGCGCGCCCCCCTCGGCCAGCCGCACGGCGGCGGTCAGCCCCGCGACCCCGGTGCCGACGTCGATCGCGTCGTGGCTCACGTGACGGCCGCCTCGGCGTCCGGGACCGTGTCGGGCCCGGGCGGGAGCCCGGCGTCGTCGCCGGGCAGGTGCTCGACGTCGAGCAGCCCCTGGAAGATCCAGTCGTCCAACCGCGCCTGGCGCAGCTGGTCGCCGTAGAGGATCGGCCACACCCCCTTCCAGCGCTCCTGCAGGAAGAAGCGCAGCGAGCCGACCGCCTCGGGCCCGTCGAGCCGGCCGATGCCGTGCAGCAGGCCGGTGGCGCGGTACATGCAGAAGCCGCCCTGGCATGGGCCCATGCCGAGCCGCAGCGAGCGGCGCAGGTCGTCGAGGTTGCGCGTGCCCCGCGCCCGCATGGTGTCCTCCAGCCGGCGCCGGCCGATCAGCTCGCACTCGCACACGATCTGGTCGTCGTCCAGGTGCGCCTCGCGGTCGCGCAGCCGGGTGCCGAGGGTGTAGTGCTTCCCCTCAGAGGACCCTGGGAGCACGGTGGAGGCCGTCGTGCCGGGCCGGTCGTCGCCGCGCTGGGCGACCATCGCGTCGACCGTGTCCTGCGCCATCAGCCGGTAGGTGGTCAGCTTGCCGCCGGTGATGGTGAGGAAGCCGGTGATGCCGTCGCGCTCGGCGTGATCGAGCAGCGCGTGCGAGCGCGACACGTCGCGCGTGGAGTCGGTGTCGCCGGTCTTCTTGTCCTCGAACAGCGGTCGCACGCCCGCCCACACCCGCATGGCGCGCGCCTCGCGGAAGCCCGGCACCAGGCGCTCGCCGTCATCGAGCATGGCGTCGACCTCCGCCTGGGTGACCGGGAGGTCGTCCGGGTGAGCCGAGCGGATGTCGGTGGTGCCGATCACGCTGACGGTGCGGATCGGCACGAGGATGTCTCCGTCGGTGGGCATCACGCACCGGTTGATCACCGTGTTCACCAGCCGGTGGTTCATGGCGATCATGATCCCCTTGCCCGGCGCGACGTGGACGCCCTCCACCCCCGCCATGCCGGCGATCTCGGCGGCCCAGGCACCCGACGCGTTGAGCGTGAAGCCCGTCTCGATCTCGAGCTCCTCGCCCGAGAGCTCGTTGCGCACTCGCGCTCCCGTCACGGCGTCGCCCGAGCGCCGCAGCGCCAGCACGCGGTGGTAGGGGAGCACGCGCGCACCGTGCTCGGAGGCGCCGCGCGCCAGCCCCCACACCAGCTTCCAGACGTCGACCGACGCGTCGGCCACCGCGAACGCACGCTGCAGCCCCGGGTTCAACCGCGGCTCGCGCGCCAGCGCGGCGGCCGGCGTGATCTCCTCGACCGGCATCCCCGCCTCCGCGCTGCCGGCGAGGAACCGGTCCCCGTAGGCGGGATCGTCACCCGGCGGGGTGACGAACAGCCCGCCGGTGTCCTCGATCGCGTCGGCGGCGACGCGGCGCACGATGGCGTTCTCGACCACGCACTCGTGCGCCGCGCTCGGGTCCTTCACCACGTAGCGCCCGCCCGAGTGCAGCAGGCCGTGGAAGCGGCCCGAGGTGCCTTCAGCCAGGTCGCCGCGGTCCACCAGCACGGTGTCGTAGCCGCGCAGCGCGCAGTCCCACGCGACGCCCGCGCCGGTGGCCCCGCCGCCGATGACCAGGACGTCTGCCGACAGGCCCGTCATCCCTCCGATACGGCCTCCTCTTCCTCCTCGGTGAACCAGTCGAACGTGCGCGTCACGGCGCGCTTCCAGTACTTGTACGTCTCGTCGCGCGTCGCGGGATCCATGTTCGGCTCCCACCGCTTGTCCTCGGCCCAGTTCTCGCGCAGGTCCTCCTCGGTGCCCCAGAAGTCCGTCGCCAGCCCCGCCGCGTAGGCGGCGCCCAGCGCCGTCGTCTCGGCCACCTCGGGGCGGATCACCGGCACGCCGAGCAGGTCGGCCTGGAACTGCATGAGCAGGTCGTTGGCCACCATGCCGCCGTCGACCTTCAGCGTCTCGAGGTCGACGCCCGAGTCGTTGTTCATCGCCTCGACCACCTCGCGGCTCTGGAAGGCGGTCGCCTCCAGCGTGGCCCGGGCGATGTGCCCGGCGGTCACGTAGCGGGTCAGGCCCGCGAACACACCGCGGGCGTTGGACTTCCAGTACGGCGCGAACAGGCCCGAGAAGGCCGGCACGATGTAGACGCCGCCGTTGTCCTCGACCGAGGCCGCCAGCTCCTCCACCTCGGGCGCCGCCTGGATCATCTTGAGGTTGTCGCGCAGCCACTGCACCAGCGCGCCGGTGATGGCGATCGACCCCTCCAGGCAGTAGATGGGCTTGTTGTCGCCGATCTTGTAGCCGACCGTGGTCAGCAGCCCGTTCTTGGACTGCACCTGGTCCTCGCCGGTGTTGAGCAGCAGGAAGTTGCCGGTGCCGTAGGTGTTCTTGGCCTCCCCGACCGAGAAGCAGGTCTGGCCGAAGGTGGCCGCCTGCTGGTCGCCGAGGATGCCCGCGATCGGCACCCCCTGCAGCTTGCCGCCCGACTTCACCTCGCCGTAGACCTCCGAGGAGGAGCGGATCTCGGGCAGCATGGCCGTCGGCACGCCGATCGTGCCGGCGATGTCGGCGTCCCACGACAGCGAGCTGAGGTCCATGCACATCGTGCGGCTGGCGTTGGTCACGTCGGTCACGTGCAGGCCGCCGTCGGTGCCGCCGGTCAGGTTCCACAGCAGCCAGGTGTCCATGTTGCCGAACACCAGGTCGCCCGACTCCGCCCGGTCGGCGAGCCCGTCGACGTTTTCGAGCAGCCAGCGCACCTTCGGGCCCGAGAAGTAGGTCGCCAGCGGCAGGCCCACCTGCGCCTGGAAGCGGTCCTGGCCGCCGTCCGCCGAGAGCTCGTCGACGATCTTGTCCGTGCGCGTGTCCTGCCACACGAGCGCGTTGTGCACGGGCTCGCCCGTGGTCCGATCCCACACCAGCGCCGTCTCGCGCTGGTTGGTGATGCCGACGCCGGCGATGTCCTCCGCGGACGCGCCCGCCTCCTCGACCGCCTGGTCCATCACCTCCTGGGTGTTGGCCCAGATCTCGGCCGCGTCGTGCTCCACCCACCCCGGCTTGGGGTAGATCTGCTCGTGCTCCTTCTGCGCGGTGCTTACCACCCGCCCACCGTGGTCGAAGACCATGCAGCGCGTGCTCGTAGTGCCCTGGTCGATCGCAGCGGCGTACTTGGCCATGCGGTTCTCCTCTCGCTGACGGCCGGGATCAGCCGGGGTAGAAGGCGTTGAAGGCCACGGCACCCAGGATGCCGCCGATGATCGGCGCCACCACAGGGATCCAGGAGTAGCCCCAGTCCGAGTCGCCCTTGCCGTGAATCGGCAGCACGAAGTGCGCGATGCGCGGCCCGAGGTCGCGCGCCGGGTTGATCGCGTAGCCGGTCGGCCCGCCGAGCGACAACCCGATCCCGAGCACCAGCAGCCCGACGAGCAGCGGTACCAGTCCGGTGGCCGCGGTCGCCTCGGTGGCGCCGATGGCCAGCACGCCGAACACGAGCAGGAAGGTGCCGATGATCTCGGTGATGACGTTGGCCACCGGATTGCGGATGGCCGGCGCGGTGCAGAACACCGCCAGCTTGAGCCCCGGGTCCTCGGTCTCCTTCCAGTGCTCGAGATAGGCGGCCCAGACGAGCACCGCGCCGATGAACGCGCCGATGAACTGGCCGGCGATGTAGCCGGGCACGTCGCCGGCGTCGACGTCGCCGATGGCCCACAGCCCCAGCGTGACCGCCGGGTTGATGTGCGCGCCGCTGAACTGCGCCACGGCGAACACGGCGATCGTCACGGCCATGCCCCAACCGAGCGCGATGACGATCCAGCCGCCGTTCTCGGCCTTGGACTTCGCGAGCAGCGTGGCGGCCACGACGCCGTCGCCGAGCAGGATCAGGATTGCGGTCCCGATGATCTCCGCGGGGAAGTTCCCCAAGGGTGTCTCCTCTCCTCAGTGGATGACCCGGATGAAGCCAGGGCAACCTACACGGCGGCCACGGTGTCTGCGAGCGTCCTCAGCAGCAGGTGCGACGACGTGGCGCCGGGGTCCTGGTGGCCCACGCTGCGCTCGCCGAGGTAGCTGGCGCGGCCCTTGCGCGCCTGCAGCGGGATCGTCGCCCGCATGCCCTCGTCCGCGGCGTCCGCGGCGCTGCGCAGCGCGTCGGCCGGCGAATCGCCGGCCTCGGCCGCGGCGCGCAGCGCCTCGGCGGCCGGTGCGAGGGCGTCGAGCATCGTCTTGTCGCCCGGCTCGGCCTTGCCACGCGCCTGCACGCCGCGCACGCCGGCCTCCAGCGCGTCGGCCCAGCCCGCCGCATCGAGCTCCTCGTGGCCGGCCGCGGCCTTGCCCAGCTCCAGGAACAGCGTGCCGTAGAGCGGGCCCGCCGCGCCGCCGACGCTGGACACGAGCGCCATGCCGACCGTCTTGAACTGCGCCCCGAGGTCGGAATCCGACATCCCGTCGAGCTGCTGGACCGCCTTGCGCATGCCGCGGTCGAGGTTGGTGCCGTGGTCGCCGTCGCCGATCGCCGTGTCGAGCTCGACCAGCGCGCTGCGCTGCTCGGCCACCTCCGCCGCCAGCTTGCGGATCCACTCGGCGCCGACGCCGCTCACGCGCTCCACCGCAGGGCGGGCGTGTCGACCGGGGCGTCCCACAGGCGCTCGAGCTCGTCGTCGAGCTTGAGCAGCGTGATCGAGCAGCCGGCCATGTCCAGCGCGGTGATGTAGTTGCCGACCAGGTTGCGCGCGACGGCGATGCCGCGCGCCTCGAGGATCCGGTGCAGCTCGCGGTAGACGATGTAGAGCTCGATCAGCGGCGTGGCGCCCATGCCGTTGACGAAGGCGAGCACGCGGTCGCCGTCGGCGAACGGACCGTCGTCGAGGATCGCGCCGGCGAGCATCTCGGTCACCGCGGCCGCCGGCGCCAGCTTCTCGGTGCGCCGGCCCGGCTCGCCGTGGATGCCGATCCCGATCTCCATCTCGTCGTCGGCGAGCGTGAAGCTCGGCTTGCCCGAGCCCGGCGTCACGCACGGCGTGAGCGCCATCCCCATGCTGCGCCCCTGGTCGTTGACGCGCCGGCACAGCTCGGCCACCTCGGCCAGCGGCCGCCCGTCGGCGGCGGCCGCCCCGCACAGCTTCTCGGCCAGCACGGTGACCCCGACGCCGCGGCGCCCGGCCGTGTAGGTGGAGTCCTCCACGGCGACGTCGTCGTTGGTCACGACGGCGGCGACCTCGATGCCCTCGCCCTGGGCGAGGTCGGCGGCCATCTCGAAGTTGAGCACGTCGCCCGTGTAGTTCTTGACGATGTGCAGCACGCCGGCGCCGCCGTCGACCGCCTTGGTGGCCTCCAGCATCTGGTCCGGGGTCGGAGAGGTGAACACCTCGCCCGGACAGGCGGCGTCGAGCATCCCGGGACCGACGAAGCCGCCGTGCATCGGCTCGTGCCCCGAGCCGCCGCCCGACACGATCGCCACCTTGCCCTGCTGCGGCGCGTCGGCCCGTACGACGAACGCCGGCTCGTAGGACACCCGCAGGCGGTCGGGGTGGGCCGCCGCCATGCCTTCCAACGCCTCGCGCGTGACCGCGTCGGGGTCGTTGATCAGCTTCTTCATGCCGCTCTCCTCGCCACGGAACCTTGTCCGGGCTCAGACACTACTCGGCGGGGTCAGACGGCGTTGCGCGCGCGCCGCTCGGGCACGCGCTCGAAGCGCAGCAGCGCCTCCTCCTCCGCCGCGCGCACCGGATCGGCGACGGGCAGCGGGTCGACCAGGACGGGCGCGTCAAGGGCGGGCGCCGGGATCACGGGCGCGGGCGGCTCCACGCCCGCCTCGCGGTCCAGGTAGGCGCGCACGCGCGCCATCACGTCCGAGGGCGGCTCGTCGGCGCCCGGCCAGATCGGCGCGCCGAAGTGCACGTCGACCGGATGGCGGCGGGAGAAGAAGCGGCCCGGCAGGCGCTTGGGCCAGCTCTGGCCCGGCGGCATCGCGTCGTGTGTGCCGTGCACGAAGATGGGGACGATGGCGAGCCCGTGCTGGGCGGCCAGCACGGCGGCGCCCGAGCGCAGCTTGTGGATGTCGCCGTCGCGCGAGCGCGTGCCCTCCGGATACATCACGAGGTTCCAGCGCTGCTCGATCAGGCGGTCGACGTGGTCGGTGGCGCCGCCGCCCATGCCGCCGCCGTTGCGGGCCAGCGGCACGGTGTTGAAGAGCAGGGCGACGCCGTAGGCGTTCATGCGCGACCTGTAGAAGTAGTCGGCCGCCGCCGCCACCGCCGTGCGCTGGCGCCACCGGCGCGGCAGCGCGCGCAGGATCGCCGGGGTGTCGAGGTGGCTGGAGTGGTTAGCCACGAGGATGACCGGATGCTCGAGCGTCTCGAACACCTCCCGCCCGTAGGTCCGCGAGCGCGTGTACCAGTCGATCATCGGCCCGAGGCCGAAGCTCAGCAGCGCCTCGCGCAGCTCGCGCACCGGCGCCCAGCGGGCCCAGCGGACGTCCATCTTCGCGTAACGCTGGCGCGCCAGCTCAGAGCCGCGACGGCCCAGCTCGGCGCCGCGCTCGCGCAGCTCCGGGACGCGCTCGCGCAGCTCGGGAACCCGCTCGCGCAGCTCCGTGGGGTCCGGCACGCGGCCCTTGAGCTCTGACGTGCGGGCCTTGCCTTCGCGCAGCGCGCGGTGTACTCGATCCCCCATATGCGAGACGTACTCCGGCCCCGCGCGACGGTTTCAACCCCTCGCGGCCTGAGCCACGGCGCGGCCGCGACCGTACCCCGACTCGTGCGCTACCACGTCCTGCGCCGTGAGCAGCGGCTGCCCGGAACGCCGGACGAGGTGTTCGGATTCTTCGCCGACGCCCAGAACCTCGAGGCGATCACGCCGTCCTTCCTCGGCTTCCGGGTGGTGACGCCGCAGCCGATCGAGATGCGCGTCGGGACGCTGATCGAGTACCGCCTGCGCCTGCACGGGCTGCCGCTCGCGTGGCTGACCCAGATCGAGGACTGGACCCCGGGCGTGCGCTTCGTCGACAACCAGCTCGCGGGTCCCTACACGCTCTGGCACCACACGCACGAGTTCGAGCCCCACGGCGCCGGCGGCACGCTGATGCGCGACACCGTGCGCTACGCGCTGCCGTACTGGCCGCTGAGCGAGGTCGCGCACGCCCTGCTCGTGAAGCGCGACCTCGACGCGATCTTCGCCTTCCGCACGGAGGAGGTGGCCCGCCGGGTCACTGCACCGTGAGCTGCGCGGTCATGCCCGCGGCGGCGTGGCTGCCGACCGGGCAGATCAGCTCGTAGGTGCCGGGCTGCAGCTCGACGCTGATCTTGGCGCTGCCTTCGGTGATGACGTCGCTGGCGGTGCCCTCGACCTCGACGGCGTGCCCGACCTGGGACGGGTTGGCGTACTCGATCTCCACCGTGCCGGCCTCGGCCTTGTACTCGGGCTGGGTGAACTCCAGCGCGCCGTCGGCCGGGGACTCGACCCTCACCGCGCCGCCGACCGGCGCGTCCTGTGGGGCGTCCTCGGTCGGCGCCTGGGTCTGCTCGGCGGGGGCCCGGGTGGACTCTGCGGCGGGCTCGTCGTCGCCGCCGCAGCCGGCGAGCGCACAGGCGAAGAGCACGGCGGCGATGGCGATGGGGCGGGGCACGAGCGGATCCTCCTCGAAGTGGTCTTGAACTCAGGACGCCGGCGGCCCGTCCGGCATTCCCAGCCGCGCCCGCAGCTCGGGCCCCGGGCGGCCGGGATGCAGGACACCGTCCACCAGCAGCGTCGGGGTCGTGACCACGCCCGCCCGGATGGCGTTACGAAAGCTGGCGCGCACACGCTCTGCCACCACGTCTCCGCGCCGGTCGGCGTCGAAGCGCTCCAGGTCGAGCCCCAGCGCCTGCGCGCGCGCCCACAGGTGCGGGTCCTCCAGGCGCGCCTGGTCGGCCATCAGCGCGTCGTGTATCGACCAGAAGGCACCCTGGGCGGCGGCCGCCTCGGCCGCGCAGGCCGCTGCGAACGCCCGCGGGTGCCCGGCGCGGACGGGGAAGTGGCGGAAGGCGAGCCGCAAGGGCAGCGCGGCCAGGCGCGGCTCGAGCGCCGCGCAGAACGGGCACTCGTAGTCGCCGAAGACGATCACCGCGAGCCCGGAGGGTGGCCCGCGCACGTGGTCGCCGGGCCCGAGCGGCGCCGGCGGTGCCGAGGTCAGCCCGCTCACCGCCAGCCGCCCTCGTACGTGGCGAGGGCGAACTCCGGGACCGGCTGCCCGGCGGCGACGATGTCCACGCCGTGCGCTAGCGGCGCAGACCGAGCTCGCGGATCAGCGAGCGGTATCCGTCGAGGTCCTTCTTCTGCAGGTAGTTCAGGAAGCGCCGGCGGCGCCCGACGAGCATGAGCAGGCCGCGGCGCGAGTGGTGGTCGTGCTTGTGCTCGCGCAGGTGCTCGGTCAGGTGGTTGATGCGGTGGGTCAGCAGCGCGACCTGCACCTGGGTGGCCCCGGTGTCGCGCTCGTCCTTGCCGAACTTTTCCGTCAGCTCAGCCTTCTGCTCTGCGGTGATGCTCATGTGCGACGGAGCAGGCTAGCAGTGTCCTCGACGTCGGCGGCCATCTGCTCCACCAGCGCCTCGGCGGAGTCGAAGCGCAGCTCGCCGCGCAGCCGGGCCTCGAAGTCCAGCCGCAGCTCGCGGCTGTAGAGGTCGCCCTCGAAGCCGAGCAGGAACGCCTCCGCGAGCAGCCCCAGCCCGGTGACGAAGGTCGGGCGCACGCCGACGCTGACCGCCGCGGGCCAGGCGCGCCAGGCCCCCTCGAGCTCGACCGCCGCACGGCAGGCGTAGACGCCGTGCGCCGGGCAGACCAGCGCCGGGTCGGGCACCAGGTTGGCGGTCGGGTAGCCGAGCGTGCGCCCCCGCTTGTCACCGTGCGCGACCCGTCCGCGCAGCTGGAAGGGGGCGCCCAGCAGCACGTTCGCCGGCGCGAGCTCCCCGTCGGCCATGAGCCGGCGGATGCGGCTCGAGGAGACCACCTCGCCGGCGTGCGCGACCAGCTCCACCACCCGCGTGGTGAACCCGTCATGCGCGCGCAGCCGCGCCACGTCGCCCTGCGCGCGGTGCCCGAAACGGAAGTTCTCCCCCACACTGACCGTCCGCGCGCCGAGCCGGCCCACGAGCACGTCGTCGATGAAGTCGTGCGGCGCCTGGTGTGCGAAGGCGCCGTCGAACGGGATCACCACCAGCTCGCTAACGCCCAGCCCCGCGACCAGGTCGGCCTTGATCGCCAGCGGGGTGAGCAGCAGCGGCGCGGTCTCGGGCGCCACCACGGCGCGCGGGTGTGGCTCGAAGGTGAGCACGGTGTCGGCGCCTTCCATCACGGCGCGGTGGCCGAGGTGGACGCCGTCGAACTCGCCGACCGCGACGTGCCGCGGCCGGGGAACCGCGTCGGGGAGCCAGGTCACCTGCATCAGCCGCGAAAGCCTACGACGGGCTTGAGGGTCCCGTCGGGGCGCGGCTCGGCGAGCGCGACGAGGCCGTCGGCGTCGAGCAGCCGCACCACCGCCGCCGCCTCCGGCCCAGCCGGGAAGGCGCCGGCGTGAGGCACCGCCATCCCGTGGCCGGCGCGGCGGGCGTCGTCCGCGGCCAGCGCCACGCCCGGCAGGAAGGCCAGGGCGTCCTCCAGCGCCACCAGGCGGCCAGCGTCGCGCACGTGGAAGGGCCCGATCGCCGTCCGGCGCAGCGCGGTGCAGTAGGCGTCGCCGAGGTCCGCGATGAGCGAGCGTACATACGTGCCCGAACCGCACTCGATCTCGAACCGGGCGCGCTCTCCGTCGCGGGCGATGAGCTCGAAGCGGTCCACGCGCACCTCGCGCTCGGGCAGCTCGACCGTCTCGCCCGCCCGCGCCCGCGCGTAGGCGCGCCGGCCGCCCACCCGCACGGCCGAGTAGGCGGGCGGGCGCTGGCGCAGCACGCCGGTGGGCAGCGCCAGCGGCTCGGGCGGAAAGCGCCCCGGCGCCAGCTCTCCCTCCGGGTCGCCGGTGCTCGAGGTCCAGCCCAGGCGCGCCTCCGCCTCGTAGGCCTTCGGCAGCGCCATCAGGAAGCGCTGGGCGCGCGTGGCCCGCCCGATCAGGATCAGCAGCAGGCCGGTGGCGAACGGGTCCAGCGTGCCGGCGTGCCCGACCCGTGTCCCGCGCGGCAGCCTGCGACGCTCGGCGGCGACCACGTCGTGGGAGGTCACTCCCGGGGGCTTGTCGGCCAGCAGGACTCCCGCCTGGCTCAAAGCTGCTGGGCGAGTTGGGCGCGCAGGAAGGCGATCAGCTCGGGGTACGTCATGTCGGACGAGAACCCGGCGGCGCGCCGGTGCCCGCCGCCGCCCTGGGCCCGCGCGATCAGCGACACGTCGACGCGGTCGTCCGTGGCGCGCAGGGAGATCTTCCGGCGGGGCGCCGCTTCCGCGTTCGCGAGCAGCTCGCGCACGAGGCCCGCCACCGCGGTGCCCTCGACCGAGCGCAGGTGGTCGACGACCCCCTCGGAGTAGCTCTCGTCCGCGCCCGTGCCGAGGTAGTCGGCGCGCGTGAGCTGGGTGACGGTGAGCAGACCGCCGTCGAAGCGCTCCACCGAGGCCAGGCCGCGCGCCAGCAGCTCCAGCTTGCCCTGCGGGATCCCTTCGTAGAGCCGGCGGTAGATCGCGTGCACGTCGATCCCGGCGTCGATCAGCTCGGCCGCCATGACGTGGGCACGCGGGCCCGTGTTCTCGTACATGAACCGGCCCGTGTCGGTGACCAGCCCGACATAGAGCGCCTCCGCCACGGGCTGGGTCGGAGGCACCCCGAGCGCGGCCATCAGGTCCCAGATGATCTCGGCCGTGCACGACGCCTCCGGCACCACGTGGTCGACCGTGCCGAAGCGCGTGTTGTCGTGGTGGTGGTCGAGGTTGAGGATGCTCGACCCGCGCTTGAGCGCCTCGGCCGGGTTGCGGTCGACGTTGCCGCAGTCCAGGAAGATCACGGTGCGCTCGGCGACGTCGGCGGGCGCCTCGGTGACCAGCCGCGGCAAGGCGAGGAACCGGTACTCGTAGGGCAGCGGGAACTCGTCGGCCGAGAGGTAGGACACGGCGTCCTTGCCGAGGTCGTCGAGCACCATCTGCATCGCCGCCAGCGAGCCCAGCGCGTCGCCGTCGGGGCGCTCGTGCGTGGTCAGGACGAAGCGCTCGCCGTCGCGCAGCGCGTCGAGCACCTGCTCGCGCGAGGTCTTCGCGCCGTTGCGGACGCTCAAGAGGTCGCCTCCTCATCGATCAGCCGTGCGATCCGCTCGGCCTTCTCGGAGGTGTCGTCGTAGGCGAACTCGAGCGTCGGCGTGTGCTTGAGCCGCAGCTCGCGCGCGACCGCGCGCTGGAGGATGCCGTGCGCCGAGCGCAGGCCGTCCAGCGAGCGCCGGCGCACGCCCGCGTCGCCCAGGACCGACACGTGGACGGTGGCACGTCGCAGGTCGGGGGCGGTCTCCACGGCGGTCACGGTGACGAACCCGACGCGCGGGTCCTTGAGCTCTGCGGTGATCGCGTCCGAGAGGACCTCGCGGACGGCCTCGTTCACCCGGCGCATGCGCTCGGCGCTCAATCTAGCGCGTCCAGATCCGACCACGAGACCACGCGGCGCTCCACGCGCACGCCCTGCGGAAAGCGCGCCTCCAGTGCGCGCTCGACGGCGTCGGCGGCCCGGTGGCCGCCGCCCTCGGTCCCGGCCGCCAGCGCCACCGCGAGGGTCGAGCGCTGCCAGGAGTCCTGGAAGCCGACCTCGGCCACCGACGCGCGCATGCGCTCGCGCAGGTGCGCCTTGACGCGGTTGAGCTCTGCGCGCTTGGCCTTCAAGGAGCCGCTCTCGGGAAAGAAGAGGTGGACGTGCAGGAGGACGACGAAGGAGCGGTCCGCCACGCTAGGAGAGCGTGCGCTCGACCTGCCGCGTGTCGTAGACCTCGATCACGTCGCCCTCCTTGATGTCGGCGAAGTTCTGCAGCGTGATGCCGCACTCGAACCCGGCCGCCACCTCGCGGACGTCTTCCTGCAGGCGGCGCAGCGAGGCGATCTCGCCGCTCCACACGATCGTCCCGTCGCGCACCAGGCGCGATCGGGCGCCGCGGGTCACCTTGCCGTCGGTGACGTAGCAGCCGGCGATCGTGCCCACCCTCGAGGCGCGGAAGATGGCGCGCACCTCGACGGTGCCGACGGTCTCCTCGACCTCCTCGGGGGCCAGCATGCCCTGCATGGCGTCGCGCAGCTCGTCGATCGCGCGGTAGATCACCGCGTAGGTGCGGATCTCCACGCCCTCGCGGTCGGCCACGGCCCGCGCGTCGCCCACCGGCCGGACGTTGAAGCCCAGCACGACGGCGTCCGACGCGGACGCGAGCATGATGTCGGACTCGGTGATCCCGCCCACGCCGGAGCGCACGACCTCGACCTGGACGTCCTGCTGGGGCAGCTTGGCGATCTCGTCCTCGAACGCCTCCAGCGAGCCGGAGACGTCGGCCTTGAGGACCAGCGCGAGCTCCTGGATCTCGCCCCCGCGGGCCTGGTCGAAGATCGTCTCCAGCGAGACCTTCTTGCCCGAGCGGCGGGCCTGCATCTCGCTCTTGAGCCGGATCGCGCGCTCGTTGGCCAGGCCGCGGGCGCGGCGGTCGTTCTCGACCACGCGCACGTACTCGCCCGCCTCGGGCACCGAGTCGAAGCCGAGCATCTCGACCGGCTCGGACGGCGTGGCCTCGCGCACCTTGCGGCCCTTGTAGTCGTGCAGCGCGCGCACGCGGCCCCAATGTGCGCCGGCCACCACCGCGTCGCCAACCCGCAGCGTGCCGCGGTTGACCAGCACGGTGACCACGGCGCCGCGGCCCGGGTCGAGCTTGGACTCGATCACCACGCCGGAGGCCTCGGTCTCCGGGTTGGCGCGCAGCTCCTCCACCTCGGCCAGCAGCAGGATCGACTCCAGCAGGTCGTCGAGGTTGGTCCTCGCCTTGGCCGAGACGTCGACGAACATCGTCTCGCCGCCCCACTCCTCGGGCTGCAGGCCGAGCGTCGTCATCTCGGTGCGCACCCGGTCGGGCGCGGCGCCCTCCTTGTCGATCTTGTTGACCGCCACGAGGATCGGCACCTCGGCCGCCTTGGCGTGGTCGACCGCCTCGCGCGTCTGCGGCTTCACGCCGTCGTCGGCGGCGACCACGATCACGGCGATGTCGGTGACCTGGGCGCCGCGGGCGCGCATGGCGGTGAACGCCTCGTGGCCCGGCGTGTCCAAGAAGGTGATGACCCGCTCGTCGTGGTGGACCTGGTAGGCGCCGATGTGCTGGGTGATGCCGCCCGCCTCGCCGGCCGCCACCTCGGTCTGGCGGATGGCGTCGAGCAGCGACGTCTTGCCGTGGTCGACGTGACCCATGATCGTCACCACGGGAGCGCGGTGGACCAGGTCTTCGTCGGCGTCGTCGAACTCCGGCTCGTCGGTCGTGTCGTCCGCGGCGCGGACGATCTCGATCTTCTTGTCGAACTCGTCGGCGATCACCTGCACGGCATCGTCGGAGAGCGTCTGGGTGAGCGTGGCCATCTCGCCCAGCTGCATCAGCTTCTTGATGATGTCGGGCACCGGGACGGCCAGGTACTCGGCGACGTCCTTGACCGTGGAGCCGGAGTTGACCTTGATGACATCGGCCTGCAGGACCGAGACGTCCTGCGGCACCGGCTCCGTGTAGGTGCCGCGCCGGCGCCGGCCGCCGCGGCGCGGCGGGCGGCGCTGTTGGCCGCCGGGACCGCCGCCCGGGCCACCGGGCCCGCCGGGACCGCCGGTGCGGCGGGCGGCCTGGGAGTCGATCACCACGCGGCGCACGCCGCCGGCCGACCCGGGCGCGCGCTCGCCCTGCAGCGACGAGCGGGTGGGGCGGCGCGCGGCGCCCTGCTGGGCGGGCGCCTCGGACTCGGCGGCGGGTGCGGGCTTGGGCGCGTTGTCGGCCGGCCGCGGGCGCGGCTTGCCCTCGGGCGCGCGGGCGCCGAGGTCGCGGATGCCCAGGTCGCCCTGCGGGCGCAGCTGCGCGCGCTGGGGCTTGGCGGCCGCGCCGTTGACGTCGACCTTCTTGCCGGTCAGCGCGGCGTCGGCCAGCTTCTCGTCGACGGCCGAGGCGGCGGCCGCCTTGATGCCGGCGGCCTGCAGCCGCTTGAGCACCTCCGACGAGGGCATGTTGTACTGCTTGGCTAGCTCGTTGACGCGCTTCTTGGCCATGTCTGTGTGAAGTCTACGATCTCGGGAGGGATGGTCACGGGCCTGCGGAAGGCCCGGTTGAAGCCACTGCGGGCGACGGCGGCCCGCCAGCAGTCCTGGGACTCGTGCAACCAGGCGCCGCGACCGGGGAGCCTGGTCTCGGGATCGGGCACGAGCGTGCCGTCTACGTTAGCGAAGCGGCGCAAGGCCGACCGCGGGGCGCGCTGCCGGCACCCCGCACAGCTCCGGATCGGCTCGCGGCTGGGCTGCGGCGTCTAGGCCTGGCCGACGACGTCGGTGTCCTTGCCCGCGAGCGCCTGGTGGGCGTCCAGGCCGCAGTAGCGCGACCCGGGCAGGGCGGCGTTCGGGCAGCGGCGGCCGTTGCCGAGGATGGCCCCGCAGCGCCCGCCGACCTCCTCCTCCTCGTAGCCGGTGTCCTGCTCCCCCTTGGCGAACTCGGTCTCCGAGCGGATGTCCACCCGCCAGCCGGTGAGGCGGGCGGCGAGCCGGGCGTTCTGGCCCTCGCGCCCGATCGCCAGCGAGAGCTGGTCGTCGGGGACGATGACGGTGGCCTGCCGGTTGCTGTCGTCGACGAGCACCTCGCGCACGCGCGCGGGACTGAGCGCCTTGGCCACGAAGCGGGCCGGCTCGTCGTTGTACGGGATGATGTCGATCTTCTCGCCGCGCAGCTCGGAGACGACCATGCGCACGCGCGAGCCGCGCGGGCCCACGCAGGCGCCGACCGGGTCGACCCCATCGGCGTGCGAGACGACGGCGATCTTCGAGCGGTAGCCGGGCTCGCGCGCGACGTTGGTGATCTCCACCAGCCCGTCGGCGATCTCGGGCACCTCGAGCTCGAACAGCGACTTGATCAGCTCCGGATCGCGGCGCGAGACGATGATCGACGGCCCGCGGGTCGCCGAGGAGACCTCCTTGATCACCGCCTTGATGCGCTGGGAGTGGTCGTAGCGCTCGCCGTCGACCTGCTCGGACTTGGGCAGCAGCGCCTCGACGCGCTCGCGCAGCTGGACGAGCGTGTAGCGCGAGTCCGACTGCTGGACGATGCCGGTGATCAGCTCGCCGACGCGGTCCTGGTACTCCTCGAACATCATGTCGCGCTCGGCCTCGCGGATCCGCTGCAGGATCACCTGCTTGGCGGTCTGGGCGGCGATCCGGCCGAAGTCGTCCGGGGTGACGTCGCGCGTCTCGATCTGCTCGGCGAACTCGGCCAGGCGGCTCTGGGCGATCTCCGGGGCCTCGGGGATGATCACCTCGCCCGTCTCCGGGTCCACGCGGCGCTCCAGCTCGCCGGTGGCCTGCTCCTCGGCCTCGTCGAGCAGCTGGTCCTCGAGCTCCTCGGGAAGCAGCAGCTCCTCGACCCGGTACTCGCCCAGCTCGGGATCGAGCAGGACACGGGCGTAGCGCACGGCGCCGGGCTGCTTCTTGTAGGCCGACAGCAGCGCGTCCTCCAGGGCGGCGATGAGCTTCTCCTCGGAGATGCCCTTCTCGCGTGCGAGGGCGCGTACGGCGTCGACGATCTCCTGTGACATGGCTAGTCCCCCACGAGATTCGATCGGCTGATGTCGGCGTAGGCGATCGACACCACGCCGGTGTCGGCGGCCACGGTGACCGCGTCGTCGGTGGCGTCGATGAGCTCGCCGGTGAAGTTGCGGCGGCCGTCGTGATCCCCGCGGGTGCGCACGCGCGCGCGGCGGCCCACGAAGCGCTGGAAGTGGCCGGGCTTGGAGAGCGGGCGCTCGGGGCCGGGCGAGGAGACCTCGAGCGCGTAGCGCTCGCGCACCTCGGGCAGCAGGCGGGTGACGCGCTCGCAGAGCTCCAGCGTGACCCCGTCGGGCGCGTCGATGAAGAGGCGCACGAGCCGGCCGCCCACGACCTCGGCGAGCAGCACCTCCACGTCGGGTGCTGACTCGGCCAGGCGGGCCTCTATGTCGGTCTGGACTTCCCTCATGCGACTCGTCACCTCCAACAAAAAAGCGGGCTTCCGCCCGCTTCCCGAAGCACGGCCGGGTGGCCGCGAAAGCTGTCGATGGGTTATAGCACCGGGGCGCTCGCCCGGCTATGCGGCGGCCCGGCCCGCGCGCTCCCGGTAGATCCGGTAGTCGCGGCGCTCGGGGCGCAGGCAGGCGGCCAGCGCCAGCGGCTTGCGCGCCTCGGCCGGCCGGCCGGACTCCATCAGCGCGCGGCCGAGGCAGAACAGCGCGTAGTCGTTGACGGGCGCGCGCTCCACCACGGCCTGGAACTCCACGGCGGCCTCGGCGAAGTGGCGCGAGCGGAAGTACGCGCGGCCCAGCGCCTCCCGGATCGAGGTCTTGTCGGGCTCCAGCTTGGCGGCCTTGGCCAGCGGCACGGTGGCCTGGTCGTAGTCCCCGGCTTCGAGCAGCTCGGTGCCCTTGCGGAACAGGTCGTAGGCGGTGCTCATCGACCCGTCATTGTACGGTCTGCCGCCTGGCCGTCTACGTCGCCCTGCTGCGCGGGATCAACCTCGCCCGGACCAACCGGGTGGCGATGGCCGAGCTGCGCGCGCTGCTGGAGGACGAGCTCGGCTTCGCCGGCGTGCGGACGCTCGGGCAGAGCGGCAACGTCGCCTTCGCGGCGTCGCGCACCGCCGAAGCGAAGCTGGTGGAGCGGCTCGAGGCGGCCGTCGACGCGCGGTTCGGGGTGCCGGCGCGGGTGATGGTCCGCACCCGCGCGCAGCTCGCGGCGGTGGTCGCGGGCGACCCGTTCGGCGCCGCCGAGCTGGACCCCGCCTCCTACCTCGTCGGATTCTGCGACGTCCCGCCGGGGCTGCTCGGGCTCGACGCCGGCGCGCTGGCGCCCGAGCGCGTGGCGGTCGACGAGCGCACGCTCTATCTCTGGCTGCCCGACGGGACCCAGCGCTCGCCGCTCATGAAGGCACTGTCGCGGCTCGACGGCGGCGTGGCGATGACGACCCGCAACTGGCGCACGGTGACGGGGCTGCTCGAGCTGGCCGGTCGCTGAGCCTCAGCGCATGGTGTACGGCAACGGCGGCATTGAGGAGAGGGTCCAGGAGGGGCGGTCAGTCCCGGGGCGCCGTACCTCTGACCGATTGGGGAGTTGTGGGGTCCATAGACCCCACAACTCCCCAATCGGCGGAATCGCCGGCGTGCGACCCGGCCAGACCCACTCCCCTACCCAGCCGCCGTTGACGTTCGTTGGCGCGACGCGCCGCGACGCGACTACCCCCGGCGCGGCGGCAGCGCCCACCACGCGCGCAGCACGCCCGCGTCGCGCGCGAGCGCCGCGCGCAGCCCGCGCCGCTGCGCCGGCGTGGGCGCCGCCGCGCGGCCCGAGTAGCGCTGGTCGCGCAGGGCGCGGACGTAGCCCGCGGCGCCCGGCCAGCCCGAGAAGGTCCGCTCCAGCCCGGCCAGCGTCGTGCCCGCGCCGCCCGGGTGCCGCGCGCGGCGTAGGGCGCGCTCGAACTCGGCCATCGGGCGGTCGCCCACCGCGGGGGCCCGTCGCCGGCGGCGCAGCAGGAGGCGGCCGGCGGACGCCAGCGCGACCGCGGCGATGGCGAGCGCGGCCCACACGGTCCAGGGCGTGCCGGCGTCCTCCGGGGCCGGGGCGCGCAGCGGGTCGGTGATGCGCTCGCCGCCGAGATCGGGTGCCTGCCCGCCGGGCGTGCCACCCGGGCCGCCCGGGCCGGCGTCGGTCGGCTGGCTGCGGGCCGGCGCCGAGGCCGGGGTCGGATCGCGCGTCACCCACCCGAGGTCCGGGAACCAGACCTCGACCCAGGAGTGGGCGTCGAAGTCGCGCACCACGTACTCGTTCGTCTTCTCGTCGAGTGAGCCGGGCGAGAACCCGGTCGCCACCCGCGCAGGGATCCCCGCCATGCGCAGCAGGAGCGCCTCGGCGCCGGAGAACTGCTGGCAGAACCCGGTCTTCGCGTCGAACAGGAAGCCCTCGAGCGTGCGGGCCGACGCCGGCGGCGACTCGGAGTAGGTGAAGCCGCTGTCGAGGTGGCGCTCCACGCGCTCGACGTACTCGAAGGGCGAGGCGGACTGCTCCCGCAACTGCTGCGCGAGCGCCCACGTGCGCGCCAGCGTCTCCTCCTCCAGTGCGCGCCGCACGTCCTCGGTGCGCACGGAGCCGTCGACGGTCGGCTCGCCCTCCAGCCCCCAGGCCGGGAAGCGCGCGGTGACGATCCGGCCGGAGACGGGCGGCGCCGGGACGCGCAGGTCGATCACCAGGTAGCGGTCCAGCCACGCGGCGTAGTCCGTGCCGGCGGCGCGCAGCTGGCGCCCGCTGGGCTGCGGGGTGTAGGCAGTGGTGGTATAGGCGTCGCCGCGGCGCAGGCTGGCGGTCGCGGCGTAGACGCCTCCGCCTATGTGGTAGCCCGGCTTGCCCAGCACCGAGTCGGTCACGCCGGCGCTGACGAACGTGTCGGAGATCACGTTCTGCACGCTGACCCGCAGGCGCTGGCGCCAGCGGCGCTGGGCGGCGACGTCCTCGGGCCACTGCTGCGTGGGCGCCTCGTTGGCGCGGGGCTCGAACTCCCAGGAGCGGCCGTTGAAGCGGTCCAGGTTGCGCGCCTTCCAGTAGGCCTTCTCCTTCGCGCGGACCCGCAGCAGCTCGCGCCCGTCGCGCGACCACTTCAGCGGCCCGTAGTCGTGGTCCCAGGCGAAGGTCAGGGCGCGCGTGGAGGCGGTCTCGGTCGCCCAGCTCTCGTAGTCCCACCACGGCCGGTCGGCATCGAGCAGCGGGGCGGCCAGCAGGGCGATCACCGCCACCGCCACCGCCACGAGCCCGGCCGGGCGCGCGTCGCGCGCGCCGGTGTGCTCCAGCCGCAGGAAGGCGAGCACCAGCAGCGCCTCGACCGCGCCGCCGAAGAAGCGCACGTCGGTGTCGAGCGCCACGGCGGGCACGGCGTAGAGCGACACGAGCACCAGCAGCGCCGCGAGCGGGAAGCCGAGGCGGGCCCGGCGCGGCCAGAACGCCAGCAGCGCCCCCAGCAGCGGCAGCGCGGTGCCCCCCAGCCCGATCACCAGCCGCAGGTCCGCGTCGATGCCGCGGTAGGGCACGCTCACGCCCGGCAGGGCCGAGACGCCCCGGCCGACGGCCGCCGCCAGGGTGCCCCACTGGTCGGGCCGCAGCAGCTCGTCGCGCAGGCCGCCGGCCAGCATCGCGCCCGCCAGGCCGCCAAGGGCGATCGCGGCGGCGACGGGGACGCGGGCGCGGCGCGGCAGCCGCCGGGTCGCCAGCAGCGCGAGCAGCACCGCGCCCGCGATCGCCGTGGCGCCCCACGCCCGGGCGTTCGCGGCCGGATCCAGCAGCGCCATCCAGTGCAGCGCGCCGTAGGCCGACATGGCCAGCACCACGAAGCCGCGCGCCGGCGCGAGCGGCAGCGCGGGCGCCCCGTCGCCGCGCTGCGGCGACGGCCGCGGGCGAGCCGGACGAGGCGGGGCGAGCGTGCTCACGCCGCCGCTCCCACCGCCGCCAGGGCGGCGGCGCTGCCGGTGCGTCCGGCCACGAAGCCCTGGCAGTCGCCCACGTGGAGCACGGCGCGGCGGCCCGGCAGCGCGCCCGGGAGCACGAGCAGGCAGCCACCCGGCGTGCGCCCGAGCCCGCGCGGCGCGCGGTCGACGGTGCGGGCGGCGACGTAGATCACCAGGCCGCGACGGTTCTGGGCCGCGGCAAGCGACGGTCCGGCGGCGTCACCCATCAGCGCCAGGCGCACGTGCGCGGAGGGCCAGGCCATGAGGTCGGGGTCGATCATGTGCGCGCGCCGGTCGCCGGGCAGCAGCAGCCCGCAGCCTTGGGTGCGCGCGAAGTGCACGGCCAGCGAGCCGGCGGCGCGCACGGCGGCGTCGAGCGCATCGGGCGAGGCGGGCGTGCGCGGATCCAGCACCACCAGCGGACGCGAGTCAGCGCCGGAGATCAGCTTGCGCTCCATCATCCCTGCGCCGCGAGCCACCGACGGCCAGTGGATCCGGTTGGCCGGCGAGCCCTCGCGGTGCTCGCGCAGGCCGTCGATCTCGGTCTCGGACGCCGCGATCAGCGCCGTCCGCGCGTGGGCCCCGGCCGCGTCGCCGCCGGCCGCGGTGGCCCGCACCGGCAGCACGCGCGGCAGCACCAGCACCTCGTCGGGCCCCGAGCCGGTCACGACACGCTGAGCCAGCCCGAGCGGATCGCGCAGGACCAGCAGCGTCGGCGGGAGCACGCGGCGCCCGCGGCGCCCGAAGGTCACCTCCGCGCGCACCCGCGCGCGCCCGCGCCCCGCGCGCACGCGAACCGGGTCGGGCAGCAGCGGCTCGTCGATCCAGCCGGGCGGCAGCGGCAGCCGTCCGCGCCTGGCCTCCAGCACCACGCCCAGCGGCTCCTCCTCGGTCACGCTGCGCCGGGACACGGTGCGCGTGATCGTCGCCCCCCAGCCGCCCACGCCGATCCACGCCGCCGCGCCCGCCCCGAGCAGGACCAGGGCAGCACCGGTGACGAACAGCGGCTCGGCGTCGAAGGTGCCGGCGACGAGCAGCAGCACCATCCCGAGCGCCGCACAGCCGAGGGCCGAGCGCACCCGAGGTCCCTACAGCGCCGGCACGCCGGCCACCGCGGCGGCCACGACGTCCTCGCGCTCTACGCCGGCGGCCTCGGGCACCAGCATGATCCGGTGGGCCAGGACGTCGCCCGCCAGCGCCTGCACGTCGTCGGGCAGGGCGTGGTCGCGGCCGCTCACCAGCGCGAGCGCCTTGGCGGCCCGCAGCAGCATCAGTCCCGCACGCGGCGAGGCGCCCAGCTCGACCCGCGTGTCGGCCCGCGTATGGCGCAGCAGCGCGACGATGTAGTCGCGCAGCGCGCGCGAGGCGTGCACGCGCCGCGCGGCGCTCTGGGCGTCGAGCACCTCGGCGCGGTCGACCACGGCCTCGAGGTCGAGCACGCGGTCGCCGCCCTCGTGTCCGGCCAGCATCCCGGCCTCCTCGGCGGGCGACGGGTAGCCGAGCGAGAGATGGACCATGAAGCGGTCCACTTGGGCCTCGGGCAGCGGGTAGGTGCCCTCGTACTCGACCGGGTTCTGCGTGGCGAAGACCAGGAACGGCGAGGCCAGCTCGTGCGAGAAGACGTCGACCGTGACGTGGCGCTCCTGCATGCACTCGAGCAGGCCCGACTGCGTTTTGGGCGAGGCCCGGTTGATCTCGTCGACGAGCACGATGTTGGCGAAGATCGGCCCGGGCCGGAACTCGAAGCGCTGCTCGCGCTGGTTGTAGACGTTGGTGCCCACGATGTCGGCCGGCAGCAGATCGGCCGTGCACTGCACCCGGGCGAACTGGCAGTCGAGCGAGCGCGACAGCGCCCGGGCCAGCGCGGTCTTGCCGACGCCCGGGTAGTCCTCGACGAGGATGTGGCCCTCGGCCAGCAGCGCCACCACGACGCGGCGCAGCACCTCGGGGCGGACCTTGACCGCCCGGGCGATGTTCTCCTCGAGCCGCCGGGCGAAGGCCATGGTGAGCTCCACCTCGGCCTGGTCGACGGTTTCGGGCAAGGGCTCGATCGGCTCCATCGGCGCGGTCACACTCTGAGGGTCGGGGATGAACGAAGACTCAAGACGGCATCGAGGACCTCGTCCGCGACGGCGGACTTGGTAGCACGCGGCACGTGGCGCTCGGCGGCGGGCGTGATGATCCAGACCTCGTTGTCGGTGCCGTCGAAACCGACGCCGGGCGCCGCCACGTCGTTGACCACGACGGCGTCCAGCGCCTTGCCCGAGAGCTTGGCGCGCCCGTAGGCGAGCGCCTGCGCGCCCGCCTCGGCGGCGAAGCCGACCACGAGCTGGCCCGGCCGGCGCGCGGCGGCCAGGCCGGCGAGCACGTCGGGGGTGCGCACGAGGCGCAGGGCGAGCTCCTCGCCGGCGTCGGTCTTCTTGAGCTTGTCGGCGCGGACGTCGGCCGGTGCGTAGTCCGCCACGGCCGCGGCCATCAGCAGCACGTCGCAGGCGGGGAAGGTTGCGGTGCACGCGTCGGCCAGCTCGGCCGCGGAGACCACGTCGGCGTAGGCGATGCCCGGGCGCCGCGGCAGCGCCACGTTGGCGGCGATCACCGTCACCTCGGCCCCGCGGCGGGCGGCCGCCTCGGCCAGCGCGAAGCCCATACGCCCGGATGAGCGGTTGCCGACGAAGCGCACGGCGTCGATCGCCTCGCGGGTGCCGCCTGCGGTGACCAGCACGCGCAGGCCGTCCAGCGCGCCGCCGCCAGCGCCGAGCTCGGCCTCGACCGCCGCCAGCAGTGCGGGCGGCTCGGGCAGCCGGCCGATGCCCCACTCCCCCGGCGAGCCGAGCGCGCCGGTGCCCGGCTCCAGCACCGACGCGCCGCGGGCGCGCAGCGTGGCCAGGTTGGCCTGCGTGGCCGGATGCTCGTACATCGCGTCGTTCATCGCGGGCGCCAGCACCAGCGGACGGCGCGAGGCCAGCGCGGTGGCGCACAGCAGGCTGTCCGCCCGCCCGGCGGCGAGCCCGGCGAGCGTGTCGGCGGTGGCGGGCGCGACGAGCAGCACGTCGGCCGTCTCGGCCAGTGCCAGGTGCGAGAGCGGCACATGCGCCGGGGTCGGATCGCCGGGGAAGGCGCCGCGCAGCGGATCGGTCTCCCACTGGCTGGTCAGCACGGGCGCGCCGGTGACGGCGGCGAAGGAGGCGGCGCCCACGAAGCGCTGGGCGCTCTCCGTCTGGATCACGCGCACCGCGTGGCCGGCCTTTCCGGCCAGCCGGCAGAACTCGAGCGCCTTGTAGGCGGCGATGCCGCCGCTGACGCCCAACAGAATGCGCGCCATGGCGGCAGTCGGCGGCCGCTCAGCCGCGGTAGCGGTACTTGATCTTGCCGCCCGCGACCTCCTGCAGGGCGATCGTCAGGTAGTTCTTGGAGGCCGTGTCGATCATCGGTGGCGGGAACTCCTCGAACGTCCCCTCGCCGAGGTTGTGGTAATAGGAGTTGATCTGGCGGGCGCGCTTGGCCGCGACGACGACGCTGGCGTAGGGGGAGTCGGCGTGCTCGAGAAGGCGGTCGACGCGGGGTGAGATCATGGCGTCGAGTCTAGCCGTCCAGACATTCGCGCACCGTGGCCTCGAGCCGGTCCGAGGCGTCCTCGAGCCGGTCGTTGACGATCACGTGGCCGAACTCGGCCTGGGCGGCCAGCTCCTCGCGCGCCGTGGCCAGCCGCGCCGCCACCTGCTCGGGCGGGTCGGTGCCCCGGCCGACGAGCCGCGCGCGCAGCGCGTCCTCGCCGGGCGGGGCGATGAAGATCTGCACCGCCTCGGGCAGCGTCTCGCGGATCTGGCGCGCGCCCTGCAACTCGATCTCGAGCACGACGGGGTGCCCGCCGGCGAGCCGGCGATCGAGCTCTGCTCGCAGCGTGCCGTAGCGGCGGCCCGAGTAGCGCGCGTGCTCGACGAACTCCCCCACCTGCACGCGCCGCTCGAACTCGGCGTCGGCGAGGAAGTGGTAGTCGCGGCCCTCCGTCTCACCCGGGCGCGGGCGGCGCGTGGTGGCCGAGACGGCGAGCGCCAGCTCGGGCATGCGCTCGATCAGCGTGCGGATCAGCGTGCCCTTGCCGACACCCGACGGGCCGGTGATGACGAAGACCCGGGCCAAGGGGCGCCGCTAGCGGCGCAGCATGCCGATGAGCTCGGCGCGCTGGCGCTCCGACAGGCCGCCGATCGTCTTGCTCGGCGAGATCCGGCACTGGACGAGCACCTTGTTGACCTTCACGCGGCCGTACTTGGGCACCGCCAGGAGCATGTCGAACACCTTGGCGGTCTCGACGTAGGGCGGCGGTGCGAGCAGCAGCTCGCGGATCGAGACCCGGCCGGCCTTCAGATCGCGCTTGAGCTGAGCCCGCCGCGTGCGGATCTCGTTCGCGCGCTGAAGGGCCTCCATCCGCTGGACGAGCGAGCGTTCAGGGGCAGCCGCTGCGGGCTTGGTGGGCGTCTTCGTGGCGGGCGGCATGGGCGGCGAGTGTACATCGGCTGCGGAGGCGAGCAAGGCGAAACCGGCAAATCCAGCTGAACCTCAAGTTGAGGTCGACCGGTATGGAGGGAACTTTACGGTAACACGGGTCTTTGCAGGGCTTTTTCAGACGTTATGTGCGAAGTCCGAGCGAGGCGCCGTAAATACACCGGAATCCGTTCCGCTCTTTGCGCCGATCCCTGCCAGCTCGGCGGCGATCCGGCTCCCGGCGCGCGGGTCGCGGAAGGTCTCCGTGCCGACCGCCACCAGATCTGCGCCGGCGTCGAGCAGGTCGCGGGCGTGACGCCCGGACTGCACACCGCCCATGCCGACGATCGGGATCGCCACCCGGCCCCGGACCTCGCGCACCTGCGCGAGGGCGACGGCGCGGACCGCCGGCCCCGACACGCCCCCGCTGCCCCCGCCCAGCCACGCCTCGCCCGGCCGGCCCGGATGCATGGCCGTGCCGCGCACCGTGTTGATGAGCGAGACGGCGTCGGCACCGTGCGCCTCGGCGGCGGCGGCCACCGCGGCGGGCTCGGCGCAGTTGGGCGTGAGCTTCACGATCAGCGGCTTGTCCGTGCACGGACGCACCGCCTCGAGCAGCGCCGCCGTCTCCCCCGGTTCGGCCCCCATGAGGAGGCCCGTCTTCACGTTCGGGCACGAGACGTTGAGCTCCAGCCCTGCGACCTCGCCGCGCTCGGCGAAGGCGCGCACCAGCGCCGCCACCTCCTCCGGGGATGAGCCCATCACATTGACCACCAGCGGCACCGGCAGCTCGGCCAGCCGCGGCAGATCTTCGGCGAGGAAGCCCTCGACGCCCTTGTTGGGGAGCCCGATGGAGTTGATCATCCCCGCCCCGAGCTCCCACAGCCGCGGCGGCGGGTTGCCCTGCCGCGGGGCCGTCGTCACCGTCTTGGTCACGAACGCGGCGAAGGGGAAGTCGGCGAGCAGCGCGTCGCCGAACACGGCCCGCGCCGCCAGCGCGTCGAAGGTGCCTGACGCGTTCGTCACCGGGTGGCGCAGCTCCAGGCCGAGGAAGCTGACCGTCACGCGACGAGCTCCAGCTCTGCGGCGTCGAGCACCGGCCCGTCGACGCACAGCCGCACGTAGCCCGCGCGCGTGGGCACCACGCAGCCGAAGCAGGCGCCGAAGCCGCAGGCCATGCCGGACTCCAGCGCGAGCTGCGCCGGGACGCCGGCCTCCGCGCACAGGGCCCGCACCGCCTCGAGCATGGGCGGCGGGCCGCAGGCGTACACCTCCCACGTACCGTCGTCCGCAGGTCCGAGCTTGCGAGGACCGGAGGCCGAAACCCCTCTGCCGAGTCCGGCTTCGAGGAGAGCGGTCACGAGCCCGTGATGTCCGCGGCTGCCGTCGTCGGTGGCGACGCGCGCGTCGCGCAGCAGCGCCGCCCCCTCCGCGTGCGCGGCATCGCGGAAGCCCAGCAGCGCCGGTGCGCCGCCGCCCAACATGTCCTGCCAGATCGCCAGCGGCGCGATGCCGACGCCGCCGCCGACAAGGAGCGGCCGGCGGCCGTCCCGGGGCGCGACGAAGCCGCGGCCCAGCGGGCCGAGCACCCACAGCTCGTCGCCCGGACGCAGCTCGGACAGCCGCTCGGTGCCGGGGCCGACCGACTCGAGCAGGAAGTCGAGCGTCCCGCCCGGATGGCGGCGCGCGACCGAGAACGCGCGCGGCAGGAACGGCCGCTCGTCGGTCCCGCCGCCCCAGCGGGTCGCGGCGGCGAGCATGTAGAACTGGCCCGCGTCCGGCGCCGGCCCGTCGGGGTCGGCGGCGGAGAGCACCACGTAGGCGCCGTGCTCGCGCCGGCCGGTCACGGCGAGCCGCCGCCGCCCGAACGGCGCGATGGTGCGGCCGTCGGCCCCGGACCCAGCAGTGCGGCCGGCCGCAGCAGTGGAGACGGAGACGGTCGGGTGCGGGGTCAAGTCGTGACCGCCTCGGTCCCGGTCGCGCGGTGGATCTCCTGCAGCGACCGGACCGCAGGCGGCGCCTGGCGGGCGGCGGCGATCGCCCGCGCCGCCGCCACACCGCCGGCGATCGTGGTGATGCAGGGCACGCCGCAGGCGATCGCCGCGCGGCGGATCTCGTAGCCGTCCGAGCGCGCCGCCGTGCCGGTCGGGGTGTTGATGACCAGTGCGACGTCGCCGCCCTCGATCCGCTCGACCACGTGCGGCGAGCCCTCCGCCAGCTTGTTGAGCGCCTGCACCGGGATGCCCATGCGCGCGATCGCGGCCGCCGTCCCGCGGGTGGCGACGATGCCGAAGCCGAGGTCGTGCAGCTGGGCGGCGATGGCCACGATGGCCGGCTTGTCCGCGTCGGTCACGGTCAGGAACACGGTGCCCGACTGCGGCAGCCACGCCCCCGCCGCCGCCTGCGCCTTGGCGAAGGCGGCCGGGAAGTCGGGCGCCACGCCCATCACCTCGCCGGTCGAGCGCATCTCGGGGCCGAGCAGCGCGTCGGCTCCCTCGAAGCGGTCGAACGGCAGCACCGCCTCCTTGACCGACACGTGGTCGAAGCCCTCCCACGCGCCCGTCACGGGCAGGTCGAGCGCGGCCAGCCGCTCGCCGAGCATGACCCGACAGGCCAGCTTGGCCAGCGGCAACCCGGTGGCCTTGGAGACGAACGGGACGGTGCGCGAGGCGCGCGGGTTGGCCTCGATGATGTAGAGGTCCTCGCCCAGGACCCCGAACTGCACGTTGATCAGCCCCACCACGCCCAGGGCGAGCGCCAGCGCGCCGGTGGCGGAGCGGATCTCGCCCAGCATCTCCGAGCCCAGCGAGTGCGGCGGCAGCACGCACGCCGAGTCGCCCGAGTGGATCCCGGCCTCCTCGACGTGCTGCATGATGCCGCCGATCCAGACGTCCTCGCCGTCGCAGATGGCGTCCACGTCGACTTCGATGGCGTTCTCCAGGAAGCGGTCGAGGAAGATCTCCGACGCCGCGCCGGCGCGCGTGCGGCGCAGGTAGTCGGCAAGCGCGTCGGCGGAGTAGACCAGCTCCATCGCGCGGCCGCCGAGCACGTAGGAGGGGCGGACGAGCAGCGGGAAGCCGACCCGCGGCGCGGCGGCCAGCGCCTGCTCGGGGCCGCGCGCGAGCGCGTAAGGCGGGGCCTTCAGGCCCAGCCGATCGAGCAGCGCGCCGAAGCGCCCGCGGTCCTCGGCCAGGTCGATCGCCTCCGGCGTGGTGCCCAGCAGCGGCACTCCGGCCTCCTCCAGCCCGGCGGCGAGCCGCAGCGGCGTCTGCCCGCCGAACTGCACGATCACCCCCTCCGGACGCTCCACCTCGACGATGGCCAGCACGTCCTGGAGCGTCAGCGGCTCGAAGTAGAGCCGGTCGGACGTGTCGTAGTCGGTCGACACCGTCTCGGGGTTGCAGTTGACCATCACCGCGTCGCGGCCGGACTCCCGCACGGTCATGGCCGCGTGCACGCAGCAGTAGTCGAACTCGATCCCCTGGCCGATCCGGTTGGGCCCCGAGCCGAGGATGATCACGCTGGGGCGCTCGCCGCGCTCGACCTCGTGGGCGACCCCGTCGCGCCCCGGGCGCTCCCAGGCCGAGTAGTAGTACGGCGTCTCGGCCGCGAACTCGGCGGCGCACGTGTCCACCGCCCGGTAGGTGCGCACCCCGCGCTGCGCCGCCCCGGGATCGAGCGCCAGCTCGCGCAGCTCGCGCAGGAACCACGGGTCGATCGTCGTGCGCGCGTGCACCTCCTCCGCGGACGCGCCCCGGCCGAAGGCCTCCAGCAGCAGATCGTACCGGTCGGCGCCGGGCGTGCCCAGCCGCGCCAGGAGGTCGCCGGAGAGGTCGGGCGCGGCGTCGAGCTCGCGCGAGCGCATCGCCTTGGCGAACGCCTGCTTGAACGTGCGCCCGATCGCCATCACCTCCCCCACCGACTTCATGTGGGTGGAGAGCCGATCGTCGACGCCCGGGAACTTCTCGAACGCGAAGCGCGGCCACTTGACCACCACGTAGTCGAGCGTCGGCTCGAAGGCGGCCGGCGTGGCGCGCGTGATGTCGTTGGGGATCTCGTCGAGCGTGTAGCCGACCGCGAGGCGCGCCGCGATCTTGGCGATCGGAAACCCGGTGGCCTTGGAGGCCAGTGCGGAGGACCGCGACACGCGCGGGTTCATCTCGATCACCACGATCTCGTCCGTGGCCGGGTTGACCGCGAACTGCACGTTGGAGCCGCCGGTCTCCACGCCCACCGCGCGGATCACCGCGATGGCCTGGTCGCGCAGCCTCTGGTACTGGCGGTCGGTGAGCGACATCTGCGGCGCCACCGTGACGGAGTCGCCGGTGTGCACGCCCATCGGGTCGATGTTCTCGATCGAGCAGACGATCACCACGTTGTCCGCGCGGTCGCGCATGACCTCGAGCTCGAACTCGCCCCAGCCCAGCACCGACTCGTCGATCAGCACCTGGCCGATCGGCGAGGCGGCCAGCCCGCGCTCGACGATCTGGGCGAACTCCTCGGCGGTGCGGGCGATCCCGCCGCCGCGCCCGCCCAGCGTGAAGGCCGGCCGCACGATCAGCGGCAGCCCGAACGCCGGCAGCGCGCGGCGCGCCTCGGCCGGGCTGGTGGCGATCAGGTTGCGGGCCGTGCGCAGCCCGGCCGCCCGCATGGTCGCGTCGAAGCGCTCGCGGTCCTCGGCGCGGCAGATCGCCTCGTAGTCCGCGCCGATCAATTCCACGGAGTGCTCGGCCAGGGTGCCGTCCTCGTGCAGCGCCTTGGCCAGGTTCAGCGCGGTCTGCCCGCCGAGCGTGGGCAGCAGCGCGTCGGGCCGCTCGCGGGCGATGACGCGGGCGACGACCTCGGGCAGCAGCGGCTCCACGTAGGTGGCGGTGGCGAACTCCGGGTCGGTCATGATCGTGGCCGGGTTGGAGTTCACGAGCACGACCTCGTAGCCCTCCTCCAGCAGCACCTTGCACGCCTGCGCGCCGGAGTAGTCGAACTCGGCGGCCTGGCCGATCACGATCGGGCCCGAGCCGAGCACGAGGATCTTCTCCAGGTCGTCCCTACGCGGCATGCGCCCCCGCGATCTCGCCGATGAACTCGTCGAACAGCCCGAGCGAGTCGTTGGGACCGGGACCGGCCTCCGGGTGGTACTGCACGCAGCCGGCCGGGACGTCGAGCAGGCGGATGCCCTCGATCGTGCCGTCGTAGAGGTTGACGTGGGTCAGCTCGGCCTCACCGAACTCGGTTTGGAGCCGCTGCCCGCCCTCGCCGCGCACGGCGAAGCCGTGGTTCTGGCTGGTGATGGCGATGCGGCCCGTGCGCAGGTCCTTCACGGGGTGGTTGGCGCCGCGATGGCCGAACGGGAGCTTGAACGTCTCCAGCCCGACGGCCTGGGAGAGCAGCTGGTGGCCCAGGCAGATCCCGAACACCGGCGTGCGGCCCACCAGCTCGCGCAGCGTGTCGACGAGATAGCCGAGCGCAGCGGGGTCGCCGGGGCCCGGGACGAGGAAGATGCCGTCGGCGCCGCGGGCCAGCACCTCGGACGCGGAGGTGGTGCAGGGCAGCAGCTCGAGCGTGGCGCCGCGCGCGACGAAGTTGCGCACGATCGAGGTCTTGATCCCCGTGTCCAGCGCCACAATGCGCGGCCCCGAGCCGTCGCCGGCGATCAGGAGCGGCGCGCCCGGCGTGACCACCGACGCCAGGTCACGGCCGGTCATCGAGGGCTCGGCGGCGATCAGCGCATGCGCCTCGTCCTCCGCCGTGGCGGCCGGGAACAGGCCGCCGCGCATGGCGCCCGCGTCGCGGATATGGCGCACGAGCGTGCGCGTGTCCACGCCGGTGATGCCAGGGACGCCGCAGTCCTCGAGCCAGTCCAGCCAGCCGCGCTCGGCCCCCGGCGCCTCCTCGGCGTTGACCGCCTCGCGCATGATCGCCGCCCGGGCGTGCACGCGGTCGGACTCCATCGCCGCGGCGCTCGCGCCGTAGTTGCCGACCATCGGGGCGGTGAAGCAGATCAGCTGCGCGTGGAAGGAGGGGTCGGTGACCGACTCCTGGTAGCCGGACATGCCGGTCGTGAAGACGACCTCGCCGCACACGGGGCCGGACGCGCCGCAGGCCTCGCCGTCGAAGCGCGTGCCGTCCTCCAGCAGGACGTAAGCGGAGCCTGTGCCCGCGGAGGAAGTCCGTTGGGTGTTCATGCGGCGCTCAGGGCGAAGGCCCGCTCGCGGAACACGACCGCGCCGGCGGCCACGGTGGCCAGCACCCGGCCGCGCAGCACGCGCCCGGCGAAGCAGCAGTTCTCCGAGCGCGACTCGTAGCCGGCCTCGCCCACCTGCCACTCGGCGCTGAGGTCGACCAGGCACAGGCCGGCCGGCTCGCCGACGGCGATGCGCGGCGTGGGCAGGTCCAGCAGGGCGGCGCCGGCGCTGAGCTTCTCGACCACCAGGGCGAGCGGGAGGACACCGGGCACGACCAGGTCGGTGTGCACCGCGGCGAAGGCGGTCTCCAGGCCGGTGGTGCCCATCGGGGCCTCCTCGAACGGCACCTCCTTCTCCTCGCGCGCGTGCGGCGCGTGGTCGGTGGCGATGCAGTCCACGGTGCCGTCGCGTAGACCGGCGATCAGCGCGCGGCGGTCGGCCTCGCCGCGCAGGGGCGGGTTCATCTTCAGCCGCGTGTCCAGGCGGTCGAGGATCTCGGCGTCGGTCAGCGTCAGATGGTGCGGGGAGGCCTCGGCGGAGATCCGGACGCCGCGCGCCTTGGCCTCCGCCACGGCGGCGACCGACTCGGCGGCGGACAGGTGCTGGATGTGGATGCGGCCGTCCTCGTAGCCCGCGATCGCCGCGTCGCGGGCGATCAGGGTCGACTCGGAGATCGAGGGGATGCCGGCCAGGCCCAGGCGGGCGGAGATCTCCCCCTCGTGCATCACGCCGGCGCCGCTCAGGCTGGGGTCCTCCTCGTGCAGGGCCAGCACGCCGCCGCAGAGCTTCTGGTACTGCAGCGCCTTGCGCAGCACGGCGGCGCGGTGCACGGGCTTGCCGTCGTCGGTGAACCCGAGCGCGCCGGTGTCGGCCAGCTCGGCCATCTCGGTCAGCTGTGCGCCGGCCAGCCCGCGCGTGACCGCGGCCAGGAAGCCGACCGGGATGCGCGCCTCGCGCCGGGCGCCCTCGCGCAGCGAGCGCAGCACGGTCGCGTCGTCGACCACCGGGTCGGTGTTCGGCATCGCCACCACCGCGACGTAGCCGCCGGCGGCCGCCGCGCGGGTGCCGGAGTCGAGATCCTCCTTGTGCTCCTGGCCGGGCGTTCGCAGGTGCACGTGGGGGTCGACGAAGCCGGGGAACACATGCAGGCCCTCGCCGTCGCGCACCTCGGCCCCGTCGGGCGCGGGCACGGTGCCGGGTGCCCCCAGCTCGGCGATCGTGCCGCCGCGGACGAGGACGTCGACGTGCTCGTCCAGGCCGGCGCGGGGGTCGAGCCCGCGCGCACCGCGGATCAGCAGCTCGGCGGGCGGCTGATCGCGGCAGACCAGGCGCTCGCCGGTGCGCCGCGCGCCGGGACGGGCGGCGTTCATGCCGTCACCAGCTCGCGGTCGGGCGCCGCCCTGCCGGCCAGCAGCTCGTAGAGCACCGCCATCCGCACGACCACCCCGGCCGCGACCTGCTGGCCGATCACCGCCTGCGGCGAGTCGATCACCTCGGCCGACAGCTCCACCCCGCGGTTGACCGGGCCGGGGTGCATGAGCACCTGACGGGCGCCGAGGCGGCGGCCGTCGATCTGGTAGCGGGTGGCGTACTCGCGCAGGCTCGGCACGAAGGACTCGGTCATGCGCTCCTGTTGCATCCGCAGGGCGTAGACCACGTCGGCCTCCTCCAGCCCGTCGAGCGTGTAGGCGACCTCGCAGCCCAGCGCCTCGATCCCGCGCGGGATCAGGGTCGGCGGGCCGCACACGGTGACCCGGGCGCCGAGCATGGCGAAGGCCTGCAGGTTCGAGCGGGCCACGCGCGAGTGCGCGACGTCACCGACGATCCAGATGCGCAGGCCGTCCAGCGCCCCGAGCCGCTCGCGCAGCGTGTAGACGTCCAGCAGCGCCTGGGTCGGGTGCTCGTGCTTGCCGTCGCCGGCGTTGACCACCGCGGCCGGGCTCCAGCGCGCGACCAGCTCGGCGGCGCCCACGTGCGGCGTGCGCACCACGATCAGATCGGGGCGGTAGGCGCTGAGCGTCTGGACCGTGTCCTTGAGCGACTCGCCCTTCTCCACGCTCGAGCCGCTGGAGACGAAGTTGATCACCTCGGCGCTCAGCGTCTTGGCGGCGAGCTCGAACGAGGAGCGGGTGCGGGTGGAGGCCTCGTAGAAGAGGTTGAGCACGCGCCGGCCGCGCAGCGCGGGGACCTTCTTGACCTCGCGCTCGGACACCTCGGTGAAGGACTTGGCGCGGTCCAGGATGCGCTCGATCCCCGCGCGGTCGAGATCCTCGATGGAGAGCAGGTGCCTCACGTCAGTGCCTCCTGGCGCGCGGTGATGCTCACGTCGTCGGTCCCGTCGAGCTCGACCACCCGCACGTTGACGCGCTCGGCGCGCTGGGTGGGGAGGTTCTTGCCGACGTAGTCGGGGCGGATCGGCAGCTCGCGGTGGCCGCGGTCGGCCAGCACGGCGAGCTGCACGCGGGCCGGGCGGCCGTAGTCGAACAGCGCCTCGATCGCAGCGCGCACGGTGCGGCCCGTGTAGAGGACGTCGTCGATCAGGACGACCGTGTGGTCCTCGAGCCGGAAGGGTAGGTGGCTGGAGCGGACCTCGGGGGCCTCGCGCGTGGCCAGGTCGTCGCGGTAGAAGGCGATGTCGATCTCGCCCGCGGGCAGCTCCGTCTCGAGCAGGTCGGAGACGAGGCGGTGCAGCCGGGTGGCGAGATGGGCGCCGCGGCGATGGATGCCGACGAGGGCGACGTTCCCGTCGGGGTTCTTCTCCACGATCTCGTGCGCGATGCGCACGAGCGTCCTGCGCACGTCGTCCGCGTCGAGGACGACCTTCGGGCTGCTCACGCTGTGGTTCCTTCCTGGCCTCACGGGGCCGGGTTAAAGGGACGCGATGGAACCTAGCAGCGGCGGCCGACGCTACGCGGTGAGTGTCGCCGCTCCTTCTTCCAGGTGCCGGCGCAAGGCGGGCGGGCCCTCCCGCTCGAGCTCCTCCAGCATGCGCGAGTGGTGCTCGGCCATGCGGTCGAGCGTCCAGGTCGGCTCCAGCTGGATCACGAACAGGCGCAGCTCTCCGGCGAGGGCCGCGTAGGCGCGCTCGATCCGTGGGCTGGCCGCCGCCTGCACCGCCTCAAGCTCCGGGGCGACGCGGAGTCACGTCAAGAACTGCGCGTCACGTCAGGGGCCGACGCCCGGAGGTGGAGCGGACTTCGTGGGGTCGTCGTCCACGTCGGCGTCGACGTAGGGGTCGGTCGGGTCGGCGGGCGCGTCGCCCGCCTCGTCCTCGCCGCCGGGGCTGCGCTCGGCGGGTTCGCGCTCGCGCGCCTCCTGCTCGTGCTCCTGGAGGTCGCTCAACTCGTCGGCCGCGTCGTCGCGATTCGGATCGTCGCTCATGGACCGAGCGTGCCCGGTCCGGGCGCGCGCTATGCCTGCACCAGCGCCGGCTCGCCGCGCTCGGGGAACGGCACCTCGATCGTGTCGAAGTCGCGCGGGACGACCGCGCCCGGGAAGGTCGCGCGGGCCTCCTCGCGCACCTCGCGCGGGAAGTAGCGGGTCGAGAGGTGGGTCAGCGCCAGCAGCCCCACGCCGGCGTCGCGGGCCAGCGCCGCCGCCTGGGCCGCGGTCGAGTGCCCGGTCGCGCGCGCGCGGGCGCGCTCGTCCTCCAGGAAGGTGGCCTCGTGGACCAGCACCTCGGCCTCGTGCGCGTAGACCTCGGTCTGCTGGCAGGGCCGGGTGTCGCCGGAGATGATGACCCGGCGGCCGTGCCGGGTCGGGCCGACCACCTGCTCCGGGGTGACGCCGCCGACCGTCTCCCCCCGCTGCAGCGCTCCGAACGCGGGGCCCTCGGGCACTCCGAGCGCGCGGGCGGCGTCGGCGTCGAAGCGGCCCGGCCGGTCGTCCTCCAGGAAGGCGTAGCCGTACGCGCTCACGCGGTGGTCGACCGGGAACGCCGCCACCGCGTAGCCGCCGAAGGCGACCTCCTCGTGCGGCTCGAGCTCCTCCAGGTGCAGCGGGAAGCCCGTGCGCCCGACCACGGATCGCAGCCCGGCGAACAGGCCCGTCAACCCGGGCGGGCCGAAGACGTGCAGGTCGCGCTCGCGCGCGCGCAGGTCGAACGTCTTGAGCATCCCCACCAGCCCCAGCCAGTGGTCGAGGTGGTAGTGCGTGAGGAAGACGGCGTCCAGCTCGGGCAGGCCGACCGAGCGCAGGAGCTGCTGCTGGGTCCCCTCCCCGCAGTCGAACAGCAGCCGGTCGCCGCCCGCGCGCACGAGCACGGCGGGCAGGCCGCGGTGCGCCGTCGGCGCCGAGCCGGCGGTGCCGGCGAAGAAGAGCGAGAGGTCCATGGCTGCGCGGCACCCTAGAGGCCGATCTAGAGCGTCACGTGCTGGAAGCGCAGCCGCCCGCCCTCCGCCCCGGCGAGCCCCATGGTGTGCTCGGGCGCGCGGCGGCGCTCGGTGGGCGAGCCCGGGTTGAAGAGGTGAAAGCCGTCGGCGGCCTCGTGCAGCGGCAGGTGCGAGTGGCCGAAGACGACCGCGTCGGCGTCCGGGAAGCGGGCCCGGAGCCGCGCCAGGCGGCCGGCGGCCGGTCCGCCGTCGTGCGTCATGACGATCGTCGCCCCGTCGGCGTCGATCAGGGCCACCCGCGGCAGCGTCATCCGCAGCTCCAGGCTGTCGACGTTGCCCTGCACGGCGTGCACGAGCGGCCCGAGCGCCTGCAGGCGCTCCAGCACCTCGAGCTCGGAGAAGTCGCCGGCGTGCAGGATCGCGTCGGCCGCGCGCAGGCGCTCCACGCACGCGGCGGGCAGGTCGCGCGCACCACGCGGCATGTGCGTGTCGGAGATGATCGCGAGCTGCACCGGCCCGTGCCTACCCCCGCGGAGCGGCGCTAAGCTCCCTCGGCGCCGCAAGCGCCCGTAGCTCAGTGGATAGAGCGCGCGCCTCCGGAGCGCGAGGTCGCAGGTTCGAATCCTGCCGGGCGCGTCAGCATAAGCCCGCTGCCGATCCCGGCGAACGGCTGCGAGCGCGGCAATCAGCTCATACGGATCGAACATCGGGCGACAGCTCGATGTTCCCGCGTAGCTCGGACACCACCTGACTCAGGCGAGCCGTCTCCTCCAGCAGCTCGGTCATCGAGCGCCGCCGGTCAGCGAGTCGATCGGCCTCCCGCACAGCGTCGTTGTGCCGGACCCAGCGGTCCGCCTCGGCGTCACTCGGCATAGGGCCGATGGTAACGCGACGTGACTTGACGGCTTTTGCCAGCGTCAGGGGCATGAACGAGACCTGGCCGGCGCTGCCGTACACGGCGCCCGAGCCCGACGACCTGCGCGACGTTCCGCTCGAGGGCGGTGCCTGGCAGGACACCGGCTCCGGGTCGCTGGCGATCCTCCCGTACGACGACATGCGCGCCGCGGATGATCCGGCCGCCGCGCTGCGGGCGTTCTACCGCTCGGCCTACCGGGCGGGGGCCACGCGGGCAGACTGGTCCGACGAGCTGGACCGCTGACGATCCGTTCGGTCGTGTCGAATGCGAGCCGGCGGCGTCATCTCGGATCCCGCCCGGTGGGGCGTCAGCGCCCGACCGCCTCCACCGAGAGCAGCGTGTGCGCGACGCGCGGGTCGAACGCGCTGCCGGCACCCACGGCGATCCGGCGGTCGGCCTCGGCCCGCGCCAGCGCCCGGCGGTAGGGGCGGTCATGGGTCATCGCGTCGTAGGCGTCGACCGTGAAGACGACCCGCGCCGCCAGCGGAATCGACTCCCCCACCAGCCGGTCGGGATAGCCCGTGCCGTCCCAGCGCTCGTGGCTGGCGCGGACGCGCGGCGCGAGGTGCTCGAGGCCGGCCACGGCGGTGAGGATCTCGGCGCCGCGCACCGTGTGCGCGCGGACCAGCGCCCGCTCGCGGCTGTGCAGCGGCCGCGTGGAGTCGAGGATCTGCGTCGGCACCGCGAGCTTGCCGATGTCGTGCAGGATCGCCACCAGCTCGAGCTCGAACACGGCGTCGGACGTGAGGCCAAGCGCCTTGCCGAGGCGCCCGCTGCGCTCCGCGAGTCGGTTGGAGTGCTCAGCGGTGCCGTCGTGGTGATCACGCAGCGCGCGCACGAGCTCCTCCACCGCGACCTGCATCGCCGCGCGGTCGGGGCGCACGGCGGTGGTGGCGTCGACGGGGACCAGCTGGGGTACCGACGCGATCTGCGACTTCTCGGGCATACGGCGGCCGGGGATGCTAGCCAGTCCGTCGGCGTGCTCCGCGCGCCTGGCGCGCCCGAGTGCCATCCGTCCGGGCCCTCGCGTAGCGTCATCCGCGTGGCCGACTTGAGCCGGTGCCCGCGCTGCGGCTCGGCGCTCCTGCAGCCGCTGCGCTCGCGCCCCGTCCCCGACGTGGGCATGCTGGTCGACCTGCGCTGCCCGGAGTGCTTCGCGTGGATGCAGGAGACCTGCTCGCGCGCCGAGCTGGCCGCGCTGGACCGCAGCCAGGCGGCGAGCCGCGAGGCGCTGGTGGGCGCCTACGAGCAGTCGATCGCCGAGAGCATGGCGCTGCTGGCCGACTGCCTGGCCGCTGCGCTGGCGCTCGACCTCGTCGACGCCGACGACTTCGCGCGCCCGCAGAGCTGACCCCAGGCTCAGCGCGGCAAGCCGTTGGCGCGCAGCGCTCCGACCGCCATCACCATGGTGCGCCAGGACCACTCGCGCGGGCGCGGCAGCGGGTGGCGCGCCGGCCAGCGCCGGAACAGCCACAGGCGCGCGGAGCCCTCCTGCAGCAGCGCGCGCAGGGTCACCGGGCGTGCCGGCGGCGTCGCCTCGGCGGCCTCGGTCACCCTGAGCCCGGCGTCATGGAGCCGCGCGACGAGGTCGGCCAGGCCGCCGGCGCGCACGCGCTCGACGCCCCCGACCTGCGCGAGCGCCGCCGCGCGGACGGCCAGCGCGGGAGGGTCGGCGAAGCCGTCGCGGGCGGGCGCGACGACCGCGTCAGCGCCGTCGGGCAGGCTTGCGGGGGCCGGGCCGAAGCAGCGCCACTCCGCGGCGCCGGCGCCTGGCGCCGCCGCGCGCCCGCCCGCATCGCCGGCGCCGGCGGCGCTCAACCGCCTGCGACGGCCGGCAGGATGGTCAGCTCGTCGCCGTCGGCCACGGGCGTGGCCAGCCCGTCGAGGAAGCGGATGTCCTCGCCCTGGAGGTACACGTTGACGAAGCGCCGCAGCTCGCCGTCCTCGCCGGCGAGCCGCTCGCGCAGGTCGCCGTGCTGCCCGTAGAGCGCCTCGAGCACCTCGCCGACGGTGGCGCCGTCGGCCTTGGCCTCGGCAGCGCCGCCCGTGGCGGCGCGCAGCTGCGTCGGCAGCTTGACCGTGACCGCCACTACGCCGCCACCGGCTCGCCGAAGGCCGCCTCGAACGCACCGAAGCGCGGCTCGATCTCGGTCAAGGCGATCGAGTCGCGCACCGCGTCGAGCGTCTTGAGGCCGTCGCCGGTGATGTAGGCCACCACGCGGTCGTCGCGGCCCAGCGCACCGCGCTCGGCCAGCTTGGCCAGCGTCGCGGTGGTCACGCCGCCCGCCGTCTCGGTGAAGATGCCGGTCGTCGAGGCCAGCAGGGTGACGCCCGCGCGGATCTCGTCGTCGGTCACCGCGTCGACCGAGCCGCCGGTGCGACGTGCCAGGTCCACGGCGTACGGGCCGTCGGCCGGGTCGCCGATGGCCAGCGACTTGGCGATCGTGTCGGGCTTGACGGGGCGGCACACGTCGGTCCCGGCCGCGAAGGCCTGCGCCACCGGCGAGCAGCCCTGGGCCTGGGCGCCGTGCATGGCCGGGACGGCGCCGGAGACCAGGCCGGCGTCGATGAAGTCCTGAAAGCCCCGCGCGACCTTCGTGAACAGCGAGCCCGACGCGATCGGCGCGACCACACGCGTGGGCAGCTCCCAGCCGAGCTGCTCGGCCGTCTCGTAGGCCAGTGTCTTGGAGCCCTCGGCGTAGTACGGCCGCACGTTGACGTTGACGAAGGCCCAGTTCTCCCGCTCGCCCGAAACCTCCGTGCAGAGGCGGTTGACCGCGTCGTAATTGCCCCGCACACCGATGATCTGCGCGCCGTAGGCGCCGGCGGAGAGGATCTTCTCCGGCTCGAGGTCGGCGGGCACGAACACGTAGGCGGGAAGGCCGGCGTGGGCGGCGTGGGCGGCCACCGCGCCCGCCAGGTTGCCGGTCGAGGCGCAGGCCACGGTGTCGAAACCGAGCTCGAGCGCCCGGGCCAGCGCGATCGAGACGACACGGTCCTTGAACGAGTGCGTCGGGTTCGCCGTCTCGTTCTTGATCCACAACTCGCCGATCCCCAGCCGCTCGGCGAGCCGGTCGGCGCGCACCAGCGGCGTCCAGCCCGTGGCCAGCGACGCACGCGGCACGCGCTCGAGCGGAAGGAAGTCCGCGTAGCGCCACAGCGTGTGCGGCCCCGCCTGGATGCGGCGCTTGAGCGCGGCCGCGTCAGCGGTGGGCGCCCGGTAGGCGACCTCCAGCGGGCCGAAACAGCGCTCGCAGACGAACCGCGCCTCGAGCGGATAGGGAGTGGAGCATTCCTTGCACTTCAGGGCCTCAGCCGGCATCTCTCGGTTACCTTCCCGCCCGGGGTGTGCGGCGGGGGCGACGCGAGCGCGGAGCCCTACACCGCATCTCCCAGGCCGTCTTCTTGGAGCCTGATGGAGTTGCCACCGTTTCCAGCCGCAAGGCGACCGGATGGTTGGCGGGGTTTCATAGGGCCAGTCCCTCCACCCCTCTTGATGCGAGTACTGCTATGTGGGCCATAACCGTAGCGAACGCCGCGGCGGTCCTCAAACGATTGATCGGCCCATGGGCGGGATTCCCGCAACCGCTCTAGAATCAACCTCGAGATGGCGCCCCCGAACGACGACCCGCTCAGTCTCGGTCATGCCGAGCCTGCCCCGCACGCCGTTTTCCCGCCGCGCGCGCACACGCGGGCTGGAAGCGCCGCGGCCAACTGAGGAGCCACGCGTCGAGCTGGTGGAGGCGCTCGGCCTCCGCTGGATCAACATCGAGCGCCCGCGGCCGGTCGACCGCGCCTGGCTGGAGGAGCGCTTCGAGTTCCACTCGCTCGACTACGAGGACGTCTTCTCGCGCAACCAGCGCCCGAAGGTCGACGAGTACGACGAGTACCTGTTCAGCGTCCTGCACTTCCCGCGCTACGACAAGTCGGTCTCCCGCCTCAACGCGGCCGAGCTGGACCTGTTCGTCGGGCCGGACTTCCTCATCACGCTGCCCAACGAGCCGCTGCAGCCGGTGGAGTACCTGTTCGAGCGCTGCCGCACCGACGAGGAGCTGCGCGAATCGCTGTTCGCCAAGGGCCCGGGCTATCTGCTCTACAAGATCGTCGACGACTGCGTCGACGCCTCCTTCCCGATGCTGCGCAAGATCGGCAACAAGCTCGAGCGGATCGAGGAGGACATCTTCGAGGGCGTCTCAGAGGACCTCGTGCGCGACATCTCCAACGCCAAGCAGGAGATCATCAACTTCCGCAAGGTGATCCGCCCGCAGCGCGCCGCGTTCTCCGACCTGGAGCGCAACAAGCAGCGCTACATCGCCGATGACCTCGACATCTACTTCGACGACATCGTCGACGCGTCCGAGCGCGTGTGGGACATGCTGGAGAACTACAAGGAGGTGGTCGAGGCGCTGGAGGACACCAACGAGTCGGCCATCGCCCACCGCACCAACGAGACCTTCCGGATCCTGACCGCGTTCTCGGTGATCTTCCTCCCGCTCACGCTGATCGCCTCGGTCTGGGGGATGAACGTGCGCGTTCCGGGCGACGGGGACACGGGCGCGTTCTACCTCGTCGTGCTGGGGATGGTCTTCGTGCTCGTCGGGCTGCTGGTCGCGTTCCGCCGCCGCGGCTGGCTGTAGCGGCGTGTTCGGGAGCGAGCGATCCCGCTGCCGTCGCGTTGGTCAGACGGGCTCGACAACGGCTTTCACGAAGCCATCGGGCTTGGCCGCAGCGATCTCGAACGCCTCGCCGATGCGCGTGAGCGGGAACGATGCGGTCACGAGCGAGGAGAAGTCCAGAATGCCTTCGTTGACGAGTCGCATCCCGCCTCGCATGCCACGCATGATGGTGTCGACGTCGCGGAAGTGCGCATTGACCACTTGATAGGCCATCCAGTTCCACTCGGCCAGCGGGATGCTGCGCTGACCTCCTTGGTGGTATCCGAGGATGCACAGCTTCCCGCTCATGCGTGTCGCTGCGGCGGCGCTCTCCAGCCCCGCTTCCGTGCCGGTCACCTCGTACGCGAGATCGGCGCCGCGTCCTTCTTCGGTGCAATCTGCGACGACTTCGCTCAGGTCCTCCTCGGCGGTGTTCACGACGCGGGTGGCGCCCAGGTGCTTGGCGCGTTCGAGTGCGTCCTCCCGAACGTCCGCGACGATCACGCGGCGCGGTCCTTTGAGCGCAGTCACCGCCTGAAGCAGGTTGCCCATGTAGCCGGCTCCGACGATCACGACGTCGTCGGCCAAGGCGGGCGCCGCGAGTTCCACTGCGTTGACGACGCATGCCAACGGCTCGGCGACGGCTGGGTAGCCGATGTCATGTGACACGAGGATGCAATGGCGCGCTTCGACCGTGGCCTGCTCCGCGAAGCCACCTCCTTCGACCCACGCGGCGACCTCGTCGCCTGCTTGAACTCCCTTGACCGACTCGCCGACCGCTTCCACGACGCCGGCGACCTCATGGCCGATCAGGGCGGGCAGCTTGTCGAGTGCCTTGCCGGTCCAAAGGTCGAGCTCAGAGGTGCAGACGCCGCACTGGCGCACGCGGACGCTCACCTGGTTGGGCGCCAGAGGTGGCGGTGAACGGTCGATCAGCTCGATCCGATACGGCTCGGTGATGACTGCTGCTCTCATCTGCAGTGAGCTCCGGAGGTGTGTGGCAACGATTCCATGCTGAGGTTGACGAGCATGCGCACCCGACGCGCGGTGGCTTCAGTCCCGCTTCGGCTCGCCGGTCGAGTCGCGCACGACGAGCTCCGTATCGAGCCAGACTTCGCGCGCGACGCCTGCTCGTCTCTCCTCGGCCAGCTCGAGCGCGAGCGTCGCCGCCTCGAGGCCCATCTCGAACATGGGCTGCCGCACGGTCGTCAGGGCAGGCGCCAGGTGCTGAGCGTAGGTGTCGTCGAAGCCGATGAGCGATGCCTGATCCGGAACCGCGACCCTCCGCTCGTAGAGCGCCTGCAGCGCGCCGGCGGCCAGCAGGTCAGATGCCGCGAACACAGCCGTGACCTCGGGGTGCTGATCGAGCAGCCGGGACATGTAGTCGTGTCCGGTGCGGAGCCTGGGCCAGCCGGCATCCGCGTGGTATGCGCCGAGGACGACGAGCGACTCGTCGATGGCCAGGTCGGCGTTGAGCAGGGCATCGCGATAGGCGGCGAACCGCTCGTGGACGACGCGATCCACCGGCTCGCCGCCACTCGGAGCCGTCACCGACGGTTCGCCGATGAACCCGACGTGATCGTGGCCGAGCTCGAGCAGATGGCGCATGGCCGCACTCGCGCCCACGTAGTTGTCGACGAGCACCGAGCCAGCCGAACGCAGCAGCGGCTTCTCGACCTCCACCACCGCGACGCCCGCTTCCAGCGCACGCTCGACATTGGCGGCCTCTACCGGCTTGGCGAAGACGATCGCCTCGACCTGCTGCGAAAGCAGCGCATCGACGCCGGCACCCTCATGCTCGGCGGAACCGCGGGCGTTGTAGAGGAGCACGTTGTGCTCGTGCTGATTGGCGAAGTGCTCGATGCCGAGAGCAACCTCGGCGAAGAACGGGTTCGGCAGGGTCTCATGGAGGAGCGCACCGATCGTGTTGGTGCGGCGGCGCTTCAGACCCGCCGCCACGGCGTTGAGCCGGAAGTCGCCTTCCCGCATCGCGGCCTCCACGCGCGCACGTGTCTCCTCGGCGACATAGCCGTTGCGGTGCAGGACCCTGGCGACCGTCGAAGTCGACACACCGGCGCGCGCGGCGACGTCGCGTAGGGTCATCGCCGCGCGACGGCTCGGGCGTTGCGTCGCGTCGGCATTCGCCATCGGCGCGAGTCTAATCGCCGCCGTCACCGGGAGGCACCCGCGGTCAAGCCCCGAATGACCTGACGCTGGAACGCCACGAACACGATGACCGGGATGATCATCATCACAGTCGTGCCCGCCAGGATGGCCCCGATGTCGGTCCTGAACTGGCCGCGGAACAGCGCCAGCCCGACCTGGACGTTCTGGTGCTCCGTGGAAGGCGCCAACAGCAAGTTGAAGATGAAGTCGTTCCAGATGTTGATGAAGATGATCACGCCCGCCGTCGCCAGTCCCGGACGAGCCAGCGGAAGCACCACGAGGCGCAGCAGTTGGAAGTAGCGAGCGCCGTCGAGCGCGGCCGCCTCCTCGATGGAAAGGGGTAGGCTGGTCAGGTAGCTCCGCAGGATGACGAAGGCCAGCGGGAACCACATGGCGGTGTAGAACACGAGCATCCCGTGCCGCGAGTCGAATAGCCCGAGCTCCCGCATGATCACGAACTCGGGGACGATCAGCCCTGCGATCGGGACGGCGAGCGCAGCGCTGAAGAGGACGATCAGCGTTCGCCGGAAGGGGAAGCGCATGCGGGCGGCGGGATACGCCGCGAGCAGCGCCACGGCCAACGCGCTGATCGTGCCTCCGCCGGCGTAGAGCAGTGTGTTGAGCAGGTAGCCGCCAACGTCGATCTGGCCGAAGAGCGCCCGATACCCGTCCAAGGTGAACGGGCTGGGCACGATGTCCCCGCGGCCGAAGATCTGCGTCTGCGTCTTGAACGAGGAGAGGACCACCCAGGTCACAGGCCCGAGACAAGCGAGCCCGACGACGACCAGGAAGCCGCCTCGCAGGAGAAGGCCTGCTGTTCGTGAAGCACTCAAGAGTCGCGCTCCCCTAGCCGGAACGCCCGTCGGACACCGATGATGACCAGCACGCCGAGCGCGATGAGCAGCATCCCGATCGCGTTGGCGTAGCCCCAGTTGCTGTTGGAGTACTCCTGGAACGCGTACAAGCTCAACGTGAGGGTCCGGTCGGCCGGCCCTCCCCCAGTCATCACGTAGACGCCATCGAAGTATGCGAGGCTGAACAAGAGGACGAGGATCAGGTTGACGCCGATGATGTTGCGCAGCAGCGGCAGCGTGATGAACCGGGTCACTTGCCACTGGCTGGCCCCGTCGACACGCGCCGCCGCATAGATCTCCGGTGGTATCGCCGCGATCTCGGCCATCACGAGGATCATCACCAGCCCTGCGGTGAACACCCAGGTGGCGGCGACCGCAGGTAGTGCCGTGTCCACGTCGAACAACCAGTCGCGCGTTCCATCCGAGCCGAACACCGCGAGGAGCTGGTTGAGCAAGCCGTAGCGCGGGTTGTAGAAGGTGACGTAGACGAGCGCAAGCGCCGCGGCAGACACGATGTTGGGCAGGAAGTAGACCGTCCGGAGCACGCTCCAACCGCGGAACCGCTGCGAGAGGATCACCGCGAGAGCGACGCCTACGGGCACCTGCACGCAGGCGGCGGCCACGCCGAAGAAGGCGGTGTTCTTCAGCGCTGCCCAGAATGTGCCGTCGGAGAACAGGAGCCGGTAGTTCTCGAGGCCCGAGAACGCGAACTCCAGCGGTCCCCAGTCGGCCAAGGACGTGACCCCGACGACGCCGAGGGGGAGCACGAAGAACGCGCTGAAGAGAGCGATCGCCGGCAGCAGCGAGAGGGCGATGCCCCAGCCCATCCCCGCCGTCACCCGCTCGATTCGAGGTGTCTGGGTTCGCATCTACTCAGCGCGCTGCACCGCATCCGACAGCGTGCTGAGGAACTCCTCGGTCGAGACCTCACCCTGGACGTAGGCGGGCCACTGGTTGATCCACTCGTCCGTGAACGCCTGTGGCGTGGCGAACTTCGCGTGCGGATAGGTGAACGCAGCTGTCTCGGCTTGCTGCAGCAGGTCGTACGAGAGCGGCTCGAGCTCTTTCGCCTGTGCCTCGGTGGGCGTGAACCTGGTCGGCCAGAACGAGCCCGTCACGACAGCCTTTCGCAGCATCTGCTCATCCGAGGACATGAACTTCATGAACGCGACGACGGCTTCGCGGCGGGCGTCGTCGTCGGCTCCGCTCGCCCATCCCGCTTCTCCCGGAATGATGAGAACACCATCGTCAGGCGCGCGAGCGTACCCCGCGTCGACCTTGGCGTCCTCGATGTCGGGCACCATCCAGGGACCGTTGGCGATCATGGCCGCCTGACCATCGAGGAAGGGCGCGGCAGCCCGGTTGTAGTCGCCGGTGAAGGCGTCGTTGTTGACGCACCCGGAGGTGTGGAAGTCCTTGAGCCACTCAGTCGCCTTCACGACGGACGCATTGGACGCGTAGTCGCCTTTCCTGATATCCGAACGCAGGAACTCCGCGCCGCCAGG
>Ga0136617_10000185_pt1 | contig 48211 bp, 46 predicted proteins | sample AntDrymUQ3222106_2_FD_129672 | JGI IMG/M metagenome (GOLD analysis project Ga0136617, IMG submission 129672) | Polar desert sand microbial communities from Dry Valleys, Antarctica - metaG UQ322 (21.06) | ecosystem: Environmental > Terrestrial > Soil > Desert | place: Antarctica: Dry Valley... | reverse complement strand
ATCACATCATGCCGCAAGTAGCCTCCATGGGAGCCGCGGTATCGATTGTTGATTTTGACCGGGACGGTTGGTCGGACATCTACGCGACTAACAGTGGTGAAGGAAGCAGAAACTCTCTTTATCGAAATGCCGGCGATGGATCTTTCAAGGACGTGGCTGGCGAGATTGGTTTGGCTGACGTCAACCAGCCCGGCACTGGTGTATCGATGGGCGCTGTCTGGGGCGACTATGATAATGACGGCTACGAGGATCTGTTTCTATACAAGTGGGGTCGGCCTGAGTTGTTCCACAATGACGGCGGGCTTCGATTTACTCGAGTAACCGACCAGGTCGGACTTCCCTCCTGGGTAAATGCCAACACCGCTGTCTGGTTCGATTACGATAACGATGGCCTGCTGGACTTGTTTGTAGGTGGTTATTACGCTGAGGACGTTGACCTGTGGCATCTGAAGACAACTAGGATGATGCCCGAAAGCTTCGAATATGCGAAAAATGGTGGGCGGAAGTATCTCTTTCATAATCTTGGCAATGGCTCTTTTAACGAAGTCAGCGCGCAACTCGGAATTGACACGCGCCGCTGGGCGCTAGCTGCTGCGGCCGCCGATCTGCGCGGTACCGGCCACCCTGATTTATTCATCGCCAATGATTACGGTGTCTCGGAACTGTATTTCAATGACGGCAAGCAGTTTCGAGCAGTAGGTGAGCAGACAGGTGTTGGTTTTGCGCCTAAGAGCGGAATGAACGTCGGCTTCGGCGATATTATGAATCAGGGCAAGTTCGCTATTTACGTCACAAACATTTCCGAACAAGGTGTGCTCATCCAAGGCAACAATCTATGGGTACCGAAAGAAGGGACATCTGGCGATTCAATGCGGTATGAAAATCTTGCGCGCGAGATGGGCGTCGAGTTGGGTGGTTGGAGCTTCGGCGCACAGTTTGGCGATCTCAACAACGACGGCACGCTCGATCTTTATGTGACTAACGGCTATGTCTCCCTTGATCGAGAGAAGACCTACTGGTACGACTTCTCAAAGATCGCGGGCGGCAACAGCACCATCATTGCTGATGCTAAAAACTGGCCGGCGATGGAGGGGCGTAGTCTCTCGGGCCACCAACAGAAGCGAATTTGGATGAATGACGGGTCGGCGCGCTTTCTGGAGGTTGCGCAGGCTGTGGGCGCTACCGACACCAATGATGGCCGGTCGGTTGCCCTCGCGGATCTGTGGAATCGCGGCGTGTTGGACGTCATCGTTGCTAACCAGCGTGGTCCGCTGCTCATCTATAAGAACACAGCGGCGCCCGAGAATCAGTGGATTGATTTCGAGCTGGAAGGAGGTGTAAGTAATCGCAGCGCGCTCGGGGCCCAGGTGCGATTGTTTTGGAATGGTCGGCAACAAGTTCAGGAAGTTTCAGGAGGCAGTGGCTTCTGTTCGCAAAATCAGCGTCGTCTCCATTTCGGTTTGGGGAAGAATCCGCAGACTGAGAAAGCGGTGATTCGCTGGCCCTCCGGCAAGATTCAAATCATGGAAAAACCCGCCGTCGGGCAAGTCTACAAGTTAAAGGAGCCTGCATGAGCCAGGAAATCATCGCTCCTTCCGCTCAGCCTTCGCAGGCGATAACCGAGCCCAAAAGCCGGATTCGCCTTGATAGCCGTTACATCGCTCCTCTTTTCATAACCTGCATCCTGTTGGTTGGTCATCTCTCGTACGGCATTCTTGAAAGTTATCCCAAAACGTTACTGGCAATTCTTTCCGCCATCCTGACCGAGATAGTGCTGGGCCGCGTCTTCTTCGGAAAGTGGCCACACCTCGCCAGTGCCTACATCACTGGTATCAGTGTCGGCATTCTGATTCGCTCCCCGGCGTTCTGGCCCTACCCGCTCTGCAGCGTGATTTCGATTGCCTCAAAGTATGTATTGAGAGTAAAGGGACGGCACCTTTGGAATCCGTCCAACTTCGGTATCTGTGTCCTTCTGTTTCTGGCGCCAGAGACCGTGGCCAGTTTAAGCGTGCAATGGGGCAACTTCATTTGGCCCATGTTGGTCATCTGGATCCTGGGTTCAATTATCATCTGGCGGGCTCATCGTTTCCATATCTGTGCCACCTATGTCATCTCTTTCTTTGCTTTCGCCTTCTTGCGCAGCTGGATTACCGGAGATTCGTGGCAGGCCGAGATAGCACCCATTACTGGTCCAATGTACCAACTCTTTGTCTTCTTCATGATTACCGATCCCAGAACGACCGTGAGATCAAAGACCGGCCAATGCGTGGTGGCTTTTGTCGTTGCTCTCACCGAGATGATGCTGCGACTAAACCAGGTGATATACGCGCCTCTATACGCGCTTTTCATTGTCGGACCCGCAGCCCTGCTGATCGAAATCTGGTTAGATTCGCGGCACGCGGGCGTGACCGGCGCCTAGTCAGAACCGGGAGCGGTAGCGAACCGGGTCGGGGGTTGTCTTGTCAGAACCAGGCGCGCCTTTTCATACATAGAGTAGTAGCCGTGAAAACCAAAAGGGCAAACGGTAATTTGCTACGCTTGAGCCGTCCTTTGGGGGAGCGCTCCCGGGAGCGAGCATTTGAGCTCAGATTCCGCAAGGAGAATACTTATCGTAATGCGACAAAGCTGGGTCACTTACTGCTTGCTGATTTATCTAGCCTTCGTCTCTTCAGCGTGCAAAGAATCGCCCTCTAATGCGCCCTCCGTGGTCCAAACAAGCGAAGTAGCCGTCACACCCTCGCCAACCCCCAGTCCCACTCCCGTCCGACCTTCGGGACCGATTGAGTTCGCCGATGTGACGGCCCAGGCCGGAATCCGCTTCAAGCACAACAGTGGTGCCTTTGGAAAAAAGTATTTGCCTGAGACTATTGGCGCGGGCTGTGCTTTTCTCGACTACGATAATGATGGCTGGCAAGACATTCTCCTCGTCAATTCGATGGACTGGCCCGAATCCAAAAAAAACCGCAAATCCTTTCCTGCTCTTTACCACAACAACAAAGACGGAACCTTTACCGACGTGACAGGGCCGGCTGGCCTCGCCATTGAAATGTATGGGATCGGTGTCGCCGTAGCCGATTACGATAACGACGGCCACGCAGATCTCTACATCACCTGCGTTGGTCCTAATCACCTTTTCCGTAACCTCGGCAACGGCAAATTTGCTGATGTGACCGCCCGAGCTGCCGTTGGTGATCCCGGCTTTTCTACCAGCGCAGCATGGCTCGACTACGATAACGACGGGAAGCTCGATCTCTTCGTTGGCAACTATGTCGAATGGTCGGTGGCAACGGACCAGTTTTGCACGTTGGACGGCAAGAATAAGTCCTACTGCACGCCGCAATCTTATAAAGGACAAAGTGCGACTCTTTATCACAATCGCGGCAACGGTACTTTCGAAAATGTGACCCAGCGGGCCGGGGTTAACGACCCTTCCGGTAAATCACTTGGGGTCGCGTTGCTGGATTTCGATAACGACGGCTGGCTCGACTTCTTTGTCGCCAACGATACCGAGCCGAATAAACTTTATCGCAACAACCACGACGCCACCTTCACAGACGCAGCAATCACTGCCGGCGTGGCCTTCAGTGAGGCCGGCACTGCACGAGCTGGTATGGGCGTCGACGCGGCCGACTATGACGGTTCGGGTCGGCAGAGCATCCTGATCGGGAATTTTACAAATGAAAGCATGGCGCTCTACCACAACGATGGATCAGGGCTCTTTACCGACGAGGCATCCAGGTCAGGAATTGGTAAAACGTCTGCGCAGTCGCTGACCTTCGCCTGCTTTTTTTTTGATTACGATCTTGACGGGCTGATGGATATTTTCGCGGCCAATGGACATGTTTCCGATGACATAAGTGTAGTGCAGCCCAACGTCAAATATGCGCAGCCGCCGCATCTATTTCGCAACCGGGGCAAAAAGAAATTTGAGGAAGCCACTACGAAGCTTGGCCGGGCATTGCGGCGGGCGGTCGTCGGCCGAGGCGCCGCCTACGGTGATTTCGATAATGACGGAGACCTCGATTTGTTGATTACCACCAACAACGGGCCCGCTCGCCTACTGCGAAACGAGAACGCGAATCAGAATGACCTGCTGCGGGTTAGGACCATCGGCACCAAATCCAACCACGATGGGATTGGCGCCAAAGTTAGGGTGAAGACTTCCACGGGCGCCAATCTTTCCAGCATGGTCCGAACCGGGTCAAGTTACTGTTCCCAAAGTGAATTGCCACTCACGTTCGGCCTAGGAAAGCCTCGAGAAGGAATGACACTTAGTTTGGAGATTACTTGGCCTGGTAGCCCGAAGGAGATGGTGCAGAATATTAAGCCTAACCAGTCAATTACACTGCAAGAGAGAAAAGGAGTAGTTGCCGCTGAACCGATCGTTTTCGTGAGAATCGTACCACAGCCCACGCCACCGACGGACCAAATCCCATTGCCTCGATAAAGGCACTTCGAAGATTCGAAACCTCTCGCCGCCAAGATATGTAAATCGGAAGCTAACCCTCCCGGAAGAAACCGTTTCTCCAATTTGGAGAACGCGGTCACCGCATGCGAACGAGCTTCTGCTAGATACAAAACTTTTTTGACTAATCGCGCCGGAAATCGCGATTTTTTCGAGACTTTGCTGCTTGAGTGTGATATATGACTGTTCACATAGCTTTTCAATTAACGTTTTGTCGGAGGTGCCACTAGACTATGGCGACCAAAGCCGCGACAGGCAAGAAGCGCATGACGCAGTCGGAGGTAGTTAATCACTTTGCAGAGAAGACGGGCATGAAGCGCGCAGATGTAAAGGAATTCTTTGAGGAGATCTCAAATCTCGCCGCACGGGAAGTTAAAACAAATGGTGAGTTCGTGCTTCCGGGATTTGGGAAGCTCGTTAAGTCTGAGAGAAAAGCGCGCGAGGGTCGGAATCCCGCAACGGGTGAAACAATTCAGATACCGGCGAAGACCACTCTGAAGTTTCGTGTCGGAAAAAGCATGAAAGACACAGTTTTGCCGAAGAAATAACAGACCTTCCTTCGATCCCTGGCCTTAATTTCGCAGAGGCGTCGCCCCAGTTCATGCTTGGATGAACTTGGAGCGGCGCTTACGTCTTTTGGCACCCTGACTCGATACTTCGCGGTGCTTCGCGCTTGCCCCCCTGCTGGAAATGCCAATTGTTTTAGTGGAAGGACTTAACTAAAACATCCACATAGAAAACGCGGTTCGTAAGAAAGTGTAGCCTTTTTGGTAACTCTTCTATATAATCTCCTGTTTCGCTGCACAACCTGTAAATAACCTGTCTGAACCAATCAGTCAGCTACCTTCAGAGTGGGCGATGCGAGAAGTTTCGACATCCCCCAGAGGTCAACAGTGCATCTAGACTGTAGTAATTATTAACCCGAGCAGTCGGGCCTTAGAAGGAGAGAAAAGTAATCGTGACTTTTGATAGACACTTACCGCTGGATGAGCGGATTCTGAGAATCGATCATATTCAATCGCGCCGGTATTCAAAACTTACCGGGGTGGCCCTGGAGATCGCAACCGAGGGAATTTGGAGGCATCTTCGTGCCTGCGACAGGATGGACGTTAATCCTGACACCTCTGCGGTTCGGGAAATTATCGACGACGCATTGAATGGTCGCCGGGTTTTCGCGGAGAGCACCGAACACCCCCGCGCGGCGTAATTCGAACCCAGCCAATTTACAAACCGAGAGACCGCCCCCTTTAAGGGTCGGTCTCTTTGATTTTTAAACGGGTGCCCACGAAACCGGCTTTCGTGTGCGGTTGACCCGAATAGCCGTCGACATGCTAAGATCGCGACTCATCGGCAATGCGCCCCCGTAGCTCAGCGGATAGAGCATCTGCCTTGTCGGAGCCTTAATGGGAAAATCTTTAAACAGGAACCTATTAAGTGGACGACCCCATATGCGGGAACGCCCTGAGAGCCTCTGGTACTCAGATCTCGCACTGAGTAAAAATCCACGAGGATTGGGTAATCCGCAGGAAACCGCCAAATGTACACATGTCGGTGGGTTCCTCAGAGACTATACGGGTCGGGACTGAGATGTCCAAGATATAGTCCAGCCAGCAAACCCGTGTTAGGGGCGGGCGGTCAGGGAAAGCCTGATGCTGGAAGCTAAGCAGAGGGCCGCAGGTTCGAGTCCTGCCGGGGGCAAATATTTCTAAGCTACATCAACATGTGGCGGCTATAGTTCAGTAGGTTAGAACGCTTGATTGTGGATCAAGAGGTCGTGGGTTCGAGTCCCACTAGCCGCCCCACTTAAACCCATTCTCATAAAGGTCAAAAACTAACTGGATCTGAAGAGCGGCAAAACACACAGCCGAGGAGAGTGACGATGCCAGACGAGCAAAGAGTCGCCAACAATTCGCAAACGTACTTAGTTGATGCCGACGATTTCTCGTTTGAGACCCTGGAGCAAGAAAATGGTCAGGCAACCGTGATCCGTTTCCCTCTAATAGATCCGCGCTATCACGCAGGTGACGTCGTGTTAGTTCTTTCAGGTAGTGATATTCACTTTCACGGAATGATTGGAAGCCTTGCAGAAGGGTTGGCCGTGGCAACTGATCGGCGCGGTTCCTTGCTTGCAGCCACCGTTCAGTAAGACTTCAACTCGTAAATTACTGCACGCTGCTCAGGGCTAACGCCTGTATCCGGAGGGGTGATCTATCTCCACGCCAGCTGATAATGAACGTACTTGTATGCGATGAAAGCCCTTTTCGGTATGGGTTGAGAGGTAAGTGAGGGCTATCTGTTTGTCCAATGAGGTTGTCAACTCCTTAATGAACGGATCGAAACTCACCGGCGCGCCTGTGCCTTGAAAGAAAGCTCTTCCACCCGTTTCTTCGGCAAGTCTCAGTAACGAACCCTGGGCGTTCGCAGACAGAATCGGACCTTGACCACCAACCGTCGGAGCATAGAAAGAATAAACGGCGATACTTCGACGTTGCGCCTCATTAATAGCTCGCTGCAAATCAAGGCTCTGGCCCGCCGAACTGGAGTCAAGACCATGTGAAAGATCCAGCCCATCTGAGACGAGTAGTATTGCTCTTCGACCTGAGGGCTGCGAATCGAAACGCCGGATGGCCTCAATAACCTCGACATACGGATTGTAGGGCGCAGCGCTCGCGAATCCCACCGGGGGTCGGAGTGCTTTAGCAGCTTTTTCCAGGTCTGTCGTAAACTTCTGACGCACCTGGAGCGAGCCAGTTCTCAAGTAACCAACAAGAACTCTGGAACCACGGGGCAGCCGGTTTATGAAACCTCTTAGCGGCTTAATCTCATTACCGATTTGTGACACCAGGTCATCCTGAATGAGCACTGCCAGCGTTAAGGGGGAGCTAGTTCCAATTGCACGAATCGAGAGGACTGTCTGAGGCTCACCGTCTTCAGTTACCGTCAGGTCTATCATCTGTAGTTCCGGTTCTGGCTTCACACCCTTGACCCGAATACTAATAGGAATTGTCATCGGTCTGGCCGCACGCGATCTACTCGCCGAAGAGACCGTCGGAGATTGAGCGAAAGCAGGGTGAAGACTGGAACTCACAACCATGAACGACATTAGTCCCATAAAGATTGCTGCTGCGAGCCGTGAAACTGTTCTCATTGCTTACTCCTGGTAGTCCTGAAGAGCTTCGCGCATTATACAGACATCTAAGACAAACCGCCCCTGGCCTTTGGTGTCTTGTCTGAGGTGCCCAAGTCATACGCGCTTACTGGTGGGCCAGCGAAGAAGCGCTAGGCCCAGCGGGCTGGGACCATTTATCAGGCTTACAATCTTTGTCACTACTATGATTCAAGAAACAACCGGAAAGCTGACCGCCAAAGATAAGAAACTCGCAAATTTCTTCAAATTGATTCCGTGGATCGCGTTCCCATTAATAGCGCTTCCCTTCCCGATCTTGTTTTTCTTTCTGTTCCTTACCTCTGCTGCTACCGACACCGCGGCCGTCTACCTTCTCTTAGCGGGTGTTGGCCTGGCGCTGGGCGCTGTCGCGGGTGGACTGGTCCTGATACTTTTGTCCATCTATCGCAGGCGCTGGTTGCGACGATTGAGCGATAAGCTGGCGGCGGATGGCATCACGGCCAGCGAAGTCGTCTGGTTCACACAGGAATTGTCCACAGCTGAGCGGAAAACATTGGACGAGACAGGTATACACAGCCCGCTGTTGGCTGATGCGTATCGAGAAACGCTGGCAAGTCGGTTGACCGCCAGTCGTATCATCGCGAGGACCGATAAAGAGCTGGTAAAAGTCCGATCCAGAATAAATCGTGCTCGTGGATTAGCTGGGCCCGACACAACCACTCTATTGATTGATCTCGAGTCAGACCAACAGCAACTGCAGGGTCTTAAGAATGAGGCCCATGGGCGATTGGCGGAAGCCAGAGCTCGCTTGCAGACGATCGAGGCGGCGGCGAGCCGGAGTCTTAATCAGGCCGAAACTCAAGCAATGCTGCGACGGTTGAGCGCCACGCAAGAGCACCTGCCACTTGTTATTGAGATGGACCAGCTGGAGCGGAAAACCCTGCAGGAGGCCGAACGCGATCTCAAGGAACGTGAATCGTCACTGGGCCCCCCCGGAGGCCGAGGCTAGAACGTTAGGGCAACTCCCGCCAGCTGTAAACTCCTGGCTCCAACCGCAGAGCAACTCCATCGTCTACCAGAGACCAACTGCCGGCACCGGCCTCCGGCCTCGACAGGCCGGTGACGCTTGCCAGCTCGCCGCGAAGTGTCATCCCAGCACTGCTCAAGTACGCACGGGCAATTTCTTTCAATGCTTCCTCTCTGCTCACCCTGACTCCCAGCTCATCGTGAAATCGAGTTTCCGCGAGGGACCAAATGTAACTGAACGTTGGTTTGTAGGTCACGTCGCTCGGAATCACTATAAACGCCTTCTGGAGATCATCGATTGCCCTGGTAAAACGACCACGCTCGTCTATCAGACTCGCAAGTCGCAAGTCTCTGGTTCCCATCTCCCACTCGCTGCGCAGAACCCGCAATACGGACCTCGCGTCCTCAGACAGAAACTCAGCCTCCCCCGACGGAACGCCCCAGAGTGCATGAAAATAAGGAAGCAGTCGCCGAGCAATGAAGGTTAAACGGCCTCGCTTCAGCTTTGCGTAGTAGACCCGGCCGCGACGCATTACATCGTCCTTAATGGACCAGGCAAGCCTGCTCTCGGGATCCTTCTGAACATTGCGAGGCATGTGCGCATCCCGACGACCACAAACAGCGATGTAGAGAGAAGGTCCGGGCCGACGGCAATCTGTCATGGCGCTGCAGAAACCTACCCGTTCGATAAACCTCTCCGCGGACCGGGCGTCTTCGATGCGGTTTTCTGATTCACGATGCCAAACGCGATCGCGGTGTACCTCTATAACTTCCGGAAGATCATGACCTTGCCACATTTCGCAATCCTATCAGATTGATGAATGTCCCTCATCAGGATGACCGAACTAGGCTCCCGATGACCTATGCACTCCCCTTACCGAAACAGTAAATCCCTCAATCACAGGACTTGCAGGTAAGCACTGGATTGGCACGGTCATTGCCAACTTGGCTTGCGTGCCCGATGGCATTTGCTGGGCATTGCTCTTAAATAACAGTTGACTGAGGAAGGCTTGAAATGAAAAGAACAAAACGGTCGTTGGCATTAACCTGGCTGGCCTGCGGATCGCTCGTATTGTCGCTATGTTGCGGCATTCTGGTGACGGATAAGGCTAGTGCCAAAGGCGACAAGCACGACAGATCCGAAAGGCGACACCGCAAGATAGCCCAGGATCTTAGTGAGCATTCGCGCAGAGCACCGGAGCAGGAAGGCCTGCAAGTCATTCTGCAGCTGAACGACCGTATAAGTCCTGAACTAAGAGCCCTGCTTAGAAGCAATGGAGTGAAGGTCAGGAAGCAATTCGTCAACTTCAATACGCTCGCTGTTGATCTACCGGCCAGTGTGGTTGAGTCACTCGATTCATTCCCGGAAGTTGAGTTTGCTTCCGTAGACAGCGAAGTAAGATCGTTCGGCGGGCACGTGGCGCGCACCTCAGGCGCAGACAACGTTCGCTCGCTTGGCCCTGGCGGGTTGCTTGGCGGGTTGCTTGGCACTACCGTCCCGCTAGACGGCGCTGGTGTTGGTATCGCCGTTGTGGACTCTGGCATCTATCCAGCACATGTCTCGTTTCTGGAGGCGGGCACTTCTCGTTCACGTATAGTCAAGAGCGTAGACTTCACCGGCGAAGGACGCACGGACGATCCATACGGTCATGGCACTCACGTAGCTGCCGCCGCTGCCGGTAACGGAGTGGTCTCAGCTGGCAATTACATTGGCATCGCTCCCAAAGCAAACATCATCAACCTGCGAGTCTTGAATTCACTAGGCCTCGGCTCAGTATCGAGCCTGCTAGGAGCGCTTGATTGGTTGATGACCAACCGTTATTACTACAATGTTCGCGTGGTTAACATGAGCCTGGGGATGCCTGCCGTAAACTCCTACAAGAATGATCCCATCTGCATGGCTGCGCGGCGATTGGTGAACGCTGGGGTCGTTGTCCTGGCGGCAGCCGGAAATAATGGCAAGAACGCCGCCGGACAAAAACTCTACGGGCATATCCATTCACCGGGTGTCGAACCGTCAGTGATCACCATCGGCGCCACGGACACGAAGGGAACTAATGGGCGAGGCGACGATGGTATCGCAACCTACAGCTCACGGGGACCCACCCGCAGCGGCTGGACCGACCCACACGGCCTCAAGCATTATGACAATCTAATCAAACCGGACATCTCCGCCCCTGGCAACAACCTGATTTCTGCAAAATCACCCTATAACCGTATCGCGATGCTTAATCCATCTCTCAACACTGGAGTAAGTCTCGATTTTACCCGCGCACAAATGAGACTGAGCGGCTCATCAATGGCCACACCCCTTGCAGCGGGTACGGCCGCCCTCATGCTTCAGGCCAATGCAGGGCTCACGCCGAACATGGTGAAGATGATTCTCATGTACACGGCCCAGCAAATGCCGAACTTTAATATGTTTGAGCAAGGAGCTGGTCAGCTCAATGTGGACGGCGCGATTCGACTGGCGAAGGTAGTGCGCACCGATGCTCTGAGCACAATTCTCGGTTTTTCGCTTTTAACAAACAGCGCGCCAACCCCCCAGTCTACGATTGAGGATTACACTTTCTCGTGGTCGAAAGGTGTCATTCTGGGTCACACTTACGGTACAGGTATCAGCCTGATCACTAAATCCCAAAGGATCTATGGAACAGGAGTCTTGCTTAGCGACGGCGTGCTCTTGTCAGACGGGGTGTTACTCTCCGATTCCAAAATGATGTCGTCAGGCGTCTTGCTCAGCGACAGCATTCCGCTGAGCAATGGCACGACAATGGGAGGTGGAGCGTATTTCTGCAGCACCGGGGTATTACTCAGCGACGGCGTGCTACTTAGTGACGGGGTTCTTCTCGGCGATGGCGTCCTGTTGAGCGATGGCGCTCTATTTGGTAGTGGCGTTCTTTTGAGCGATGCGATCTTCCAAGCCTATTCCGCGCTGCTACGTGGCGACCTCACGCAAACTATGGCTATCGACAAAGATACTGGAAGCAATTACGCAGGTTACTAACTCTTGCTAATTAAATGTTACCCACTTGCAAAGGGACAATCGCCATGTATCGTCAAACTGCAACTGCAAGAATCAATACCTCGCCACTCTCGGTTCGCCATACCGAGACCGAAGTTGTCACACTTCAACTCACCCACGAGTTTGAAGCAGAAGTGCTGGAGTTTCTCTCCGTGCGTCCCATGCACACGGTTGTGATGGCCGGGTTCATCCGCCACCACGGCCTGGTCAGCGAGCTTAACCGCGGAACGTTTTACGGCTGCCGCAACCGACAGGGAATACTTGAAGGTGTGGCTCTAATTGGACACGCTACCCTGATGGAAACACGCTCGGATCGCGCGCTCCAAGCATTTTCTGATCTAACGCGTCAGAGCGCGACCCCTCATCTAATCATGGGCGAGGCAGAACGGATCGACGAGTTCTGGAACTACTATTCCGAAGACGGACAAGAGATGCGCCTGGCTTGCCGCGAGCTCCTGTTAGAACTGAGGTGGCCTGTGCAGGTTCTGGAAGAAGTTCTCGAACTGCGAATGGCTACACCCGATGACATTGAGTTAGTTCTCCCTGTGCATGCCCAGATGGCATTCGAGGAAAGCGGTGTCAGTCCGCTGGAAAAGGATCCGATCGGTTTTCGTGAGCGGAGCGCTCGTCGCATCGCCCAAGGTCGAAGTTGGGTTTGCGTTGAGGAAGGGAAACTCACCTTTAAAGCCGAGGTGGTATTTGACGCGTCCGGGACAGTCTACCTCGAAGGCGTTTGGGCCTCTCCGGAGAAGACGGGCACCGGCTATGGATTGCGCTGTATCTCCCACTTAGCGCGTAATCTGCTTTCCTACGCGAGATCCATTGTGCTGTTCGTGAATGAGGATAACAAGAAGGCTCAGAGCTGTTATCAGAAGGCTGGTTTCAACTTGCGTGCTGCCTATCAGACCATCTTCATCCAGTAAGAGTTCCCCGGTCACTTCAGAGAATCCACTCTTGACCGCCCTCTCTTCCTCTGGAGTCGGAACTGGCGACTCAAATTTGCACGTCTTCACTGCGTCATAGCAATCTGGTCCATCCAGGGCCACTAGCCTTTTGCCCGAGGTTATTCGGAAAGAGCCCCGCTCAAACACGTTTACCTCAGGTACACCTGGGCGGGGAAAACGTCCATCCCAGCAAACAACAGCAAAAGACTCTCCGATTTATTTAGCAGACCCACGATCTGCGCCAGCGGGTTGGCTTATCTACTTTCCGGCTTACAGGTTGGATCTTCGGTCGCTCAGTGCGACAGACAAAGGACTTGACCAAGCGAATTCAGGACTTTACGCGTCAACGCCGGGATTATGACTTCGAACCGGTTTCAGTGGACCAAATCTCTTCGTCGTAAGTGAAATCACCAGACCACGCTGGAAAGACAAAGGCGGAGGCGTCGGGTATTCACATCAGCCTGGATGTGCAAATACGGTCCAAGTCGAAAAGTCTTGGGCGACGAACCCGAGCTCCGCGAATTGCCGAATTACATGTTATTCAACGCTAACGACGCTATGCCTAGAGGTGGGCGCCTAACTCTCTCGGTCGAAGACGCCGATGATTCAGTCGTGATTTCGATTGCCGACTCGGGATCTGGAATGGCTGCTGAAATTTCGCATGTTCCATCCGTTCTTCACCACCAAGGGTACGGCTGGGATGGGCCTGAGACTTGCGGTTGGCTTCGGTATCACTAGACGTCATGAGGGGCAATCAAAGTCCATTCAGAGGTGTCGTAAGGCGCAACTTTCCGTATCTCGCTACCGGCGGCCAAAGCCGAGGACGGGTCACTTATTACAGCAGCAGCTTCGGAAGCTGAAAAGGTTTCAAGGTGCAGTTGACCATGCCGCAGAATGAATCACAGAACGATTATGAACTCAGAATACTTGTTGTTGAGGACGAAGAATGCGTGCGAGACCTGCTCCGCGACCTTCTAGAGAGTGAATGCTGCGCGGTTTCGACCACTTCCAGCGGACGTGAGGCGCTGGCGCTCTTCGAGTCTCGAGAATTTGATGCTGTCTTCACCGATGTGGGAATGCCAGGTATGAGTGGCTGGGAATTGGCCGGTACCATCCGGCAGCAGAACAAGGAGATTCCTATAGCCGTTATCACGGGGTGGGGTGAAGTTGTCGGATCAGGTGAAGAGTAGGAAGCCGACGTTGATTGGGTACTGGCGAAGCCATTTACCGCGGAGCGAGTTTTTGAACTGGTTCGCGAGATTATTGCGCGCCGGGAGCCTGAAGGCACGAGACCCGCTTTCTCCATTGTGAACGCTTAGTCCAGTGATTGGGTCAGGCTGCTTTTCGTAACTATCCTAGTCATTCCGCGGCTCCCGCCCAGCAAGCCGCGTTGCTAGCCCCTCAAGCAAGTTCAAGAATTGCTCCGAGCCTACCTTGGCCCCGAAGCGCGAATGGTAAGTTCCGTCCCCAAATTCAGATCGAGATCATCACGACCCTGGACATACACCGAACCAGCACCGCCACCCGCTCCGAGGATTGCGCCTATTGCAGCACCCTTGCCTCCTCCAGCGATGGCCCCAATTATGGCTCCCACTGCGGTGCCAACGGCGGCTCTCTGAGCAGTCTTAGTAGTTTGATTCTCGTCCTTCACAGAGCCCTCGTTGTCCACTTTCACCACTTCCCCGTCCGTACTGCGTACCGACTGGAGGATCCCAGCAAATCGGTACGACCTTCCCTCGCGAAGACGAATAGTATCGAAGGTGAGCGTCATCTCGGATCTTCCAGTGATACGGCCGCTACGTTGAAGATTTGATACCCGCCCGGTGATCGCTGCACCCTGGAACCTGGACGGTTGCTGGACGGTCGCGGTAAACATTTGGCCATCCCGCGCATTCCTCGTTGATAGTCCCTCATTCAGAACTGCCAAGATGGTTTCCCTATTGGGCACGATAAAGTCGCCGCTCGTGCCGCCCGTTGTGGCGGGCGAATCGGAGCCAGTCTGGATATCGAAGCGAGCAATGTCCGCCGTTCTGTCATAGGTACTCTGAACCACTACAGGCCTCTCGAGACCCTGGACGTAAACACGACGAGTCACACTCAGCCTGCGACCATTATCAATCGGATCAAAACTCACATTGAAATCGGTTTGTCGGTCGCCAGAGGAGTTGACTATTAACTGATTGCCCGTAAGCGTGGCGCGCGCTCGGGTGGTGCGGCCATCTCTGCTGGCCTCCAACCTTTCCGAGCCATCAGCCTCAAAACTGATCTGCGGCGCGCGCGAGGACGCCAGGGTCACAGTTCGTCCGCGCACTTCAATCGCCAGCTGGTCTGGTGATTCCAACCGTGATGTAACCTCATCGCTGATCCGTTGCCGATCAGTGTAAGCCAAACTTTGCGTGGCTCTTTCGGCGGCTTCCCGTGGGTCGTCGCTCCTGGTCGGATCGAGCCGGTACGTTCCGGTAAGGCGGCTGGCGGTATAAGGTCCTGTACCTGGATTTGTGCGACCGCGCGCCGGCCAGGTAACACTGTAAGCTCGAGCTAACTGATTAAGCTGCAACCGAAGGTTGGACCAGGCCCGTTGGCTGCGGGCATCGGTTGGACGGCGCTTTAAGAAGTCATCAATCGCACCTCCCCGGTTTAGAACTTCCTGGGTGTCTACAGCAGTTGACTGCCGCCGGCCAAAGCGCTCTCGCAACCGGCCCACCGCAGCATCAAAGTCTCTAACAAAGAGATTTATGTTGTCCTCAGCGCTGCTCCCGTCGAGAGTGCTCTGATCGAGCGCAGCGTCGACGCTATTACGGAATAGGTCTGTGCGATCTTCGATTCGGTGTATTAGTAACAGAACCGATTGATAGGTCCCTCGATAACTGCGTTGCTGAGCGATGGCGGTAAAGCCGACGCACAGTAGGCCGATAGCAACAGTCGCGGCAAAACCTCTTTTTGCTCTAATCATCTCAATTCCCTCCATCTGACTAACATTCACGCTCTTGACACATGTGACCATCGTAGCCTCCTACAAAGCTTGTGCCACAAACGCTTCAGGGCAGCAACCAAGCCAAAGGGTTCCTAAAGCCGACTTCTCAATTTGTTAGCGGCTTTTGTTAGCACTGGTCCCGGCGTGTGAAGTTACCGGGCCTACATCACCTGATCGTCGCGACCGAAACCGTACAGCCCGTAGGATCTTGGCACTACAAAGTTGCGTACGAAGGCGGCTCGCGACTACAAATGCTGGGAGGTGAGTACTGCTCGATCAGACTGACCGAATTCAGAAAAGGCGATGTGTTATGCTGCCTTTTCGGAGGTTCGACATGAGTTCATCTGACTCCAAGGCCATTGTTCACTTTGCCGGCAACGATCTTTTCATCGGCATTACTCCATCCAAACACGCGGTGACTCTCGATACAAATCACACCCGCGGCGCAGCTCCGAGCCCGATGGAACTTCTGCTCATTGCCCTGGGGAGTTGCGCGGCAGTCGATGTTATCGGGATCCTGCAAAAGAAACGTGAGGACGTAAAGGAATACCGCGTGGAAGTGCGTGGCGAGCGGCGTGACGACCACCCGCGAAGCTTTTCAAGGATGGCCGTACACCACATTGTCACGGGTCGAAATATCTCCGAGAAGTCGGTGGCGCAGGCAATTGAGCTTTCCGAAACAAAATATTGCAGTGTTGCCGCCACCCTCAGGCCGACGGCGGAAATCGTTTCGAGTTTTGAGATCATCGAAGCATCGGTCGACCCGCGGGACAATAGGAATGAATAACATGCAACTCTTAATAGCCTCATCTTTAACTCTGGTAGTGACATTGGGCGTAGGACACGTTAATCCGGCGAAGTCGGCAGGGAATAGGGCGAACGCCGGGCCGATGGTCGGCTCGGTTCAATCGGCCAACGACGGCGCGCTTGCTTCGGTGCGTCGGAGCGACGACGGCTCCCGTGGTGCAGATAAGAAGCTCTTGCGTTTAAGTCCGGCAGAACATTTGCGGCGGGCCAATGTCTACATGACCAACCGCGCGTTCGAAGAGGCGCGTGAGCACTGGCGAGCTTTGATCGACTACTACACTCAGGAAGCCAGAGTACCGGAAGCACTGTTAGGCATCGGAAGGTCATATCTGCAGTCGCGCCGTAATGCGGAGGCTCTATCGACTTTTGATCAGCTCGTACGCGACTATGGTTCAACCAAGGAAGGCCGTGAAGGACTCAATTTCAGCGCCACAGCCCTGCTACGCATGGGTAAACCTTCGGACGCGGCAGACAGATATGCGCAGTACATCGATCGCTTCCTTCAGGGGGAGCGCATCGACACTGCTCATTTAAATATTATCGACGCTCTACGCGAAGCAGGTCGCTCTCAGGAAGCGATTGAGTGGATCGACCGCACGAGACAGCGATTTGAAGGCACGTCAACTGAAACCAACGCGCTGTTCGCGAGACTTCGCCTCGACGTCGCCGAAGCAGATTGGCAGCAAGCAGTGGTGACGGCGGATGAACTCAGCCGAAAGCGGTTCCAAAAAGGAGTGCTGACAACTCCTTCTGAGGCGGCTTATCTGAAAGCTTACAGTCTGGACCGGGCAGGAAAACGACGCGATGCGGTCGCCGCCTATCTTTCCATCCCGGATGCGCCGGGCTCTTACTACGGCTGGCTTGCTGCTGAGCGACTCGACGGGCTCGCCGAGGGTTCGAGTGGTAACTTGCTTAAGGAACGAAGCGAGCGCGTCCATTCTCAAATCGCTAACACGGCCGCCCAATATCCCGCGCCCTATCGCCAGGCGATTCTTAAAACTGCAAGAGCGCGCAAACTCGATCCACGCTTCATTCTTGCCATCATTCGTCAGGAGAGTGTGTTCCGGCCAACGGCGAAATCGCCCGCCGGCGCCAGAGGCCTGCTGCAGCTCACCATCGACGCTGCTCGTAAGTATGCACCAGGAGCAGGACTCAGCAGCCTGGGTGAAGATGAGCTCTACCGGCCGGAGACTTCAATCATGGTCGGCGGTGAATATCTGGCGGACCTGGAGAAGATGTTTCCTAATATGCTCGAAGCGGTGGCGGCGTCGTACAACGGTGGGGAAGATAATGTGGCGCGCTGGGTGAAACGCGCCAAACACAAAGATCCCGGAGTCTTCACTGCCGATATTGGCTTTGAAGAAACCAAGGGTTATGTTCAGAAAGTGATGGCTAACTATCGGGCTTACCGGCAACTCTACACCGCCGACCTCATCCGAAAATAATCTGGGAATTTTCGAATTTCGAATTGCGAATTGCGAGCAGCTTGAGTCACCCTTCGTTTTTGACGCTTAAGATCGAAATCCGAAATTGGCAATTCTGTTTGCCGCTGTCCTTATGTGCCTGCTCTCCGTGCCCCTCTACTCTCTTACGGTTCGGGGCTGAACCGGCGATCTTCAAAACCTGTCGCACCTTCACGTCGGCGCAAAGTATCAGCTCGATCGTACAGACGCGGCAGGATGCCTAAACGCACTAACGCCGGATAATACTCATATCGCAGAGTCACTTCAGCGGCCGGCCGTGAATGCAGATCCATGTTCACCCAACGAACGTCGTTCCTCACTGAGCGCCCAATTCCCGTTGCTGCGTAATCATCATCCGGCATACGGGCAATCGAGTCCCGTCGCTCCTTCGGAGTTCCTTGTGCTTCTGCGGAAGCTGTAGGGGCTTCGGATCTCTTACCGCCGCGGGCGCCGTCTTCTTCATGACGAGGATAGGGGCGCGGTGGCGGGGCAATAGGAATGGGAATCGGCCTTATCTCACGGAAGAAAACTGCGGAGATCAACCCTAGATTGGAAGTCTGGCCCAGCTTGGCTGCATACGAATCGCGCTCGCTGGTGAAGTAGAACCGACGCGCCCTTTCTGAACTCATCTGCCAGCCACCAATGTGAATAGTCCCGTACGGCTCAATCACCCATTTGCTTGCAGTCCATGCTGATGTCCGTCGCGCATCAATCGAGTTTAGCCCGTCCACCGACAAGGCAACCGCGACTCGATAGGGTTGTGGATTGCGGACCCTCACTTCGTATTCGGCGCCGGCGGTTGCTTCCACGTAGGATTTGCCCCGGGCACGATACTCCTCCAGGGATCTACCATTGACCAGAACATCCATCTCGAAAAGACCATCTACGACGATCGGCCGGTGCAGGTCCGATTGAGGTAACGTTACCCGGTAATCGGCAATTGCGGCTTCGCCGGGGGCTATGAACAACAAAAAGCCTCCGGCGGCAATGATGCTCAGTATAGCGAAGCAAGCTTTTAGTGTAGTTTTTCTCATGTTTCTCTCCTGGCAATACGAAATACCCGGTCTGACCTGACAGGAGAACGTCTCGAGGCTTCGAATCTTGCGATCTTGATTGGACGTTGCGCAAGAAACTTCACGCGTGAAGGCTGCGGATCCCAGAATCGGTAGTGGGTCATCAGTTTGGGTTTCGGTAGATCATCCCGGAGGGATCTAAGTCATTAGCCGTGGGCGAGCGTTGCGCGACGCCCACGGATAGACGAAAGAAGGGTCAGGAATCTTTCTCCGATCCTCCCCCGTGGGCGTCGGAAACGTTCGCCCACGGCTATTGATTTAAATCCCTTCGGGATTCGAAAACACATTGATCTGACCTCTAGTTCAACCTGATGACCCTACCCAGCACCTGACATATTGAGTAAAGACGATGGTAAGGCTACAATGGCGCGCTGAGTTCCCCCCGATGTTTCATGCGGTGCTGTACCCAACCCAGCGACTAAGACTATCAGGAGTGTCTGATGGAGTATGTACTGACCGCGACTAAGAATGAGGCTAAGGCGGGATCGTATTACGACAAGATTGCGCGCCTCTACGATCTCACATTTAAGCTCAACGGCTATGGGCGCTCGCTCGATCAGTATCTCGCGCTTAACCCGCTTTCGCTCTCGCGCGGAGCGCGCATACTCGACGCCGGGTGCGGCACCGGTCTTCTAACCCTTGCTCTCTTACGGGCCATCCGATTTCCGGTAAAAATTACCGCTTTAGATCTATCCGCCACTTCAGTAGTTGAGGCGAAGAAAGCAGTCTCGCAAAGCCGTGGACGCCCTCAGGATGTGAGTTTTACACAAGGTAACCTTCTGTCGTTGCCGTTCGCTGATAACGCTTTTGATCTCGTGGTTACCAGTGGGGCTTTGGAATACGTTCCTCTCAAAGACGGGTTAGATGAACTGGCGAGAGTGATTGCGCCGGAAGGTCGTCTGCTTCATCTCCCATGCAGGCCAACGCCGGCGAGCTCGCTCCTCGAGATCCTCTTCCGCTTCAAGTCACATTCTCCTTGCGCCGTATTGCAAAACACCGAGCGCCAGTTTCGCGTGGTTCATCATTACCGGTTCCGGCCCCTCGAGATCATCGGCTGGAGCAAGTCCGCAATTCTCGCTCAAAAGTCCCAGTCGCCACTCACTTGACCGGCATCAGCCGAATAATCCGATCATCATCCCGAGCCGGTTTGCCCCGCCCATCCTGATTCGACGTTGAAAAGTAAATTGCTCCGTCCGAACCTTCTGCTACTTCGCGAATGCGTCCATATCTTCCTTGCAACAGCGGCTCCTGGCTTACCACCCGGCGTCCCTCGATAACTACCCGGATGATCTTCTCGCCGCGTAAGCAGCCGAAAAAGAAATTCCCGCGAAACTGCGGGAAAGCTGATCCGCCATAGAACGCCCCACTAGCGGGCGCCACCGCAGGCGTGTATTCAAGCAGCGGGGCCTCAAGTCCGGCACGAAATTCTTTATGATGGATCAACGGCCAGCCGTAGTTCTTGCCACGTTCGACTATGTTGACTTCGTCGCCGCCTCCGGGTCCATCAAAGCCCGATGGACCGTGCTCGGTTTGAAACATTAGATTCGTCTCCGGCTGCCAGTCCATTCCCTGCGCGTTCCGATGACCAAGAGACCAGATTTCCGATCGCGCATTCTGCTGCCCAACGAACGGGTTATCAAACGGAATAGTTCCATCGTCATTCAAGCGCAGAGTCTTGCCCGCCAGTGAGTCGAGTCTCTGGGCAAGTGCACGTTCAGTGGCATCTCCGGTTGTGATATAAAGCTTGGAGTCCGGGCCAAAGCCCAGCTTGCACCCAGCATGAAACTGAGCAGCAGGAATATTTTCAATTATGACTCTGCGATCTGTAAGACCGGTTTCACTTTCACGGTAACGAACCACTCGCACAAGCTGGCTCTCACCCTTGTAGGCATAGGAAAGGTACAGGAAATGGTTGGTACCAAACTGAGGATGGAGTGCGAGGCTCATCAGCCCACTTTCACCTGAGGGTTCAACATCGGTGAGAACGACGAGGGGCTGTGGACGCAACTGGCCATTCACGACCACCCGTACTCGGCCCGGCCGCTCGGTGAAGAACATCCGCCCGTCAGGAGCCCACGTTATGGACCATGGCACCTGCAACCCCGCGACCACAGTCTCGACCTTAAAGCTGACCTCTTTGGCTGAGGAGCTTTCAATCTCACCCGCACCCTGACCGGGTGGAGGTTTCCCGCAGGCTAGTGCGAGCGAGATTAGTACGCAAACTACGGGGTAGAAATTCACTCCAATTCGAGGAGTAATGTGGCACTCAGTGTTGAATATACTCATGCAGTAGTTTTATTTCATCCCCTTGCTCGCTCAGCTCCACTCTCATAAGGTCGCGCATCGAGAGCATCCCCACCCAGCGCTCGCCATCCACTACCGGCAGGTGGCGCGTTCCGATTAATTCCATACGCTCCAGCGCTTGATGCGGTGTCTCGTCGCAGCGGATGACAGCACGCAGTTCGCTCGTCACGTCTCCAACTCTTATCGAGGCGGGATCTCGCTTTTGCAGCACGACTCGCTTAACCACATCTCGTTCGGAAAAGACCCCCAGCAGCTTTCCGCCGTCGTCGACTACGCAAACGGCACCGACATTTCGTGCAGCCATAAACTCTGCTGCATCCTGAACGGAGGCCGAAGGTTTCATGGAATAAGGTTCTCGGTTCCGAATGACATCTCTAATCAACATCATAAGGTGCTCCTGACTGTCTCGTTTGTGGCGCACCGATATTATAGGAAAACTTGACGCGTCTGTCTGTAGGCTTATTGAATTAAAATCTCCGCTCCGCGCGGCTGTCGAATTCGGTGGACTACGTCGGGGTTCTGTTTTGACTCTAACTGAAGAGGTTTGCCTGTGCCGAAGGACGACGAAAAGTGGTCCGCGACCCGGATACACGCTCATGCTTCTTATTAAAGCCTAGTCTATCGCAGTGAATTCTAAACAAACGCTCCGTGGCCTCCCAGTATTGGCCTGTCCCTCGCATTCGTTCGCCAAACACACTGGAGTTCATTTTGCCGTCGCGCGCTTCCCTAATTCGGTTCAGTATTCGGTCCGCCTTCGTGGGCAGTTTCTCGCGCAAGCGTTCCTCAAAGTAGGGCGCTACGCTTCCCGGTAATCGAAGCATGTTGATAAACGCATGGGTTGCGCCTGCTTCCTTTGCTCGTTTGAGCAGTTGCGGAATGTCACTGCTCAGTCCCGGAATCACGGGCGCTATTCCAATACCGACCTTGATTCCCGCTGCGGCGAGATCCGCCATGGCATGGAAGCGGGCAGCAGGCAGGGGCGCAAAAGGCTCGACCGCTCGGGCCGACTCTCGATCGGTAAATGGAATGGTGAAAAAGACTCCGAGGCTCGCTTCGCGCGTAAGTTCCTGCAGCACGTCAATGTCTCTGCGAATCAGCGCAGACTTCGTAATGATCCCTAAGGGATTGCGAAACTCCGCGCACACTTCGAGACATTGCCTGGTCAGCTTGTAATGAGATTCCAGTGGGACGTACGGATCGGAGGTGAACGAGAACACTATCTCGTCGCCTTTCCACGAAGGCTTCATTAGTTCCTTCCTCAGCAATTCAGGCGCTTTAACCTTTACTACGATCTTGCGGTCAAAGTCGGTGCCCGCACCGTATCCGAGGTATTCGTGGGTAGGACGGCTAAAGCAGTAAGTGCATCCGTGAATGCACCCCCGATAACAGTTGACGGTATAGTCGAAGCTCACATCGGGGCTGTTGTTGTGGGTAATGATTCCGCGAGTTTCGGTCTCTTCAAAGACCTCTAGCTTTGCTTCGGGCGGTTCGCCCAACCATTCGACCGAATGGGTCAGCCACGGATTCGGAGGATTTTCGACGTAGTGCATAACTGCAATCTTGTGTTACCGATGCAACACAGTTTAGCAGATGCAGGTCGCTATGGCGAGCAGGAATTATGCTGTGTGCCGCGAAAGTCTTCGCTAAATCGCGGAAATCTGAGACGCTCTCCCACAACACTGTCGCCCACGACCTCAAGCTTTCGAGCGATTTACGCAGAGCGGTTCGCTCTGGCGTCACTCGATGCGAGCCGCCTAGATTAAGGCGCTTCCGCTTGCATCAGTGTATTGATGGCGATAGAACCATCTGCCTTTTTTATCTTGACGTGTGTATCCGGTTCGTTCTCTTGCCATGGCCTTCTCCCTTTCTGATGCTTGCGCGCGCTCGTGTTTAAGCATTAAGGTAAGAATGCTCTTCAATGACTCTTTGAAATGTAATAAGCGTGTTAGCCTACTCAGGCTGTCATAGAAATGACGTCGGTGCTGTAAGTGTAGCATTATCAGTTCGTTAGCGGTCTCGGTGAGGCTACTCGCGAAGCCTAATCTGAGTGTCTCCCTCAACTTCTACAAGTGCCAGGACAGAATCATCCGGCTTGTTGAGAGCTTGTAAGTATCTGTGTTCTTGATACCGGACCTTTTAGAGCGCCGGACGCCTTGCCTTAACTTCGAGAAAGAACCGGACGGCGCGTTTCTGGATTCATTGGATTCCAGGTCTATTGTGGATTCTGGTGTGGTAATTCATGCGGCTCACGACCGGATGTGATTTCGGGCGCCATGACCGCCGCAATGGCAGGGCGGCCAATCCGCTACCCGGTCGGTGAAAGCTAGCGCTAATCAGTCATTCATCTTCGAGGTTTCGACCGCCCGTGCACACAGGACAGGAAAGGCAGATGCAAAGTTGAAAGTTATAAGCTGAGTGTCTTACAATCTTCAGATTATCGATCAAGTTTCGCAATCGGACATGGGCTTTAGACTTGAAACTGAAAACCAGCGTGCTTTAGGTGGACTGCCGCGAGTTCTTGTTTCAGTTTTAAGTTACAATTCGGCGCAAAGCAGCACATGCACGCTGCGAAGCCTGCAACAGCAAACTTACCCCAACTATCATTTGCAGTTAGCGGACAATGCTTCAACCGACGATTCCTTAATACATATTGCGCGCGAGTTTCCCGATCTGGACATCAAGGTGTTCCCGGAGAACTTGGGTTACACGGGAGGAAATAATCGCGTCCTCGCACAAGGTTTTGCCGAGGGATACGACTACATCGTTCTCTGCAATCACGACATTGAAGTCGACGAACGGGCGATCGCGTACCTCGTCGAAACGGCTACGTTCCACTGCTCCACGGCGGGAGTGGTTGGAGGTGTCGAAGTTTGTTTTAATAGTAAGCCGCACCGACGGCGGGCAGCAGTCGCTACGGGAAAGTATTCAAAATGGACGGCCCGCGCACCTTGGTTGCCTCAGGCGGTCTCCAATACATCCGCGCCGCTGCAGGTTCCTTATGTGCATGGCGCCCTTGTTCTCTTTACCTCCCGGGCATTGAGATCGGAAGTGTTGATGGACGAAAATTTATTCATGTACTTCGATGAGGTCGATGTTGGATTTCAACTTCGTGAAAAAAGCCTACTCGCCTTTGTTGACCCGCGAGTAGTGTTTAAGCACAAAGGCTCCCCAGAGCAGTATGGCGCACGTGAAGGATATTTTATGCAACGGAATCGCCTGTATATGGTACGAAAGTATGGCCTCTGGTACCATCAGTTGTTTTATCACCTGTACGCTGGATTGATTGAGTTGCCAGCCAAGGTTTGCCTGAGAAGCCTGCAGGGACATACGCGATTTGCTCGCGCCAGCGTCGATGGTCATATCGATGCCTTACGAGGACGCATGGGTTGTGATCGTCGTCGCTGCAGTTGAAGGGCCGTGTTTAACACTGCGGGAGCCTTGCTTGGCAAGTGACATGCCGATACGAATAGATTTTAATGATTACTGGTCGAGACGTTGTTTACATTTCGAGCATAGATTGGGATAACTTGTGGCAAGGGCCGCAGGAGATCGCAAGGCGGTTAGCGCAAGCGGGCAATCGCGTGCTCTACATCGAGAATACCGGCATTCGTTCACCAGGGCTGCGGGATGCCGACCGCGTCGCACGACGCCTGAAGCTGTGGACGCAGTCGTGGCGCTCGCTCGGCGTGCGTCAGGCTGCGCCCAATTTATATGTGAGCTCGCCGCTCGTCTTACCTCCTTTCGGTTCAAACTGGCGTCGCCAGTTTAACCGCCGCTACTTGCTCCCGCTAATCGAGCGCACTATGCGCAGCCTCGGTATGCGCGACCCGCTGTTGTGGACTTACCTGCCGACAGATACCGCGCTTGAATTAATCAACTCCCTGCGCACGCCGCAGAGCGTTGTAGTCTACTATTACGTGGACAATTTTTCTGTGCTTACGCCGCACACCCAGCAACTCAAGCAAGCGGAGCAAGCGCTGATGCGTTTGAGCGATCTGATATTCACTACCTGCGTTGGATTGGCCGCGCACTGCACACCGTGGAATAGCAAAGTGCATATCATACCGTACGGCGTCAACCTCGACGCTTTCCCACTAGAAGAGACTCCTCACGGAGGAAACGGCGCGTCGAGTAATTCCCGCAGCGCTGCGGCCGGCGCGAAGCACGACGCTCCATTAAGATCGGTTAAATCGCCAGTTATTGGCTATGTTGGTGGCTTGCACCGGCATGTGGATTTTGATTTGTTGACGGCAATGGCTGCAGCCCGCCCGCAATGGACGTGGGTCTGCGTTGGCTCAATCCAAACGCTGAATGGCGGGAAGCTAGCCGCATTACCCAACGTGCATTTGCTGGGAGCGCAGCCACATCCTGAACTGGCGAGCTATATTCGCGGCTTCGATGTTTGCATCGTCCCTTATGTAAATAGTGCGTATACGCAAACGGTCGTTCCCACGAAAATAAACGAGTATCTTGCGGTCGGCAAGCCGGTGGTATCGACGGCCCTGCCAGCGGTGTCAGATTTTAATGAACAACACCAGGTGCTTTTGACTACCGAGAATCAGCCGGAGAATTTTCTACGCGCTATTGAGTTTGCCTTACGCTCGCCGAACAATGCTGCTGCCGTCGCGCGCCGGCGAGAGGTGGCATCGCTCAGCGACTGGCAGGCCCGCGTTGAGGTGATGAGTCAATTGATTCACACAGAATTGCAATCCAAGCAAGAAAATTGCAGGGAGCAATGAACGGCCAAACATTTCTTGAGCGGGGTCGATGCCATAGCATGAACCCGGCCAAACAAGCGGCTCTCATGGTAAGTTCGAAATTTAAAATTTCCGTTGCGCTTTGTACTTATAACGGCGCTCAACACCTAAGCGCGCAACTCGATAGTATCGCCACTCAGCAGCGCCTGCCGGACGAGGTGGTCATTTGTGATGACCGATCCGACGACGGCACCGTAGAGATCAGCAAAAGATTTGCCCGCCATGCGCCGTGTCGAGTGCACTTTCATTTCAATCAAAAAAATCTTGGTTCGACCAAAAATTTTGAAAAGGCTGTAGACTTGTGTGAAGGTGACATCATCGCATTTTGTGATCAGGATGATGTTTGGCGTGAAGATAAGCTGTTGCGGGTGGAAGCTGCCTTTTCAGCTTCTCCGCAAGTCGGCGCGGTTTTCTCAGACGCCGACTTGGTGGACGAACATTTAGAGTTCTTAGGCTATACCTTGTGGCAAACCATTAACTTCAGCCGCGACGAACGGAAGCGTTTCGTTGGCGCTAGGTCTGTCGAGGCATTGCTAAAATGCCTTCCTCCCGCGCACGGCATGACTATGGCCTTCAGAGCCGACTACAAGACGGCGATTTTGCCGTTTCCCTCTCGGTTCAGTCATGACAGCTGGACCGGGTTGGTCATCGCCGTATTGTCTGAGATAGCGTTCATTCCCGCTCCCTTGATTAAGTACCGTCAACATCGAAATCAACAGGTAGGTCTCTCGTCGCGAAGGAGTTGGCACGAGAGATTGACAAGAGGGCAGGCCGCCGCAGCGGCCTCGCACCTCGCGGAAGCTGACCTGTTCACGTCTGCGTGTCAACGAGTGCACGACTTTGGAGCGGCTGAACGCGATCAAGAAAAACTTGCGCTCTTACAAGCAAAAGCTAAGCACATGCTTTTACGCGCACACATTCCAGCGAAAAGAAGATGGCAACGCTGGCCGCTAGTGTTCAAAGAGCTGGCCGGATTTCGCTATCATCGCTATTCAGATGGCGTTCTGAGTGCGGCCAAAGACATTGTTCTTCAGTGATCTAACCTCGATCTAACGTTACCTCAAATTATCGTTGCTGCCAGCATGCCTTGCGTTCGAGCACGAAAGCAGCCATTAATTCCGTAGACATACTTGGCTGTGGGAGTGGTGTGCGTCGCAAGACGCGGTCCTATTTTTGCTAGGTGGCCGCGACAGCGCGGCTTGGAATCCAAGCCGTAGCGTCACTGAAAAGGAAAAGCGGATGCCTGTTTGCATTACTGGTATGCATCGCTCTGGCACCTCCATGGTCGCCAAAATGCTCAACTTATGCGGCCTGTGCTTAGGCGCAGAGTCTGCTCTGGTTGCGCCCTCGCGCGACAATCCCGGCGGCTACCTGGAGAACAAAAACTTTGTCTTAATCAACGACGAAATCCTCGGCGAGTTCGGAAACTCCTGGGACTATCCACGACGCCTTCCCGATGGCTGGCAGTTTGATCAAAAGATGCTCCGCTATGGGGCGCGAGTTGAAGTTCTGGTGCAAGGACTTAGAGACCACGAGCCGTGGGGATGGAAAGACCCGCGCACGTGTCTTACGCTACCTTTTTGGATGAGCATTCTGCCTCAAACGAAGGTGGTCGTTTGCTTGCGTAATCCTTTGGAAGTTGCCCTTTCGCTGCACCGGCGCAAACCGCCGAGGTACACCATCGGACTCACACCGTGGCGAGTCTATGATCTACTTCACGCCCCTTTTTCGTCGCTGCGGCAGAAGCTCACGCCACACCCGCTCAGCTTCACCGCGTGGAAGGCCGGCAATAAAGTCGAGGCTGCTTTCACGTCACTAACGCGCCAAAAGTCTTCTTTGCGCCAGCTTGGCCTTGCCCTAACAAAGCGCTACGACGATCTCGATTATCTTCTGAAACTACGACGCCGCAAACCGTTATCATACCGAATCGGTCTACAATTATGGGAAATCTATAATCAACGTGTCCTCGAGTTTACTTGTCCGCAAAGTCGACTGATCACGCATTACGGCGCTTATTTCGCTAACCCGCAGGGAGAATTACGCCGGGTCCTGAACTTCCTTGAGATGCCGGCTTCGGATGAACTGATCGGGCGCGTTTGTGCGACGGCGGTGGCTGGCTTGCGCCATCATCGGACGACGACCCTACAACTCAACAAGGCAGGAGTCCTGGGACGAGTGCGCGAACTTTACTGGCGACTGTGCGAGGAATCGGAATTCGTCGAGGATTAAAATAGGCAAGATAACTATTGAAGAACGGCGCTGGCTGCTGTACACTCCGCAAACTGCCCCTCCGCAGGCGAAATCTGCAGAAACACATTCAAAAGGAGAAAAAACACGTAATGACCAAGGTTCATCCAACCTTTCGCGGCGCTTTCTGTGCGCTCGCACTCTTAGCTTGCTCAACCGCCTACACCTCGTCAGCAGAGGCACAAGGCGTGCTGCGCTTCGTTTCAGGCGATGGCAATGATGCTAACACCTGCCTGCGCACGGCGCCGTGCCGCTCAATCCAGCGTGGGGTTGATAGTGCCCCGGATGGCGCAGAAGTGATTATCCTCAACTCGGCCGGCTATGGTCCGACGGTGACGATCAACAAGTCAATAACAATTACGGCTCCGTCGGGCGTGGCAGCCACGATTGCCACTCCGTCAGGCACGTCGATTACGGTCTCGAGCGGCAACGTGGTGCTGCGGGGGCTGACGCTGGTCGGGCAGGGCACGGGCCAATTTGGCATCGTCTTTACGGGAGGGGGATCGCTGTCCGTTGAAAATTGCACCATCAACGGCTTCAGCACCGCAGGCATCAGCGGCGCCGGCTCGAACATGTTCGTCAAAGACACAACCGTTAGAAACGGCGGCTTCGACGGAATCTCCGTCGGTGATGGGTTTGCGACGATTGTCAACTGCCGGATAGAGCTTAACGGCCCGAATACTAATGGCTTCGGCGTCTTCGCGAGCAACAATGCGAGGGTCGCGGTAAGCGATACGGTCGCATCGGGCAACGGCACTGGCATGGGGGCAGAATCGGGCGTCGGGTCAGGTGCACAGTTAAACGCCGAGAACTGCGTGGCGGCAAACAATTTCTTGGATGGATTCCGTGTCAACGGCTCCGCCACAACGATAGTACGCGTCTCGAACTCGACGGCGACCAACAACACGAATGGATTTAGACAGACCGGCGGAGTGTTTGAGTCGCGCGGTAACAACACCGTGCGCGGCAACACCAGCAATACGGTGGGGCTGATCACCCCCATCAGCCCTGTCTAAGATGACCGCCGGCGCTTTTCAAAGCAGTGCGAACAAGTCGGTATGATCTGAGCATTACGCCAAACTCTCGCACTAAAGCTAGAATAAGACTGGAAGATTCGCTGTGCCGTCCGCTTAATATAGGCGGACGGCCACAGCGTTTTCTCATATCGGGAGCGCCGTTCTTACACTCGTGCGCACTCGACTTCTAGAGTGCAACACGCGCAAACTGTGTGCATGGCGGTCACCGAAGACACGCAGCCGACCGTTTCAATCGCTTCTTCTCCACAACAGTCAAACTCCACGCCGACACGCTCGCGCACAAGAAACTATCTTGCCGGTTTGCTAACGGGTTATGCCGTTGTCGCCGCCGCCATCATCATCAACCTGTGGCTGACGCCCTTTACGCTACGTTTCCTTGACCGTGAAGAGTATGCCGTCTTCGCTTTCACGAATGACGTCTGGGTGTGGCTGTTCCTCTTCGATCTCGGTACGACCGCGGGACTGCGCACGCAAGTAGCTCAACTCACAGGCCGCCCTGACACCGAGCACCTCAATCGGCTTGCCAGTACGTCCTTTTTCGCGCAACTCGTACTTGCGCTCTGTGTTTTGATCGCGGGTGCGGCACTTTCCACACTGTTTCCATCGCTGCTCGGTGTAAGGCCCGACCTGCACGAAGAAGCAACGGCGGTCGTCGCGCTGCTGGTACTAGGAGCAAGCGTGTCGCTCGCGACACGGACGTTTTCCGTGCTCCTAACGGCTCATCAGCAGACGCACGTCGACAATCTCATACAGTTGGCGATGCTCGTCGTGAGAGCGGCGCTGATCGTGTTGCTATTGGTGGCCGGGTGGAAGTTATACGCGCTCGCGATTGCGGGGCTTATCGTGATCATTATGGGAGCGTTACTGGCTCTCGTGCGCTGCCGCGCCACGCTGCCCCGCTTGGCCATTAGTTTTGATTTTGCTTCGTGGGACGCACTGCGCAGCGGTATCGGAGACCATGCCTTGTGGTTCGGCGTGCTCAATCTTGCCGCCTTTGTCGTCTATAACATGGATCGCGCCGTTGCCGCGCGCGTCGTCTCGTTTGAGTCAGTGACCACCTGGACCCTCACCGGGCAAGTCTATTCCCTCGCGGGTGTTTTGATCATGCAGATGACGACCACCGCCCTCCCCGGTTTGGGCCAACTTATTGGCGAAGGGGACACCCAGACAGCCTTCGCCACTTACCGCCGGTTAATCGTATTATGTACAGGCATTGGGGTTGTTGCGGCTCTTACCTTGTGGGCGGGCAATGAGGCGTTTGTCGCGTGGTGGGTCGGCGCGAAACACTACGGCGGCGCATGGTTAGACGCGGCACTGGCGCTCAATCTAGTCGTGGCCGCGTGGACGATGTCTAGCCGAACGATGTTGATGGCGATGATTATGGCGCGCCCGTTGGCTTTATGCCGGACGGTTGAAGCAGCGATCAATCTCGGTCTTTCAGTTTTCCTGGCCCAGCGCGTAGGTTTAGTGGGAATCGCCACTGCGACAGCAATCGCGGGCCTCCTCACTTCGTGCTGGTACATACCGCGACTGGTTGCGGGACGTTTCCGGCACACCTTTAGCGAACTGGCGAGGCATGTTCTCGTGCCGCTCACACTTCTCACGCTCATTTTGTTGCCGGCGGCCTGGGGGCTGCGTTTTCTAGTTGAAGGAATGGGAATCGGCGGGGCTTTGCTGGCGATGTGGGTGGTGGGCTCTCTCGGCTTGGTTCTTCTCTGGTCATTTGCCTTCGACGCAGTCATGCGTGCACAATCGATCAACATCACGGCGCAGATTGTGCGCTCATTTAAAAAGCGCATTCCTATTGCTAGAAGATCTTGAATCCTGGAGCTGCCAGATCAGCGAAGCGGTGCTTAACGAGGATTGAGTAGCATTTCTGTGGCTGAGCTCAGGCTTAACTCGCGTTAGCTGCCGGAACCTGCAAACTCTTTTATGAATCGTGCTTCTATCCGAGATAATCGCTTACCATAGAAGTTCAGTATTCGGACAGAAATAAAATAGAGAGAAAATCTAACCAATTTGCTGGAGTCCCGACCAATTTATGTTTCATATCCGTCCCCCTAGTCATCGAGGAAAGGAAAGCTTTAGCCAGCGTCGCTAATATGCGTATCGAGCTGATGATGGTGAAAGGCGAGAGGGCAAAAAGACGCTGTGTACTACCCGATTGGATAAGCGAAAGGCTTTGGAAGATAAAAGATGCGGGTCGTCGCTATTCTTGCAACCTATAACGAAGAGCGTTTTATCGCCGCCTGTCTGGAAAACCTGTTCCGGCAGGGCGTCGAGGCCTACCTCGTTGACAACAGTTCGACGGATCAAACAATCGCTATCGCCCAGCGGTATTTGGGTCGTGGTCTGATCGGGATCGAATCTTTTCCACGGCCCAAAGGAACGTATAGTTGGCAACCGCTCCTCAAACGCAAGGAGCAGCTCGCCGCGACGCTCGACGCGGACTGGTTCATGCACTTGGACGCGGACGAGATCCGCCTGCCACCGCGCTCCGATCAGACGCTTGCCGAAGCTTTTGCCGAAGCGCAGACGCTTGGCTACAATGCCGTCAACTTTCTTGAGTTCACATTTATTCCGACCCGCGAAGCGCCGGATCATGATCATTCAGAATTTCAACGCACTATGCTCTGGTACTATCCATTTTTACCTAAGTCACAGAATCAAGTTAAAGCTTGGCGGCGATCGTCCGAGCCAGTTGAGTTGGCCTGGTCCGGGGGGCATCGCGTGCGCTTTACCGGAGTGAATGTTTATCCTCTGACTTTTCCGATGCGGCATTACCTTTTTTTAAGCGTGTCGCACCTCGTCGAAAAGTATGTCGAAAAAATCTATGATCCTGCCGAAGTGCGGCGCGGCTGGCACGGTTGGCGCAATCGCATCAACCTCAAACGCGTCACGCTGCCGTCGCAAGCGGAACTGCGCCTCTATACTGCAGACGATGAGCTTGATACTTCCAGTCCACGCCGCAAGCACTTGATAGAAGAGCATGCATCGACGCGCAGTTTGTTCAGACCGGTAGGTTCGCGCCTGGCAAAAACATTTTCCCGTTTCTTGTATTGAGCTGAATGTTTATTTCCGTGATTCAATCTGAACATTGAATCCTTCTTCGATCGCGGCCAGAGTACGGGTCTCTCACGACAGCACGTCATAGCCCAACTCGCGGAGCATCTCGCCGGCAACGCTCTCGAAGTGTTTGCGATCCGTCTCGGCGATTTCGCTTCGCCAACGATAGACGCGGTCATGCTGCGGCGGTTTGCTGGTCAAAGAGTGGATCGTCTGGCGGCCAGCGGCGGGAATGGTTTTTGCGCCTCCCTGCACCTGGAGATCGCGGTGCAGCTCTTTCATTCGCTGCTCGGCTGTCTTGTGATATTCAAGCATCACCGGATTCCAAGGAAGGGAGACGAACGCGCTGACTCGCTTCAAAATCGCTTCCGTGTCGAGCACTAAATCTTCATAACGAATTTCCAGATAGTGCTGGAGATGCTTGGATTGGCTTCGCGCTTCCTTAATCCAAAGCACCCACCCCCGGGCAGCCTCTTCAATCGAACCGGGGCCGAACCACAGTCCTCTGTGTGACAATGCCACATCCCGGCCATCGCGGATGATGTGAACGAACCGCGCTTCCGGCAACAGGCCTTGGATTAGCTTCATATGCCGCACGTACAAAGGGGTCTTGTCGCCCCAGCGTGGTTTAGCGTGCCGTCCGGCGTACAGCCGATAAAACGCGCGCAAAGCTTCGCCCAAATTGAACGGTTTGAGAGCGGAGATTTCTTGACTTAGAAGGTCGGCGTCAATGCCGTGATCGTTCCACATCGGATGCGACGTTAGAGTCTTGAGAAAGGCTCGCCGGGGATTGAGAGCCCGCCGGTGCGCCCACGCCGCTGCCGGAATAAAGTGGGTCTCGGGCGGGATCGCCAGATCGGGATGAGCATCGAGCATCAGCCGCAGCAACGTCGTCCCCGAGCGACCCACACCGACGACGAAGGGACTAGGAATCAAGGAATCTTCTTCAAGTTGGGCTGGCGAGATTCGTCTTCCGTGCAGCCGGGATTTTAATTGGGATAAGAACATCTAGCTTATTTGTGCCGGCGAGCAGTATTGGTGCGTCAGCGCCCGTTAAGTTGGGAATCGAAAGCGCGACAGCCACCTATTCTTCGATCCGTCAAGCCATTCTTCAGTTGGATGCCGTGTGGCGGATCTGAGGGATCAGCTGATCATCCGAAATGTAGTTCGAAGATTTCCTTGCGCCGGCGTTCTACGAATGGCCGCCACAATTATCCTGGCAGTCGCGGGAAACTATAGCCAATCCCTTATTCAAGTACAGTCTCACAATTGAACGTGTCGTCCGTCGAACACTCTTATCAGTTGAGGTTCTCAATTTAACACACTTATTCGCGCTCACCAGTTCATCTCCTTCAATGCTGCTCAAAGTTTCCGCAACCCAGGGTCCCCGGCAGAATGAAGCCACTCTCGACAAGATAGGTGAGTATTCGATCGACATTCTCTTCGGCAGAAGACTTCACTGTATCGATTACCAGCTCCGGGTTGAGCGGAGGCTCGTAAGGGTCATCCACCCCCGTGAAATTCTTTATCTTCCCTTCTCGCGCTTGTTTGTACATTCCTTTACTATCGCGGCCTTCGCAAACGACAATAGGAGTGTCAACAAAGATCTCGATGAACTGCTCGCTCCCCACCATGCTACGACATTCGTTGCGAGTGGCGCGATAAGGGCTTACCGCCGCGCAGATTACACCTCCGCCATGGCGTGAAATCTCTGCGGCTACGAAGCCGATACGCCGGATGTTGGTATCGCGATCCTCTTTACTGAACCCCAGCCCCTTTGAAAGGTGAGTGCGAACCACGTCGCCATCTAAAACCGTCACCTGCCTTCCATGTTCCAGCAGCTTGACTACCAAAATTTCCGCAGTGGTCGATTTTCCGGCACCGCTAAGACCGGTGAACCACACGCAAAACCCTCGCTCGTGTCGCGGGGGGTGGGCCTCTGCCAGGATCGAAGCTACCTCGGGTCGCGTGAACCATTTAGGCAGAGCGCGTCCTGCTTGCAAATATTTTTCCCGCACCTCGGTGCCGGAAATGGAGGCTGTACGCGTGCCGGTCGGGATGCGCGAAACCTCTTCGTATCGATCCTCTGAGGGTACATAGATCAATTCCGAGAATGGTACCGGCTGCACGCCTGTTTCATTTGCATACTTTGCGACGAGCTCCTGCGCGTCATACGGGCCGTAGAACGGACGGTTGTGGGAGTCTTTGCCAGGACTGGCGTGATCTCGTCCTACGATTAGATAATTGGCGCCAAAATTCCGGCGAATCAAGGCGTGCCAGAGGGCCTCGCGCGGACCGGCCATCCGCATTGCAAGGGGTAACAAGGCGAGTAACATCCGCCGCGGATCGTAATATCGTTCGGCCAGTACTCTATACGATCTGACGCGAGTGAAGTGGCTGATGTCGCCAGGTTTTGTGAGACCGACAACGGGATGAAGTAGCAAAACCCCATCTACCGTTTGCGCCGCCCGGGCAGTTAGCTCTTCATGCGCTCGATGCAAAGGGTTGCGTGTTTGAAACGCCACAACGTTTGGTCGACCTAGACTGCTGAGCCGCGTCCTCACCTGAGCCGGTGTCAGTCGCAGATTGCGAAAGTCGTAATGCGAAGGAAGCTGTTGCAGGGTTAAGGGACCCGAGATACAAAAGTCACCCCATGAATTCATCTCCGCAACCAGAGGGTGCCGCACATCGTTTGCACCGTACGCTAAGCGTGCTTCTTGTTCACGGTCCCAGGTGTAGATCTCCTCCACCTTCATGGTACCGAGAATATTGTTGTGTTGATCGGATAGCGCGATCTCCTCGTCGAGTTTAACCGCCGTTTCCTTAGAAACGGTCAGCGTTATCGGCAAAGGGAATAGCGAACCATTCGCCAGTCGCATTTCATTGAGCACGTTTTCATAGTCAGCTTTGCCAAGAAATCGACCCAGCGGTGAGAAACCTCCAGTGGCCAACAGCTCAAGATCACAGAGATTTCGTGGACTTAGCACCAGGCGCTGTAACTTTTTAGAGTAAGCGCGTAGCTCCTCTCTGCCCTCACCCGCCACAAGTAGGTCAACCAGCTTACCGCCGTAGGGCGTAATCAATGTGTTCTGTTCTACAGTGTTCATTCGTTTCTAATGATTTCCTTTGTGGTTTGCTGCCATTGAAATCTTGGTATGAGGACGTCGGTTTAACCACTTGGGCATGACCGGTGTTGGGGGCGGCACGGGATTCAACCCTCATCGCTATTTTTATTCCAGGTGACAAAGAAAAAGCGATATTTGTCAGGGTCTTCCAAGGTGATAAACCGTCCCCCCCAGCCTTCTTCGATCGGCGGTTTCAACTCAATTCCGCGCTCTCGCAGACGCTCGTAATATTCGTCAACATTCTCGACACCGAGAAAAAAATGAGCGCCACGCCCACGTCGCAGCATCGTCTCCAGATTCTGGGCAAGGGTAATTCTTAACCGGCCCGCGCGTAACGTCGCCATGGGCGGATCGCTTTCGGGGTTATGTGATTCGATTTCGAAACCCATTCCGTCGTGGTAGAACGCCAGCGAGTCCTCCAGGTTGTTCACTTCAAGAAAGAGTAAATCAAGTCCTGTTACGGTCATATACTGCTCGCCAGGCTGCCCTCTCACACGTTGGTGAAGAGAAGATAGATGCCGTATCCCGCGCCCGCCACCGCACTCCAAAACATCGCCTCCTGCACTAGAGCATACCGGCGAAATGGGTGCCCAACGGGGAGTGATGCACTAACCGCAACCATCGCACTTCGTGCCATCATCACTCCGAAAAGAATGACGAAAAGCGCGAGTAGCGCTAGAGGCCACAGAAACCAGATCCACTGAAAGCGAACCAAAAACAACAAGAACAGGCCTACCAGCAGACAAAGAAGAGCGCTCAGGCAGTGGCCAAATACTCCGATATCTCGAGGAGGAGGAGCTGACGCGGGCCGAAAGACTGCCACCCGGGGCTTTCGTCGTTGGGCATCATAGTCCCGACGGATCGTTTCATCCTTCAGTACTCCATAGGCCTCGTTAAGAGTCTTCATATCCTCTTCGCTGCCCCCGCGATCCGGATGAAGATGAGCGGCTAGTCGCTTGTACAGTCTATCGATATCGGGGCGTGTTGCGCGTTCGTCTGCACCCAGCACCGCGTAGTAATCTTTGCTTGAATCGAACTGGCTCATTAATGGAGCCTAATTCTAACAAACTGCGGAAAAACAAACACGATCCACGAAACTACTCGAAACCGCACTAAATTGATGCCTAGTTCGACTTACTTCGCGATATTTAGTGGATCGTTTTACTGCTTCTATTGCTGAACACCACTTTTGAGCAAACTCCGGATTTGCGAATCTGGATTTGCATTGATACCGGAGACATTGGTCTCCAAAGGGTTCGGCAGTTATGCTCACCTCTTGCTTAAAGTTTGATATGGGTTAGCGGCATGGCACAAACCTTCGTCCCCGGCGATGATCTTATTTTCCAAGTCGAGAGCGGTTATGGCTTACTACGCGTGCTGGCGGTCGATGGCCAGGGACCGGATACCGTTTGGCATCTACTGGCTTACGAAGATTTTTATCCCAGCGTGGAAGCTGCAGAAGAAGCCCTGGCTAAACCTGAATCGCTTACTGTGCGGAAAGCGCATCTAGCTCTAACCGACAGGGCCTTCGAGCGGACACCCGCAGCGCTACTGGGCAATCGCCCCGTTAACGAGCAGGAGCTCTTACCCTATCGGCAATGGCTCGGATCGGAAGCAAGGGATGTATCTGATCGATCCGCGCTGCTAATGCTTGGAATACGTTGAAGAGGTCCGCTTCCCTGGCAGGCTGCTGAAAACGAGTGGGCCATTATAAGAAATTAAGAAACGATCCACGAAAGGACACGAAATGACTCGAACTCAGGCCTCTCTTCGTGTCCGTTCGTGTGATTTTCGTGGATCGCTCTTAAGTCGCTCCCGGTTCTGTAGATTAACTGGCTTTGGAACACTCAATCGCTGGATTGTACTTAAAGAGCAACACTAGTCCACACAACCCGGAGTACCCATGAAACTTAGACTCCGTACATCGATCTTAGCCATCATAGTCTTCTGTTCGACGGCGAACTGGGCGCTCGGCGCACGCCAAGAACGCCTGGTCGATGGTTGGCGGCCGCTGCACTATTCAGTAGACATTACCTTTGATGATCAACTAACTGCCATCACCATGGCCCGGGCTGAAATCACTATTCTAATTCTCAAAGAACGCCTGTCTGTAATTGATCTTGATTTTGGCGATATGACCGTCACGTCGGTGAGTGTTAACGCTAGTGCTGCCAGATTCGAACACGCTGCAGGCAAGATCAATCTGAGCCTTTCTCAGGAGTTTACAAAAGGTACGCGGGTTGTCGTGTCCATCGATTACCACGGCAAACCCAAAGACGGCCTCATCCTCATGGCCGACAAGGACGGAAGACCATCTGCCGTCGGAGACAACTGGCCCAATCGCGTTCACAACTGGATCCCCACTCTGGATCATCCTTCAGCCAAGGCCACTGTCACTTTCAAGGTGACGGCGCCTGAGCGAAATGTGGTGGTGGCGAACGGCCGTCTGGCTAAGGTCCAAACAATCTCGCCAGGGACCCGGACCTGGACATATACCGAAAGCGCCCCCATCCCCCCATACTGCATGATCATCGCCGCAGGACAGTTTGCGAAAATCGAACCGTCGAACCCTGCTTCAACTTCGCTGTCTTACTACGTACCACAGTCTGATCGAAGATTCGCCATGCAGGGATTTGCGCCGGCAACTCCATCGCTGAAATTTTTTAACCAGACAATCGCCCCTTACCCTTATGAGAAACTTGACTTGATTGTAGGCTCAACTCGTTTTGGAGGAATGGAAAACTCAGGTGCAATTGTGTTCAGCAGCACACTCTTCGACCCAAGACCTGAAGCCCAGCCATTCAGTAACGTTTTCAAAATTCGCCGCGGCCTTGTCACGCTCGTCGCCCATGAAATTGCCCATCAGTGGTTTGGAGACTCCGTAACTGAATCGACCTGGGCTGACCTCTGGTTAAGCGAAGGGTTTGCGACCTATTTCGCCGGGTTGTTTGTTGAAAGACATGAGGGACAGAGGCCTTTTCGAGATTATATGCGGCAGGCAGCCGAAACGTATCTTCGCTACGCCGAGAAGACTCGCACCCCCATCTTCGACAACGAAACTGAAGACTTGTTCAAGTTGCTTAATGCAAACAACTATCAGAAAGGCGCCTGGGTTCTGCACATGCTCCGATCTTCTCTGGGCGATGCGGCTTTTTTCGAGGGCGTGAGGACTTACTACACCAGACATAAGGACTCAACCGCAAGTACTGAGGATCTTCGTGCCGCGTTTGAGGAAACATCCGGCACAGATCTTCGTGCCTTTTTCCAGAGCTGGATCTACGGACCAGGGCATCCGCAATACGAGCTTTCATGGCAGTGGAGTAGGGAACGGCGAAGTATCAGACTGCACCTCAAACAGTTACAGCCCGAACCGTCCTTCCCAAATTCGATTCCTGTCGACCTCATCACAAGGAACGGAAGGCGGCGAATCGTTCTCAACCCGGCTGGCAAGGAAACAATTCAGGAGCTACGCCTGAACGCCGCACCCGTGAGAGTTGTGTTAGATCCCGACAACACGATTCTGAAAGAGGTGAAGGTGAAGACATGATCCACGAAATCGCACGAATTGTTACTAAGATTTAGTGTTGGTTCGTGTAGTTTCGTGGATTGTGATTTTATTTTGCAGCACTCGAATACCATCTTCAGGATTCACAATCTCAATGGCTCTGCGCAAAAACCCTGAATCTTTGACTCGAAAGTGAGGAAATGGCGGCCGGTCTGAGCGAACAAAAGAACAAGCATCGAACCTTTTGAGTTGAGCCTCCTTTATCCCTCACGGGCCGAATCTTTGCCGGTACTCGCCCGAGACGATGAACGCCTTGACCATCTCGGCATCGACGAAGTTTCCGTTGAACTGATTAAGCTTGCCCAGCCAGAAGTTGTAGCCGTCGAAATTCAATCCGGGCTCCGGTGCGTCGTTGGGGTTTCGGCGCAGGTAGCCGAAGTACTGCATCAACACAAACGCTTTATTTGTTTCCTGGTGCGCGAGGACTGAGTTTTCCGCCACCCGTCGCAACGATCGAGCGCGGGCGGCTGTGTCTGTTGTGTCAGTCGCCGTGCCAAACTCGTTGATAGCTGTGCTTAGGTCAGCCGCCGAGGGCGTCACGCCTGCGTTCGCGAACAGCGCATTAACAAACTCCGTTGGCGTCAACCTCGTAGGATGGATAGAAGTAAACCGCGACCGCGCCACAAAGTCTGCGGTGAAGCCCTGCTTGCTATTCTCCAGTACCGCCTCCCAGCCCGTCCGTCCTACCACTACTCCCAAGCCAATCTGCTGCGTGTCGGGCAGAAACTCGTTAAGCGTAACAGGCACCGGCGTTCCCGACACATTGCCGTAGGCCGCGCTATACATTCTACAGACCAGGTAGCCAGTCTGCTGGAACTCGATCGAAAGGAAGAACGCGGCCGAGACGTTGATCCGCCTCAGCTCAAAGCACGCCGTATCCGTTCCGCACGAGGTAATCTGATCGCTCCAAAACGCGAGCCCCGCTGCATCAGGTTCGCGGCTAAGAAAATCGTGGTAATGCTGCCGCACGAAACTGTCCGCTACTTCAATTGGATTTGTTGCCGGCTCGGTTGCGTCATCGGTAATCGTCAGTGTCGCCGTCGAGGGCGTGGCGAAGAGCGCGCCCCCGGTCAGTTTCGACAGTGTAAGGGTCAGCGCCTCTGGCCCTTCCACGTAGTTGTCCTGCGAGATCAAGACCTCGAACGTCTTCGAACTTTCGCCCGCCGCAAATCGGAGGGTGCCCAGGGCAGTCGTGAAGTCACAACGAGATAAGGCAATGCCGTTGACAGTCGAACAGGGGACCACCGTCGCCGAGCCACTATCGTCTGAGGTCGCGTAATCAACGGTCACCGCCCGAGACGTGGCTGTAATGCTAGTCGAGCCCGAGCTTTCGGTCGTGTTGAAGTTGGCTGAGGAGAACCGGATATAGCCGCCCAGTGGGTCGTCATCGACGATCGTTAACAGAGCCGTCGTTTGGGCGCCCAATTCGCCCGAGCCGCCGGCATTGCCCAACGTGAGGTTGATGGTCTCATCCAGTTCCTTAAACAAATCGTCTGTAATGGCAACATTCACTGTCTTGCTTACTTCGCCGTGATTGAAGGTAATGGTTTGAGATACGGATGTGTAGTCTCCGGCCGTAGCCGTGCCATTGCTAGATGCGAAAAGAACTGTAGCGGTACCGGCGCTGCCAGCGTTGCGCGCGATTGTAATGGCTGCGCTCCCGACACCCTCGGTAACGCTGTAGGCTGCCGAACTGAATGCCAGAGTGCCTCCTTCCAGCACGTGGATGTTGAAGCTTTGTTTAGCCGACGTGTCGGCGCCCCCGTTGGCGGTGCCGCCATTGTCCATCAGAGCAATGGTGATCGTTGCCAAACCACTGACGCCGCCCGCGGGCGAATACATCAGTGTGCCGGATAAACTAATCGCAGGTAAGAAAGCAAAGAGCGGGATTGGTGTTATTGGCAACAATGAATGTAAGGGTCTGACCAGATTCATTGGCCGGTCCCGCCGAGGTGTTGCTCGCCCAGTTGTTGACCGTTTGGGCTCCATAGTTTTCGTTAACTGTGTGATCCAACCCTTTAATGAAAGAGGGCACATCGTTCACCGGATTGACTGTCAACACGAACGTGTCCGTCATCGTCTGGCTGTTGGTGCCGTTGACCATCACAGTGATGGTGGATGTGCCAAAGGCATTGGCCACGGGATTGACTAGTAGCGTCCGCGTCGAACCGCTGCCAGAGATTGAAATGTTGGCTGGATTGTTCGGCACCAGGGTCGTGTTGCTCGAGGCGGCCGTCACACTTGTAATGGAAGTTGCGCCTCCCACATTGAAGGGAAGCGAGAGCGAGCCGTCTTCGTTGATTGTCTGGTCAGCGATGTCCGCTACGGAAACCTGTGCTTCGAACGCCCCAATATCGACCGTATCCGTCGTATCGGCATCCGGCCCATCAACGATGCGAGCGAAGCCCACGCCGCGCTGGTCGAAAGGTATCGACTCAGAATGGTTGCCGTCACCGTCCAGGTCGAATGTGTCTGAAGGCAGGTTGGCATTGCCGCCTGCGTCGATGGCCGGACTGCCGAGCAGGAGCGCGTGCGTTAACGTCGGGCCGCCGTAGTTGGCGAGCGTGGCTAGCCTGGAATCGACTACACCAACCTGATTGTTATTTGTGCCGTTAGATAGACCGCCTGAGCCACCGGTACCGATTAGATTGAATGAGCTGGTGGTATCCACCATGCCGGAGATGTCGTCGGCGGTTGTGCTAGCACCCAGTAAGTTGCCTACAACAACAGTGTTCCGCAGGATCACAGTGCCATTGTCATTAAACAGCCCTCCTCCGTGGAAATCGCCGGCGCGATTATTGGTAATGGTGACATTAATCAAGGTAGCAGTGTTGAAAGTGGCAATACCGCCCCCGTAAGAACTCGCCCGATTGCCACTGATGGTGCTATTGATGAGTGTCAGAGTGCCGCCACCCGAAATACCGCCGCCGGAGAAGGTGGTGCCCGTCCTATTGCCACTGATCGTACTGTTAGAGATGTTGAGCGTGACATCACTTGCAATACCACCACCCGAGCCACTGCCGAGAAGGCCGTTGCCGGTGAGGTTGTCGCTAATCGCGCTGTTCGTAATTGTCAGCGTGCCGATGCTAAAGATCCCACCGCCCCGACCACCACGCCGCTGGTTCCGCTGCCGTTGCCGGTCCAGTTACCACTGACCTTACTATTGCTCAAGCTCACGGTGCCATTGTTATAGATACCTCCGCCGTAACCCCCGAGCCGGTGGCGTTGCCGCTAATAGCGACGTTTTTCAAGTTCAGCGTTTTACCAAAATTATTAAGAATGCCACCACCGTGATCACCATTGACACCGGCTGTGCCGGCTGTCGTGTGGCCATTCGAGATCGTCAACCCAGAGATGTTCACCGTGATCGCGCCCCCCGCGATCGTAAAGATCCGGAACCGCGGCGTCCCGACAGCTGTGCTCCGCTGTACGGTCAGTGAACTCGCTCCCGAGCCGGCAATAGTCACGTTGCTCGACAGATCAGGGAGTGCCGTCGAGAGCGTGATAGTGCTGTCATTCAGACTCGCGCTGAACGTAAGTGTGTCGTCGCCGGCCACTGCGTTTGCTTCCTGGATGGCCGCGCGCAGCGTGCACTGATCCCCCGTCGTCGGACTCGTATCACAAATACTGTCTCCGACATTGGTATCCGAAGCATCTCCGGCGTCATTAGATGTCGAATTTGAAAGGACCAATCTTATCAACGCTAGATAACCGCCGCCGATCTCGCACAAGCCCGCCGCAAAAAAGAAAGGCAACGATTTCGCTATGACCATACGCTGTCACCTGCTTTCGGCTTGGGGTCCTCTAGAGATTGTCTTTTGCCTTGATAACTAATGCTTACCACTCGGGCGAGAGCTTCTTTATCCACAGGCTCCCTACAAGTTGCACCGCCATAAGCGTTACGTGAGCGGCCATGAGCAACAAGCCCGGAACAGGGGCCCAGGGCGGCACGCACAGCACGACTGCTGAAATCACTTCCGCTAAGCTGATGTGACGTTTCGCAAGACGATGATGAAGCAGGTGAAGAGCTTGGACGACGAGCAGCGCAATGTAGGTCGTCTGTGGTGTGAGCATTAATGGCAGGCTCCTTCGTCGCAACAGGTTTCCCCGCGCAACGCTTCAATGCCTTCTTTGACAATGATTGGCACCATAATCAGTGCGGCAACAGGATCAGCCCACCAACACCCGAGTAAGGCATTGAGCAGGAGGCCGGCAAGAAGTATAGCCGAGAGATAGGTGCAGAGCTCAGTCTGTTTGGAATCAGCCATCAACGCTCCACTGTTTATGCCGCGGGCTACATTTCTTTTCGCGCGAACGAGTAAGGGCATAACGACGAGCGACACAGCGGCCAGCACAATACCAACCACGCTTTCTTCCGGCACCTCACGTCTTAACAGGGATTTGATCGAATCGTAACTGACATAAATCGCGAGCACTACAAAACATGTCCCCACAATTCTTAGACTGATCGCTTCAACCCGCTCACGACCCTCTTCATCTACGTCCGCGTTCAAACGCCAGAGTAAGGTCGCTCCCGACGTGACCTCGATGAGACTGTCAAAACCAAATCCGACCAGCGCAATGCTCCCGGCCATCAGACCGGCCGCAATTGCGATCAGACCCTCAAGACTGTTGTAGGCAATAGTGAAATACTCTAACCACCGACCACGCCTGACGTAGGCGGCGCGATCGATCTTTCCCAAGGGAACGACATCCTGGCTCAATGACTTACCTCCTGTACGCCACCGCAATCGAAAGTGTGCTAACGCTTTATCTTTAGATGTTCTCCGAACGAAACATGTTCAGACAATGAGACATATAGCTTGCTGTTAGAGTATATCAGCGCAGGTCCGAGCGTAAGAAAGCCTGCGGCAAGGAAAGATCTATCCTTCGCCGCAGGCCATTTTGATCAAATTGCCGAACGAGCTCTCTAATTATCAGTTCGCGGTTCTATCACTGGCCGCGAGTACTCTTCCCGGCGCAACTGCGGCGGCGGGTTAAATGGCGGCGTCGCTTCAAAATGCCCGCCTCACGCTGTGCTGGTTAGTCAGCAGCCCTCGTCTTTGAAAAGCAGGCAGCACTCAAGTCTCCATAGCTACGGTCACTCAGAATTCTATCCCCCTCCCTCTCGAACCAGCCGTAGAGCGTTGGCAGAATCAGCAACGTCAATAGTGTTGACGTAATGAGTCCTCCGATCACCACCGTTGCCAAGGGTCTCTGCACTTCTGCACCAGCGGAAGTTGCGAGCGCCATCGGGATAAACCCCAGACTGGCGACCAGCGCCGTCATCAGCACCGGGCGAAGCCTCGTTTCCGCGCCCTCTCGGACCGCGTCCGCAACCGATCGCCCTTCCTCGCGGAGCTTGTTGACGTAACTGACCATCACCACGCCGTTGAGCACAGCTACTCCAAACAGTGCGATGAACCCTACACCCGCCGAGATAGAGAAGGGCATGCCTCGGAGAAAGAGTGCGAAGATGCCGCCCACTACTGCAAATGGAATTCCCGTATAAATAAGGAGTGCCTGCTTGACCGAGCCAAAGGTCGTAAACAGCAGCACGAAGATAAGAAACAGAGCCAGGGGCACAACTATCAATAATCGCGCCGAAGCACGCTGGAGATTCTCAAATGTTCCACCCCATGTGACGTAATAGCCGGGTGGTAGCTTTACCTGCTGCTCAATCCTCGCCTGCGCCTCCTCAACGAAACTGCCGATATCGCGGCCGCGCACGTTGAGTTCGACCCCAATGCGACGCCGTGTGTCTTCGCGCGAGATCTGAGCCGGTCCTTCCACGAGTTGGATATCTGCAAGTTGTGAGAGCGGAACCTGGGCACCGTTTGGCGCCGGTACAAGAAGGTTCTTGATCGTTTCAATATCCCGGCTCGTGTCATCGTGCAGTCGAACGACCACATTGAATCGCTGTTCACCTTCATAGACCAGACCTGCCTCTTTACCCGCCACGATGGATTCAACCAGTTCGTTTACGTCCCCGACGTTAATGCCGTAACGGGCGATCGCCGCGCGATGAGGCTTAATTTGGAGTTGCGGCAGTCCAGTCGTGGCCTCTACCTTTACGTCTTCTGCGCCGCGGACCTGGCTGACGGCGCGACTGATTTCGTCTGCGGATTTCTTGAGCTCGTCCAGGTCGTCGCCGAAGAGTTTGATTGCGATATCTGACCGAACGCCGGAGATCAGTTCCGCGACACGCAGCTCGATCGGCTGTGAGAAACTGAACGAACCGTTGGGGACCCCATCTTCCAGCGCTTTGGACATCTTCTCGACAAGTTCGACCTTCGAGTGGGTCGTGGTCCACTCGGAAGGTGGCTTTAACTCTATGTAGAGATCGCTGAAGTCAATGCTCATGGGATCGGTGGCAACTTCAGCTCGCCCCGTCTTTGAAACCACCTTCGTTACCTCAGGGAAACGCTTTAACACTTTCTCAACTTCAGTAGTAGTCTTGATGGACTGCGTTAGAGAGACGCTCGGGAGCTGTTGGACCTGCACAGCCAGAGATCCCTCATCCAGTCGCGGGATGAATTCTGAGCCGAGGAACGGGAATAAGATCGCGCTAACGATCACCAATACTGTGGCTACCGCGATGGCCGGGAGGCGGTAGGTGGTCATAAACGAGAGGGCCGGGCGATACGAGCGCTTGGCGATGCGAATGAGGAAACTCTCTTTCTCCGATACAAGTCCGCCCAACAGGAAGGTCATCGCAGCCGGAACGTAAGTAAGCGAAAGAATGAGCGAGCCGAGGAGGGCAAACACCACCGTGAGCGCCATCGGCTTGAACATCTTGCCCTCGATACCTGTGAGGCTAAGGATCGGCAGGTAAACGATCATGATGATGGCCACGGCAAAAACCACGGGCCGGCCTACTTCAGTGCACGCCTCAAGGATCGTTCGCTCAGGTCGTTCATGCGAACCTGCGTGCTGGGCTTCCCCTCGCCGCCGCACAGTGTTTTCAACCATCACGACCGCGCCGTCCACGATCAAGCCAAAATCGAGTGCGCCGAGACTCATCAAGTTGCCGGAGACATTAAAGATGCGCATCAGAATCGCGGCGAACAGCATTGATAGCGGGATGATCGTTGCCACAAGCAAACTGCCGCGCCAGTTTCCGAGCAGTAGAATGAGTACCACGATCACCAGGATTGCGCCTTCGATGAGGTTTTTCGCAACGGTCCAAATGGTGCGATCGACAAGTTCCGTCCGATCTAAAAAGGGACGAGTTGGACTCCTTGCGGCAAAGTCTTCTTCACCTGCTCGACTCGCTCCTTCACGCGATCGACTACAGCGCGTGAGTTCTCCCCTTTGAGCATCATGGCGATGCCCGCAACGATCTCGCCCTCTCCGTCAGCCGTTACCGCACCCTGCCGAACTGTCGCGCCAGTGACGATTTCTCCGAGATCACGAATGTAAACAGGTATTCCTTCCTTGCCCGTTTTGACGATAATGTTACCGATATCGTCGGGAGATTCGACCAGACCGATTCCCCGCAAGAGATACTGCTCTGAGCCGTGTTCGATGTATGCCCCACCCACATTTGCATTGTTCTGAGTGACGGCCCCAACCACATCTCGCAAGGACAAGCCATAAGATTGCAGCTTCGCCGGATCCAGTCTTACCTGGTATTGCTTCTCGTAACCGCCAAAGCTGTTAACTTCGGTTACTCCGGGCACACCCAGCAGCTGCCGTCTCACACTCCAGTCCTGAATTGTCCTCAGTGCCGTAGCATCATAGCCGCTCCCCTTTGCTGCTTTCAGTTCGTACTGATAGATCTCGCCTAAGCCTGTCGAGATTGGTCCCATCTCAGGAGCTCCAATGTTCTCAGGGATCTGCTCGCGGGCCTGGGATAGAAGTTCTCAGTGGATTCAGTTCGCAAATACAAACCAGCCCGCGAGACCTATCAGATGGTAGCCAAAGAGCTAAACGTAAGGACGAGTGATCTTCGGATGGTCGCGGCGCACGCCTGGGATATCATCGGCGCCATGCAGGCCGGATGTGCAGCAGCGTTCGTCGCTCGACCAGGGAAAGTCTTGAATCCGCTTCTGGATGAACCTGACATTGTTTGTCCAGATCTCCTCGCTGTGGCAGAGCAAATAATGGCCCGGGAGGTAAAGGCATGAGCTGGATCAAAGTTATAGACAGGCCTCAAGCTGACGAAGCCCTGAAGCACGCATATGACGAGGTCGGAGCCGGAAGCGGAATTGTCGCCAATATCCTCAAGGTTCATAGCCTGCATCCCAAAGCGATGAGTGCCCACATCAGGCTGTATCGCGAGCTGATGTTTGGTCGCTCGGAACTGACGCGTGCCGAACGTGAGACGATCGCAGTCGCTGTTTCAGTCATCAACCATTGTCACTATTGAATCCGCCACCACGGGGAGGCTCTCCGTGCCCTCACAAAAGATGACGAGTTGCTCGCCGCGCTCGAACGCGATCCGGGAACTGCTCAACTTGATATGCGCGGGCGCGCACTGGTGGATTATGCGATCAAGCTCACGATCGCGCCCGGTGAAGTCAGCGAACAGGATCTTGGCCCCCTGCGTGACGCCGGATTATCTGATAGGGCCATTCATGACGCTGCCTCGATCACGGCATACTTCAATTTCGTTAACCGCATGGCGTCGGGCTTGGGAGTCGAACTCGAGCAAGAACGCTGACGTAATCCGCATCTTCGCGTCAGAAAAGACTAACCACGAGCCCGCCGGCGACGGCGAGCACGAAGATCGACAGAGCGACCGAGCTTGCGACTTTCCAGTTGGTTGAGCGCGCAATCGTAAAAAGCGAGGGAAGATTCACCGAAGGGCCGGCAATAAGCATCGCCACGGCTGCTCCCATCGGGGCGCCGGCTGAGAGCAGGATCAACGCCAACGGAATTTCAAAGAACGTCGGCATCGCCAGCGGGACCGCAATCAGAGCAACCACGACGATCGCAACTATCTGTCCATTTGTTGAAGCAAGAGTACCCACTGGCAGCCACAGCGCAATCGCCATCGAGACAACGACTCCGATTGCTATCAGTGGAACTGTTCGCACCGTATTGTCAGGTTAACCAGCGGAGGATGTCATCTGCCTCCTCATGCAGCATACTGCGCTGATGAGCACCTCCGCATCTCCCTACCATCGTCATCGCTTCCCTTCCGAGATCATCAGTCATTGCGTTTGGCTCTACTTTCGATTCTCTTTGAGCTTCCGCGATGT
>Ga0136617_10000184_pt1 | contig 48493 bp, 42 predicted proteins | sample AntDrymUQ3222106_2_FD_129672 | JGI IMG/M metagenome (GOLD analysis project Ga0136617, IMG submission 129672) | Polar desert sand microbial communities from Dry Valleys, Antarctica - metaG UQ322 (21.06) | ecosystem: Environmental > Terrestrial > Soil > Desert | place: Antarctica: Dry Valley... | reverse complement strand
TGTGGGATGGCGGCGCCGGGGCCATCGCCGCCGAGAACGAGGCGTTGCGCTGGCTGGCCGGGCTGGCCGGCTTGCCCGACGGGGCCGGCGGCTGCTTCGTCAGCGGTGGCTCGGCCGCCAATCTGTCGGCGCTCGTCACAGCCCGCCACCGCGCCCGCGGCCGGCGGGCCGACGAACCGCGCCGCTGGGCCTTCGCGGCGACGGCCGAGACCCACGCCTCGGTTCACGCCGCCGCCCGCGTGATGGACGTCGACGTCGTGCTCGTCGAGCCCGACGGACGCGGCCGCATGACCGGCGCGGCCCTGCGTCAGGCTGTCGACGACGCCACCGGTGCCGACTGCGAGGCCGGCGTCGAACTGTTCGCCGTCGTGGCCACGTTCGGCACGACGAACTCCGGCGCCGTCGACGAGCTGGCGGCCATCGCCGACGTTTGCGCCGAGCACGACTGGTGGCTGCACGTCGACGCCGCCTACGGCGGGGCGGCGCTCTCCGCGCCGAGCACGGCCGGCGTCCGGGTCGGCTTCGCGCGAGCCGATAGCTTCGGTGTCGACCCCCACAAGTGGCTGTTCGCGCCGTACGACAGCGCCGCCCTCGTCTATCGCGACCCCGCCGTCGCCGCCGCCGCCCACGCCCAGCACGGCAGCTACCTCGATGTGGTCGACCGCGACGAGTGGAACCCCAGCGACTTCGCCTTCCACCTCTCCCGCCGAGCCCGCGGCCTCCCGCTGTGGTTCAGCCTGGCCACCTACGGCACGGACGCCTACGTCGACGCCGTCGAGACGACGCTACGCGTCGCCCGCGCCTTCGCCGCCGAGGTCGAGCGCCGCGACGGATTCGAGCTGCTCGTCGAGCCGCAGCTGACGATCGTCCTGTTCGCGGTGACGGGGTGGAGCGACGCGCGCCTCGACGAGTGGTCGCAGAGTCGCGCTCGAGCGGGCGTCGCGCTGATCGTGCCGACGACATGGGCCGGGCGGCGGTGCTACCGGATCTGCCTCGTCAACCCACTGACGAGCGAGGAGATGCTCTCGGCCGTCCTCGACGACATCGAGTCCTTCGGCCCCGGCTGACCGATCTCAGACGGCGGCGTAGGTGGACGACAGGCGGGGCGCCGCGCCGTCGATGGTGACCACCCGGCCGTCGGCGACGAGCTTGACGAGGTGGCCGAGCACGCTGCGACCCGCCGGCTTGTGCAACTCCTCGGCGACGTCGGCGTAGAGCACGGCGACGATGGCGGGGATGGTGCCGGCGCCGTCGCGCACCGTCCCCAGCACCTGGCGTTCTCGCGCGAGCCGGTGCTCGACGAGGGCTCCGACGTAACGAGCCGGCTGCTCGATCGCCGGACCGTGGGTCGGCCAGTACGTGCGGTCGGCGCGACCGGCGACCTTGCGCAGCGAGTCGATGTAGGCGGCCATGTCGCCGTCGGGCGGCGACACCACCGTCGTCGACCAGCCCATGACGTGGTCGCCGGGGAACAGCACACCCTCCTCCTCGAAGGCGAAGCAGAGGTGGTTCGACGTGTGACCGGGCGTGTGCACACCGCGCAGCGTCCACCCCGGTCCGCGGGCGGCGATCTCACCATCGCCGACGCGAACGTCAGGGGTGAAGGCGTAGTCGGTCGCTTCCTCGATCTTCACGCCGTCGCCGATCTCCTCGGCCAGCTCCTCAACGACGGCCGGATCGTCCGGGTCGGGGGGCGGGTGGGGTCCGAAGGCGTACGTCGGCGCGCCCGTCTCGACTCGCAGCCAGGCCGCCAACGGCGAGTGGTCGCTGTGGCAATGGGTCACGGCGATGGCCGTCACCCGCTCCCCCGCCAACGCCGCCGCCAACGCGTCGCGGTGGCTGGCCAGATCGGGTCCCGGGTCGACGACGGCCACCTCACCGGCGCCGACGATGTAGGTCCCCGTGCCTCGATACGTGAACTTCGACGGGTTCTCGGCGATCACCCGGCGGATCCCGGGGGCGACCGACTCGACGCGGCCGTAGACGACGTCGTCGAGCGTCCCGAACTCGGGCCCGTTCACGACTGAGTCACACGGCCCCGACAAGGGAGCGAACGTGGCCGACCGGACGGCCGTGGCCGAGCACGGGTTCGGCGAGGTCGTCGGCGTCGATCGCCACGCCGAGCGACCGGAGGGCGGCGACCATCACCGGCAATCGGGCCCGGCTGGCGCCATCGGCGATCTTCAGCGCGACGGCGCGCCCGTCGGGCAGGGCGGCCACGTAGACGCCCTCGGCGCCGTCCTTGGCCATCAGACCGGGCACGGCCCTCATCAGTCGGGTGACGTCACGGTCTGGCCCCCCGACGAGGTGCGGGTGGGCGGTCATGGCGCCGTGGGTGGCGTGACCGGACACGGCCAACCCGCGCACGGCCCGGGCCAGCCCGGCCAGCGTCACGACGGGTGCCGGCGCGCCGCAGCCGTCGATGCCGACGTGGGTGACACCACCGGCGACGGCGACGACATGATCGAGGATCAGGCGTTGCACCGGATGGTCGGGCTCGAGGTACCCGTCGGTGGTCCACCCGTTGATCACCGCCGTGGCGACCATGCCGGCATGCTTGCCGCTGCAGTTCTGCAGGATCGAGCTTTTCTCGGCGCCGTCGCGGACGAGGGCGTCGGTGGCCGCTTCGTTGATCGGCCATGTCGGCGTGTTGACCAACACCGACTCGTCGAGGCCGGCTCGATCGAGGATCCGGCGGACCCCGGCGACGTGCTCGGGGCAGCCGTCGTGACTGGCGCACACCAGCGCCAGCAGCTCATCGCCGACATCGAGGCCAGCGGCCATCATCGCCGCCGCCTGGACCGGCTTGAGGGCCGAGCGGGGATACACGGCGACGTCGACGTCGCCGGCCGACCACGCCACCACGCCGGACTCGTCGAGAGCGACGACGGCGCCGGTGTGGATGCTCTCGTCCTGCCCGCTGCGTTCGGCGACGGCCACGGGCACGAACGAATTGGGACTCAGCGCCGGGCTCCGTCCGGGACCGCCTCGTCGACCAGCGCCGGCCCGGTCACGCCGCCGGTCCCGTCGACGGTCGCGGTCACGACGGGGCCGCGACGCTCGCGGTTGCCGGCCACCTCGGGTGCGGTGGGCGCCTCCGGCTCGCCACTCGCCGCCGGTGGCCCGGCGCCCTCGGCCAACTTGCGCATCCTCGTCCAGCGCTTCCACACCCGGTGGTGGCGGACCTCGGTGAGATCGCTGCGGACCACCTGATGTCGGTCGCCCGACTCGGCGATCAGCGCCGTGGCCATCGCCGCCGCCGGCAGCGCCAACACGGCGCCGACGGCGCCGAGGACGGCAGCACCACCGAGGGCGGCGCCGAAGGCGATGGCCGGGTGCAGCTCCATCGTGCGGGCCGTGATGCGCGGCATGAACAGGTAGTTCTCGATCTGCTGATACACGATGATCGCGATCAGCACGATGACCGACTTCAGCGGGGAGTCGAGGAATGTCAGCAGCAACGGCAGGACGCCGGCGACGTAGGTGCCGACGACGGGCAGGAACTGGCTGACGATGCCGACCCAGAGGGCGAGGGCGACGGGCGCGGCCGTCCCGAGCGACTGGAACACGATCCAGTGGAAGGCGGCCGACAGCAGGGCCAGCAGCGCCCGGGAGTAGAGGTAGCCGCCGGTCTTGTTGGCGGCCAGCTCCCACGTCGCGAGGACGCGTTCCTGGCGGGCCGGCGTGAGGCGGCTGCAGATGGCGCGGCGCATCTTCGGACCGTCGGCGATCAGGTAGTAGCTGAACAACAGCACCGAGAACAGCTGCAGCAGCCCACCCAGCGCGGCGACCGACAGGCGCACGGCGTTGTCCTGCTGGTCCTCGATGAAGCGCTGCACGGCGCCGTCGGGGCGATTGAAGTCGTCGATCACCTCCTGGGCGTCGAGCTGGGTGCCGAACGTGTCGTTGAGGAACGTGACCGTGTCCCGGATGTAGTTCTCCGAGTTCGACAGCAACTCGGCGACCTGCGACCCGACGAGCGTGCCGATGGCGACGAGGAACGTGACGAAGGCGCCGATGACGCCGAGCAGGATCAGCGCCGTCGCCGTGCCCCGCCTCCACCCCCGCCGGCCCAGGCGGTCGACGCCCGGTTCGATGGCCAGGGCGAGGAAGACCGAGATCAGCAGGAGGACGACGAGCGGCGTCAGCTTGCCCCAGAGGTCGCGGGCGGCGATCGTGGCCAGGAAACCGACCCAGAACACGGCGATGGCCGGTCCGACCCACCGCGGCAATCTCCGCTCCGGCGGCTCCTCCGTGGTGACCTGCTCGGTGACCTCGACCGCCTCGTTGGGATCCAGCTGGCGGGCGACGGCGGCGAGGTCCGTGGCCATCGCCGGCTCGGGCTGGACGTCGGACGGGCCGGTCATCGCGTCGACTGTACCCAGGGCATCCCGCCGGCCATCACGACTCGCGGCCGGTGGCCACCACGTCGCTCAGGGCGGGGGCCAGGTCGCCCCGACCGACGACGTCGATGCGCTCGAGTTCCAGCCAGCGAGCGACGTCGGCCAGCTCGGCCGCCAGCGGCTCGACCGTCGCCGCCGGGTCGTGGCCCGGCTCGGCGTGGACCGCTTGGACGAGCAAGGTCCGAGCCGCCCGGTCGGCCTTCAGGTCGACGCGCGCCACGAGATGCTCGCCGAGCAGGAACGGCAGCACGTAGTACCCGTACTGACGCTTGGCCGCCGGCGTGTAGATCTCGATGCGGTAGTGGAAGTTGAACAAGCGGAGGTTGCGGTCCCGGTTCCAGACCAACGAGTCGAACGGGCTGAGCACGGCGCGGCCCTCGACCCGCCGGGGGACGACGGCGTCGGCGTGGAGGTAGGCCGGGCGGCCCCAGCCCTCCACCGCGACCGGCCGCAGTCGACCTTGCTCGACGAGCTCGGCAACGAGCGCCTTGCACGGCTCGTTGCGCTGACGGTGGTAGTCGGTGAGGTCCTCGAACGTCGCCACGCCCAGCGCCCGGGCGGCGCGTTCCAGCAGCTCGGTGCGCGCCTGCGCCTCGCTTGGGGTCGGTGCGTCGAGCACCGCCGCCGGAAGCATGCGCGCCGGCAGGTCGTACAGCCGGGCGAAGTCACGGGGCCGGCGACGGGCGGCCAGCAGGCCCTGCCCGAAGAGATACTCGAGGGCGACCTTGCCGTCGTCCCAATCCCACCACGGGCCCTTCGGACCGGCTCGCTGCTGAAGGTCGGCGGCGGTGGTCGGGCCCTGGTCGTGCACGAGCCGGCGGACCGACTCGACATAGCCGGGCCGGCGGGCGGCGAGCTGCTCCAGTGCCTTCCAGGTGCTCGGGCCGTCCATCCGCCAGCGGAACAGGCGGTGCTGCTCGCTCGGCACGAACGCCGCCATGTGGGCCCAGTACTCCATCACCTCGCCGTCGGCGGCGGCGGCCGGCAGCAGGGTGCGGGGGTGCGGGCCGAGGCGGGCGAACAGGACCAACTCGTGGCTACGGGCGAGCACGTTGACCGAGTCGATCTGGATGACGCCGACTCGGTCGAAGACCCGCCGGAGGTGCCGGCGATCGACGCGTCCCGCCGGCCGCCGGTCGGCCAAGCCTTGTGCGGCCAGTGCGATCCGCCGGGCCTGGTCGGCCGACAGGGCGTCCTGGGGCGGCGGCGTCAGACGGTCGGCCACAGGTTGAGCGTCGAGTGCATGCCGCCGTCGGCCGAGATGACCTCGCCGGTGATGGCGCGGGCGGCGTCGGAGGCGAGGAACACGACGGCGTCGGCGACCTCTTCGGCGCTCGACAGCCGGCGGGTCGGGATGACGCCGAGAACAGCGTCGGCCACGCCGGGCTTGGCCAGGTTTTCCCGCCACATCTCCGTCTCGACCACCCCCGGCGCGACGCAGTTGAAGCGCAGCCCGCGGGGCCCGTACTCCATCGCCAGCGACCGCGTCATCCCGTCCAGGGCGGCCTTGCTGGCCGCGTACACGGCCCGTTGCGGGGCGCCGCGCAGGCCCGAGATCGAGCTGATCGAGACGACCGCGCCGCGGCCCTGTTCGAGCATCAGCGGGATCACGGCGGCCGTCGTCAGCAGCGCGGAGCGGACGTTGACGTTCCAGACGAGGTCGAGCTCGTCGGCGGTGAGCTCGTGGCTCTCCTTGCGCAGGGCGATGCCGGCGTTGTTGACGAGGATGTCGAGCCGACCCTCGAGGGCAGTCGCCGCCGCGTCGACGGCCGCCCGAGGACCGTCAGCCGTGCCGAGGTCGGCCGTGATCACGACGGGTTCGTTGGTCAGCCCGGCCGCCGTCGCCGCCAGCTCGTCGCCGGACCGGGCGACGAGGACGACCCGTGCGCCGGCGGCGTCGAGGGCAGTCGCGATGGCGGCGCCGATGCCGCGTCCGGCGCCGGTGACGAGAGCCGTGCGGCCGGCGAGGTCGGGCATCGACCTATCTCACTCGGCTTCGGTGATCGTCACCGAGTTGATGACGACGTCCTCTTTCGGCCGGTCGCCGGACCCGGTCGCCACGCGCTGCATCTGCTCGACGACGTCGAGGCCCTTCACGACCTGACCGAACAAGCTGTACAGCGGAGGCAGGCCGACGCCGTCGCGGCCCGAGATGATGAAGAACTGGCTGCCGTTCGTGTTCGGTCCGGCGTTGGCCATCGCCACCGAGCCGACCTGGTAGTCGCCGGCGCGGGGCAGCTCGTCGCTGAACTTGTAGCCCGGCCCGCCGCGGCCGGTGCCGGTCGGGTCGCCGCCCTGGCACATGAAGCCGTTGATGATGCGGTGGAAGATGACGCCGTCGTAGTAGTGCTGCAGGGCGAGGAACACGAAGTTGTTCACCGTCTGCGGGGCCTTGATGGCGTCGAGGGCGATGACGATCACGCCGAGGGTCGTGTCGAGCGTCGCCGTGTAGCGCTTGGTCGTGTCGATGCCCAGCTCGGGGGCGCCGTCGAACTCCTGCTTGGTGGGTGCCGATCCGTCGAGCGGGGGGAACTCAGTAGCCATGGACGCGCAGGTTAGGAGGCGCCGCGTCAGTTCCTCGCCGTGTAGTCGGCGATCAGCGCATTGGCCTGGGCGGCGGCCGCCGACAACGACTGTTGGACGTCGGCGCCACCGAAGATCGAGGCGACAGCGCCGGCCGTGACGGCGCGGACCTCGCGCAGCGGACCAAGCACCGGACCGACGCTGGCCGGGCCTGGCTCGCCGGCCAGGAGCTGGTCGTAGGCGACGCGGAAGCGGGGGTCGGCGGTGTACGTGGTGGCCAGCGGCTCGAGCTCGAGGGCGTCCTCGCGCACCGGCACGTACCCGGTGGCGGCCGCCCACGTCGACTGCGACTGCGCCGACACGAGGTAGGAGATGAAGTCCCAGGCCGCCGCCGTCGGCGCGTCGCCCTTGCCGTCGACGACGTACATCGAGGCGCCTCCGACGATGGCCGAGCGGGTCGCGCCCGGCCCCGGCATCGGTCCGACGCCGACGTCAGCACTGGTGATGCCCGGGATCAGGCCGCCGTCGAGGACCGACAGCACGGTGCCGAGGGCGGCCGAGGTGGCGATCGTCATCGCCGCCGGGTTAGCCGGATCGGCCAGCTTCAACAGCGTGTCCTGGCCGTTGGCGTTGTCCCCGACGGTGACGGCGAGACCGTCGGTGATCAGCGTCTGCACCTCGGTCATCAGCCCGACGCCGGCGGCACCGTCGTAGAGCACCCGGGTCGCCGGCGCCGCCCGGCCATTCTCGTTGTCGGCGTACAGCTCGCCGGCCTGGGCGAACCACTGCTCGATGAACCAGCCGCCGCCGGAATCGACGCCCGAGTCGAAGGCGATGCCGACGCCGAAGCCGGAATCGACGATCGCCTGCGAGTACGTGCGGAGATCCTCGATCGTGCTCGGGGGTTGCTCGGGGTCGAGGCCGGCGGCGATGAACGCCTGCTTGTTGTAGTAGAGGATCGGGTCCGACACGTTGAACGGCATCGACCACTGGACGCCGTTGGTCTGGTAGGCGGTGAGCGCTCGCGGCAGGAACGCGCTGGTGTCGAACTCGCTGGCCTCCAAGCAGGCGCCGACGGGCACGATGGTGCCGCTGTCGGCGATCTGCTGGACCATGTACTCGGGCATCATCACAAGGTTCGGCCGGCTGTCCTGGCTGCTCTGGACGTACTTGTCGATCGTCTGCTTGTAGCCGCCCTGGTTCTCGAGGCGCACGACCACCTGGTCCTGGCCGGCGTTGTACTCATCGGTCAGGGCGACCAGGGTCTCTTCCAGGGTGGCGCCAAGGCCGTGCCAGAAGACGAGCTCAATCGGGCCGTCGGCGTCGGTGAGCGCGTCGACCGGGCACGGCGGCAGCGAGTCCAGCGGCGTCGTCGTCGTGGTGGGAGCCGGGACCGTCGTCGTCGCGGCCGTCGTGGTCGGTGCGGCCGTCGTGGTCGGCGCCAGCGTCTCACCGGGCGCCGCCGTGGGCGGGACCGTCGTGGACGTCGGGATCGTCGTCGTGGCGATGGTGGTCGTGGTGGCGATCGTGGTCGTCGCCTCGTTGCCGGCGTTGAGGATCGACTGGTCCGACCCGCAGGCGGCCGCCAACAACGCACCGACCCCCAGCAGCGCGGCCGCCCGGCACCGGCTGCTCGCGCTCATCCCTTGACCGCCCCGGCGGTGAGGCCCCGCACGAGCTGGCGCTGGAACACGAGCAGCATGACGACGATCGGCAGGGCGGCGATCATCACGCCGGCCATGACCAGGTTGGGCCGGTCGATCTGCGTCTGGGCCAGCTGGCGCAGGCCGCTCTGCACCGTGTACATGTCCTGCTCGGTCGTGATCAGGTTGGGCCAGAGGTACTGGTTGAACGTCGCCAGGAAGCTGAACAACGCCATCGCCCCGATCGTCGGGCGCACCAGCGGGACGGCGACGTGGCGGAGGAAGCCGAGGTGGCCGACGCCGTCGATCTCGGCGGCGTCGCGCAGGTCGCGGGGCAAGGACATGAACACCTGACGGAGGAGGAACGTGCCGAAGGCGGTCGCCAGGAAGGGCACGATCAGACCCTGGTACGAGTTGAGCCAGCCGAGCGAGTCGACGGTGCGGCGGTTGACGACCATCGTCGCCTCCAACGGCACCAGCAACGTCGCCAGGAACACGCCGAACAGCAGCGTGCGACCGGGAAAGTCGAGCATCGCAAAGGCGTAGGCCGACAGCACCGACGTCACGAGCTGGGCCAGCGTGACGACGACGGCGACGAACAGCGAGTTGACGAGGAACCGCCCGAGGTGACCTTCGGTCCAGGCCGCCCGCAGTACCTCGAGGGTGAACGAGTCCGGCACGAGCGGGTTGACGAGCACCCGGTTGCCCGGCTTGAGGGCGGCGACCACCGTCGTGTACACGGGGAACAGCACGAGAGCGGCGATCACGACGAGCAGCCCGTAGCGCCCGACGGCGCGCACCCCCAGCGGCCGGTCGTAGGCCGTCGTCGCATCACCGGCCATGGTCGAACCTCATGCGTAATGGATGCGCCGGCCGATGCCGGCGAGTTGGACCACCGACAAGACGAGCAGGACGAGGAACAGCAAGACGGCCGTGGCGGCCTGGAGTCCGAGGTTGTTGTTGATCACCGAGTCGGTGCCGTAGGTGAGGTACGTCAGCGTCGTCGTGGACGCCTGGGGACGGGGGCCACCGCGGGTCAACAGGTCGACCTCGCCGTAGGCCTGGAAGGCGCGCGTCGTCAGCACGACCACGACGAACAGCAACGTCGGGCCGAGCAGCGGCAGCGTCACGCTCCAGAACCGGCGGGTGCCGCCGGCGCCGTCGACGACGGCGGCCTCGTGCAGGTCCCGCGGGATGCCCTGGAGGGCGGCCGTCACGAGGATGAACGTGAAGCCGAGGCTGGCCCAGATGCTGGACGCAGCAACGGCCCCGAGGGCGGTCCCGGTGTCGCGCAGCACGCCGGGCGACTTGACGACCGGGAACAACCTGGCGAACCACTCGACGTTGGCCAGCACGCCGACGTCCGGCTGCAGCAGGAACAGCCACATCAGGCTGGCGACGGCGACGGACGTGGCGATGGTCGAGGAGAAGATCGCCCGGAACACACCGATGCCGCGCAGGTACTTGTCGGCCAGCACGGCCAGGCCGACACCGAGGACGAGCCCGATCGGCACCGTGATGAGGGCGAACTTGAACGTCACCCACAGGGCCTGCTGGAACTCGGTGCTGCGGGCGGCGTCGACGTACTGGTCCCAGCCGTTGGATTGGCAGCGCTGGCCCTGGGCGTCGCAACGCGTCTGGCCGAGCCAGACGGCCCGGCCCAGCGGGTAGAGCACGAACACCGACAGGACGATCAGCGACGGCGCCAGCATCATCGCCGCCATCGGTACGTCACGCCACCGCGACGAGATCGACCGCTGCGACGCCACGGCGGCGACTGTAGGGCATCGATGAGCGGCGCCGGAGGCGAGCCGACCAATCGTTACGGCGGGATTGTTTCGGTTGCGGAGCAATCGAAACGCTCTCGAGTGCGGCGGGCACGGCGGACCGATTCGCGCAGGTCCTCAGGAGGGCCACCGGTACCATCGGGCGCCGTGGACGCCCCTGATCTCGACGCCATGGCCCGCCGGGCTCTCGCGCCGTGAAGCCGGCCCGGGCGGCGGCCGCCGTTGCCGGCGGGCTCGGGCTCGGCGCCGCTGCGGCCGCCGTCGGCAAGAAGTACAACCTCACCCTGCAGTCGTCGTGGCGCAGCCGCCGGCTGTGGAAGCTGACGATGCGCAATGCCCGCCGCTTCGGCGTCACCAAGGCGAAGAGCCTGGTCACACCGGCCGAGCGGCGGGCCGAGCTCGACTTGCAGTTCGCCGTACGTACGGCCGAGGACGTGGCGAAGGAACTCGGCGAGATGAAGGGCGTGCTGATGAAGATCGGCCAGCTGATCAGCTTCATCGTCGAGGCCCTCCCCGACGAGGCCCAGGCGGCGCTGGCCTCGCTGCAGGCCGATGCCGCGCCGATGGCACCGTCGCTGGCGGCCCACGTCGTCACCGAGGACCTCGGCGCCGAACCCGAGTCCCTGTTCGAGACGTGGGGTGACCTGCCCGTCGCCGCCGCCAGCATCGGCCAGGTCCACCGGGCGACGATGGCGGGGGGCCGCGACGTGGCCGTCAAGGTGCAGTTCCCCGGCGTCGCCGACGCCATCGAGGAGGACCTCGACGGCGCCCAGGTGATGTACTCGGTCTTCTCGGCGCTGGCCCTGCAAGGCCTCGACTACCGCAGCCTCGTCGACGAGTTGCGGGCCCGCTTCCGCGAGGAGCTCGACTACCGCCTCGAGGCCGGCAACGTCACCGAGTTCGCCGAGCGTTTCGCCGGCCATCCCTGGGTGCGCATCCCCCGCCTCGTCGCCGAGCGATCCGGGGAGCGGGTCCTGACGACCGAGTGGGTCGAGGGGATGTCGTGGGAGGAGTTCGCGACCAGCGCGTCGCGGGAGACCAAGCAGCGGGCCGGCGAGGTGATCTGGCGATTCGGGCAATTGTCGATCCATCGCTTCGGGATGTTCAACGGCGACCCCCATCCCGGCAACTACCGCTTCCACCACGACGGCAGCGTGACGTTCCTCGACTTCGGGCTCGTCAAGCGGTGGGAGCCGGGCGAATGGGAGCGCCTCGAACCGACCCTCGACGCCATCGTCGTCCACCGCGATCCCGAGCGGTTGGTGGCCTCGATGGAACACGCCCGCTTCCTGACGCCCGGCCATGGCCTCGACGCCCAGGCCGTCTTCGACTACGTGTCGAGCCCGTACCAGCCCTACCTCGTCGACGAGTTCACGTTCACCCGGGAGTGGATGCGCGACACCCTCGGCCATATCTTCGACCTGGCCGGGCCCCACGCCGCCGTGATCGCGCAACTGAACATGCCGGCCAGCTTCGTCATCCTCGATCGCGTCGTGTGGGGCGTCAGCGCCATCCTCGGCAAGCTCGAGGTGACGGCGCCATGGCGGGCGATGCTGCTCGAGTACCGCGCCGGCGGGCCGCCGGCGACACCGCTCGGTGCCGCCGAACGGGCCTGGCTCGGCGCCCCGCGGCATTAGCCGGGCTTCGCCGACCAGCCAAGCTGGATCGGCACTCGCCCACCTTGCCTCTCGGCCATCCTGACCGGCGTACGCTGCGGCGATGAGTGCCGACCGGCCGACCACGCGCCGCTCCGTGAACGGCGTCGAGCTCGACGTCGTCGAGGCCGGCGACCCGAACGACCCGGCCGTCGTCCTGCTCCACGGCTTCCCCGAGTCGGCCTACTCGTGGCGCCATCAGATCCAGCCGCTCGCCGACGCCGGCTACCACGTGCTGGCGCCTGACCAGCGCGGCTACGGGCGCTCCAGCGCGCCGACGGACGTCGCGTCCTACCGCGTCGACCACCTCGCCGGCGACATTGTCGGCCTGCTGGAGGCCACCGGCCATGACGACGCCGCCGTAGTCGGCCACGACTGGGGCGCGCTCGTGCTGTGGGACTTTGCCCGCCTCCACCCCGAGCGGGTGCGGACGGCCGTCGCCGTCAGCGTCCCCTACACCCCGTGGCCGGCGCCGCCGACCGAGGTGTTCAAGGCGCTGATGGGTGACCGCTTCTTCTACATCCTCTACTTCCAGGAGGTCGGCCCAGCCGAGGCTGAGTTCGAGGCCGACATCGAGCGGACGATGCGGGCCTTCCTGTGGAGCGCGTCGGGCGAGGGCGTGCCCGACACGCCGCCGGAGCCGATCACCGCCGCCGGCCACGGCATGTTCGACGCCCTCGGGCCGACCCCCGACGAGCTGCCGGCGTGGCTGACCGAGGAGGACCTCGCCGCCTACGTCGACAGCTTCGAGGCCAGCGGGTTCTTCGGGCCGGTCAGCTGGTACCGCAACTTCGACGCCAACTGGGCGCTGGTCAAGGACCGGCCGTTCCCGGACATCCCCACCGGGTTCATCGCCGGGACCCGCGACATCGTGATCGCCAACCGGCCGGGCTACGTCGAGTCGATGGACACGATCCTGCCCGACCACCGCTGCTCCGTGCTGCTCGACGGCATCGGCCACTGGACGCAGCAGGAGGCGCCGGCCGAGTTCACCGCCGCACTGGTGGCGATGCTGCGCGACCTCGACCCTGCGCCCGCGTCGTCGCGCTGAACGCCCGCACCGCCGGTCGCCGCCAGCCGATCTCGCCGACCAGGCGGCGCGGCGGCCAGAACCCGTCGCGGCTGTACGCCCACCACTCGAACGGGTTGAGGTAGTACGAGCACGCCTCGATGACCTGGGCCAGCGAGTCTGCTCGGCGCCGCGTGGCCCACACGACGACCCCGACCAACGCGCCGAGCACCGACCAGCCGACGTACAGCAACGGGTACAGCACGCCGAACCAGCGGGCCTGCCACACGTGCACGTCCTCGTGGTCGGTGACCAGACGTTGGCGGCGGTCGGACGTGGCGATGTTGTCACCGGCCCGGTTGATCGTGTTGCCGAGCGTGATGACGAAGCGGGGCCGCAGCCGGAACCCGCCGGCGTAGACGTGGCGGTTGAGCCGTCGGCTGAGGGCGGCGACGAAGCGACCACGACCGGGCGAAACGAACGCAGCAGCGTGGGCGACGAGGGCCACGGCCGTCATCGGCAGCGACCACGTCGAGTCGAGCAGCGCCGCCAGCCAGCCGCTCGGCCGTTTCCAGGCGTAGGTTCCCCGGGCACCGCTGACGGCGCCGTTGAGGCCGCCGACGACGGCCGCCGGCCACGTCAACCCGATCAACGTCCCCACCGACGCGGCGAGGGCGCCGGCCACCACTGCGGTGACGGCGCCCTCGGCGGCGGCGGCGACCGGTGGTCGCCGACTCGATCCGGCCGATCTCACCGATCCTGGAGCTTGGCCAGCAGGCGCAGGATCTCGAGGTACAGCCAGACGACCGTCACCAGCAGGCCGACGGCCCCGACCCACTCGTAATCCTTGGCTAGGCGTAGCCCGGCCCCCTTCTCGATGAAGTCGAAGTCGAGAGCGAGGTTCATGGCGGCGAGGATGCAGACAAAGACGCTGAAGCCGATGCCGAGCGCCGACGGCTCGCGAAGGAACCCGATCTCGGCCCCGAACAGCCGCATGACGATCGACACCATGTACAGCGCCATCACGCCGAGCGTCGCCCCGATGACGATGCGCCGGAAGCGGTCGGTGACCTTGATGATGTTGGCGCGGTAGAGGAAGAGCATCACCGCGAACACGGCGATGGTGGCGCCGACGGCCTGCAGCACGATGCCGTTCTGGAAGCCCTCGTAGGCCTTGGAGATGGCGCCGACGAAGTAGCCCTGGGCGATGGCGTAGATCGGGCCGAGGAACTTGGCCCACATCGGCTTGAAGTAGAGGGCGACGACGGCGACGAGGCCGACGACGACGCCGACCATGGCCAGCGCCGGGAACTGGAGGCTTTCTCCGTCCGACGTCGTCGCCGTCCAGCCGAACACGGCCGAGGCCAGCAGCAGGGCGAACAGGATCACCGTCTTGTTGATCGTGCCGGCGACGGTCATCGCCGACTGCCACGGCGTCACCGGGCCGTCGTCGAACGTCGTGCCGGGACCCCCGGTCGGAGCCGTCGGCGGACCCCAGACGTCACCGCCGGGACTGGGCGCCGTCGGGGCGGCCCACCCGGCGGCGGCCTCCTCGAGCTTCTTGTCACTGAGAATCGGATTGGGCACGGCAGCCTCACTTTCTGGAAGAAGACCGTGTCACCGGCAACGCTAGCGGTCCCTTCCGGGTGGGCGGGGTTGACCGCCTCGGTATCGTGAGTCCATTCCCCACCCCCGGTCGGGCCGGATCGGTGGAGAACTCGTCCATTCGACGACCGCACCCCGGTGGGGACCGGTACACAAGGAGCCGATGTGGCCAAAGATCGCGTCGAGCGCGATGACGAAGATCTCGTCCGTCTGTACCTGACCGACATCGGGCAGTACACGCTCCTCACCAAGGACGACGAAGTTCGACTGGCCAAGGCCATCGAAGCCGGCAAGGAGGCGATCGAGTCGCTCGATGCCGGGACCAAGAACCTGACGCCGTCGCGCAAGCGCGAGCTGCGTCGCTCGGCCCGCGACGGCGAGCAGGCCGAGCGCCAGTTCGTCCAGTCGAACCTGCGCCTCGTCGTGTCGATCGCCAAGAAGTACCAGGCGTCGGGCCTGCCCCTGCTCGACCTGATCCAGGAGGGCAACCTCGGCTTGATGCACGCCGTCGAGAAGTTCGACTGGCGCAAGGGCTTCAAGTTCTCGACGTACGCGACGTGGTGGATCCGTCAGGCGATCACCCGCGGCATCGCCAACACCGGCCGCACGATCCGCCTGCCCGTTCACGCCGGCGACACGCTGGCCCGCCTGCAGAAGGCCCGCTCGCGACTGGAGCTCAAGTACGGCCGCCCGGCGACGCTGGCCGAGCTGGCGCGCGAGGTCGAGATGCCGGAGGACAAGGTGACCGAGGCGCTGCGCTTCGCCGCCGAGCCGCTGTCGCTGTCCGAGCCTCTGCGCGAGGACGGTGACGCCGAGCTCGGCGACGTCGTCGAGGACCGCTCGGCCGAGTCGCCGTTCGAGGTGGCCGCGACGGCGTTGCTGCCCGACGAGATCGCCCGTCTGCTGGCCCCCCTCGACGAGCGCGAGCGGGAGATCCTCAAGCTGCGCTTCGGCCTCGACCGCGGCGAGCCGCGCACGCTCGAGGAGGTCGGCGAGCACTTCAACCTGACCCGTGAGCGGATTCGCCAGATCGAGGCGCGGGCGATGAGCAAGCTGCGTCACCCCAGCAGCGACACCGGCGCCAGGGACCTTCTTGCGGTGTGAGACGTCGGGGCGCAACCGGAGGTTGCGCCCCGAGTTGCGAGGAGCGGCCTGCGGCCGCACCCAGCTTCCGTCGATCGACCGGCCAAGCCGGATCGATCGATGACCGAGGGGGCCGGCGGAGCCGCCCCCTCGGGCTCCCCCACTGAAACCGAGGGCGAGGTGAGGAACGGGATCTGAGACGATCTGCGCCCATGGTCGAGATTCGCGCCACGCAGACGGAGGAGCGGCGGCGGGTCGCCAATGTCGTGTCGGCGGCGTTGCTGCACAGCTACCCGGACGACGAGACCTGGGACAAGTCGAGTCCGTCGTGGGACGCCAGCGACTCGCTGTCGGCCTGGGAGGGCGACGAGTGCCTCGGCCACGCCGCCGGGTACCGCGTCGACACGATCGTCCCGGGCGGCGCTCGCCTGGCGACGTCGGCGATCGCGCGGGTCGGCGTCAAGGCGACGGCCCGGCGTCGCGGTCTGGCGTCGGGCCTGATGCGCCAGCTGCTCGTCGAGGCGGCCGGGCGAGGGCAGGTACTCGCCAGCCTGCGCGCCAGCGAGGCCGTGATCTACGCCCGCTTCGGGTTCGGTATCGCCGGATTGGCGTCGGAGATCCGCTTCCGCCCGGGCGAGGCCGGCCCGATTGGCGGTGTCGCGCCGGGCTCGATGCGCCTGCTCGAACCGGACGAGATCCTCACCGCGCTGCCGCCGCTGTACGACCGCATCGCCAGCCGTCCGGGCATCATCACCCGGCCCGAGTTCTTCTGGAAGCGCTACTTCGAGGACGCCCTGAAGCAGGGCGGCGATGCCCACCTCGCGGCCGTGCACAGCGACCCCAGCGGCACGGACGACGGCTTCGTCCACTACCACGTCAAGTGGGACGACACCGGCACCTTTGAAGGCAAGGGCGAGATCTTCGACCTGTTCGGCGCCACCCCGGCCGTCGACTTGGCGTTGTGGTCCTACATCGCCGACATCGACCTCATCCGCGTCTGGACGGCGGAGGAGCGTCCGGTCGACGACACCGTGCGCCTGGCGATACCCAACCAGCGCGCCTACACGGTCACCAACGGCGGCTGGGACGAGCAGTGGCTACGGCTGCTCGACGTCGACGCCGCGCTGTCCGCCCGCACCTACGGGGATGTCGCCGACGCCGTCACGATCGCCGTCGACGACGACCTGTTCGACGCCAACAACGGCGTGTGGTCGATCGATGGCAACGGGGCCAAGCGCCTCGGCGGTGTCCAGTCCCACGCCGCCGATCTGGCCACGGACGTCCGCACGCTGGCGACTACCTACCTCGGCGGCTTCCGCTGGTCGGCGCTGGCTGCAGCCGGCCGTGTCGAGGTCCACGACCCCACCGCCCTGACCCGCGCCGACACGCTGTTCCTGTCGCCCGACGCCCCCTTCTGCGGCTCCTTCTTCTGACCTACCCGAGGGCTGGCGTGCTTCCGAGGGCTGGGTGAGGGGCCCTCCCTCACCCAGCCCTCGGATGCAGGAAACACTCTCGTCGCAGTCAGGGGGTCGGGCCGAGCTCGGTGGGGCGGTCGGGGTCGGCGCTCCAGCCGCTGAAGCTGGCCACGTACAGGCGGGGGGCCGGGAGCCCGGCGCGCTCCATGGCCAGGATGTTGGCGCACGTCGACACGCCGCTGCCGCACGACGCCACCACGTCGGTCTGCTCGTCGATGCCGAGGGCGGCGAAGTGCTCGAACAGCTCGTGCGGGTTCCGGAAGCGGCCGGTGGCCGGATCGAGCACCCCCGACCATGGTGCGTTCGTCGCCCCCGGGATGTGGCCGGGTCGGGAATCGAGCGTCGTCACCTTCCCGGTGAAACGGTCGGCGGCGCGGGCGTCGAGCAGCCGCCCGTCGTCGGCGGCTGCCACCGCCGCCGCTTGCCCACTGTCAGCCAGCCCATCGGCCGGCCAGGGCCGGGCCGTGAACGTCGCCACCGGTGGCACCGACCCAGCGCCCCGTTCGAGCGATCCGGCGTAGGCGGCCAGCCCGCCGTCGGCCAGTGCCGCCGGGTGCCCGAGCAGGCGCAACATCACGACCAGCCGGCCGGCGGTCATGCCGGCCGTGTCGTCGTAGGCGACGACGGGCGTGGCGTCGCCGATGCCAAGCCGGCCCATCGCCGCGGCGAAGTCGTCAGGATCGGGCAACGGGTGACGACCCTCGGTGACGTCTCGACCGCTGGCGGCGAGGTCGCGGTCGAGGTCGACGAACACGGCCCCGGCGACGTGCCCGTCGGCGTACTCGATGCGCGCGTCGCGCCCGTCGAGGTACCACCGCACGTCGGCGATGACGGCGCCGGCCGGCACCTCGTCCCAGCCGATGACCGGGTCCAGCGCGTTCACCGGCCCAGTCTCCCACCCGGGCCGAACCCACGCCCGCCCCGCTCGTGGTGGCGCGGCCACCGCTACGGTTTCGGCCCGGAACCGGCCGGCAACGCTCCGGCGCCGTTCCGAATCGGAAGGACACGACCCCATCGACACCCAGACGCTGCTGGCGACGGCGACCGAACTGCGCGACGCCTTGCGCGACGTCCCGCTCTCGATGGAGCTGCCCGGGGCAGCCGAAGCCCGGGAGCAGGCCGCGTCGGCCGTGCGCCAGCTCGACGACTACGTGTTGCCCCGGCTGCGCAACGTCGATGCGCCGGTGCTCGTCGTCGTCGGCGGATCGACCGGCGCCGGCAAGTCGACGCTCGTCAACAGCCTCGTCGGCGACGAGGTGTCGCGGCCCGGCGTACTGCGCCCGACGACGCGCAGCCCGGTCCTCGTCCATCACCCCGACAGCGCCCGCTGGTTCTCCGACGACCGCGTCCTGCCCGACCTCGCCCGCGTGCGCGGGGGCGCGTCGGAGGCGCCCGACCACGTCGAGCTCGTCGCTCGGGAGTCGATCCCGCCCACGCTGGCCGTGCTCGACGCCCCCGACATCGACTCGGTCGTCGACGCCAATCGAGCCGTCGCTTCCCAGCTGCTCGACGCGGCCGACCTGTGGCTGTTCGTCACGACGGCGGCCCGTTACGCCGACGCCGTGCCGTGGGCCTTCCTGCGCCGTGCCGTCGCCCGCGGCGTCGGCATCGGCCTCGTGCTCAACCGCGTGCCGCCCGGCGCGACCGGCGAGATCGGACCTCACCTCGGTGAGATGTTGCGCACCGAGGGCCTGGGCGAGGCACCGGTGTTCACGGTCGAGGAGCAGCCGCTCACCGACGGGCGGCTGCCAGCGCCGGCCGTGCAGCCGTTGCGAGCATGGCTCGGTTCGTTGGCGGCCGACCACGACGCCCGGGCCGAGCTCGTGCGGCGCACGCTGGTCGGCACGATCAACGAGCTCGCCACGCGCAGCGACCGGGTTGCCGGCGCCGTTACGTACCAGGGCGAGATGGTCGAGTGGATGGCCGGTCGCGCCGCCGACGCCTTCGATCGGGCCACCTGGAACGTCGCCGTCGACGTGCGCGACGGCACCGTGATGCGGGGCGAGGTGCTGGCTCGCTGGCAGGACCTCGTCGGGACCGGCGACTTCTTTCGCCAGCTGCAATCGACGATCGGCCGATTGCGCGACCGACTGACGGCGGTCGTGACCGGACGCACGCCGAACGCCGAGCGCTTCCAGGGCGCCGTCACCTCCGGCGTCGAGCAGCTCGTCCTGGAGCACGGCGCCGCCGCCGTCGACGAAACCGTCGGTCAATGGCGGGCCCAGCCGGCCGGCGGCGCGCTGCTGGCGGCTGAGGCCGAGTCCGGTCGTGATCTGACCCGCCCGTCGAGCGACCTGCCGGCTCGCACCGAGCGGATGGTCCGCGATTGGCAGGCGGGACTGATGGACCTGCTGCGCCGGGAGAGCAAGGGCAAGCAGTTCACCGCCCGCTTCTTCAGCTACGGCGTGAACGCCGCCGCGCTGGTGCTGATGGTCGCCGTGTTCTCCCAGACCGGGGGCCTCACGGGAGCCGAGGTCGCCATCGCCGGCGGGACGTCCGCCGTCGGTCAGCGGCTGCTCGAGGCGCTGCTCGGCGATCAAGCCGTGCGCCAGCTGACGGCCGATGCGCGGGTCGACCTGGAGCAGCGTGTCGCCGTGTTGATGGCGACCGAGCGGGCGCCCTTCGACGCCGCCCTCGCCGCCCGCCGGGCCGACGGCGACACGCCCGACCTCGCCGCCATCGCCCGTCGCCTGCGCGATGAGGTGACCCGATGACGTCGGCCCCGCCGGCGCCGACCGGCCCCGGTGTCGACCGGCTGCGGCGGCGCCTCGACGTCCTCGCCGAGATCGCCGGGATGGCCGACGGTCGGGTACCCCCCGAGGTCGCCGTCCGCGCCGGCGCCACCGCCGAGCGCGCCCGGGGCCGACTGGGTCACGGTTCGGCCCACACCGTCGTCGCCCTGGCCGGCGCGACGGGCAGCGGCAAGTCGACGACGTTCAACGCGCTGGCCGGGCGCGACCTGGCGATGACCGGCGTGCGCCGGCCGACGACGTCGGTGACCCAGGCGGCGGTGTTCACCCGCGGCGGCGAGTTGCGCGCCGACACGGCCGGTCTACTCGCCTGGCTCGGTGTCAGCCAGCACGGCGTCGTCGACGACGACACCCTCGACGGTTTGATCCTGCTCGACCTGCCCGACCACGACTCGACGCAGCTGTCTCATCGCCAGGAGGTCGACCGGCTGGTGCGCATCGTCGACGTGTTCGTGTGGGTCGTCGACCCGCAGAAGTACGCCGACGCCGCCCTGCACCGCGGCTACCTGCGCCGCTTCGCCGGCCACGCCGATGTCACCGTCGTCGTGCTCAACCAGATCGACCGGCTGCCGCCGGAGAGCCGCACGGCGGCGCTCGACGATGTCGCCCGCCTGCTCGCCGATGACGGCCTCGCCGTCGCCCGCCCCGGCGTGCTGGCCAAGGTCACCGGCAAGGACGAAGGCGTGCGGGTGATCGGGGTTTCGGCCGTGACTGGCGAGGGCCTCGACGCGCTGCGCCGGGAGATCGCCGCCCGGGTCAGCGCCCACCGGGCCCTCGTCGACCGCCTCGACGCCGACGTCGACTGGATCGCCGACGACCTCGCCGGCGCCCTCGGCGCCCGGCCCTCGGCCGACGTCCCGGCCGCCGCCGAGCGGCGACTCGGTGACGCTCTCGCCCACGCCGCCGGCGTGGATGCCGTCAGCGACGCCGTCGGCGCCGCCCATCGCCGGCGCGGCGTGCAGGTCGCCGGCTGGCCGCCGACGAAGTGGTTGAACCGACTGCGACCCGACCCGCTGCGCCGGCTCGGGCTCGATCGCATCCGCGGTAACGCCGGCGAGTCCGAAGCGACCGACGATGGTGCCGTGGCCCGCACGTCGATGCCCCCGCCGTCGGCCGTCGCCACGGCCGGCGTATCCAGCGCCATCCGCCACCTCGCCGACGACGCCTCGGCCGGCTTGCCCGAACCATGGCGGCACCGGCTGGCCACCGTGGCCGGCGCAGGGAGAAGCGACCTCGACGACGCCCTCGACCGGTCCGTCGGCACCGCGCGACTACCCACCGACCGACCGCGCTGGTGGACGGCGATCGGGTGGCTACAGCGCGTTCTCGCCGTCGTCCTCGTCGTCGGGCTGGTGTGGCTGGCGGCGATCTTCGTCGTCGCCTGGCTCAACCTCCCCGACCTGCCCACGCCTGACGTCGGCGCCTTCCCGCTCCCGACGGTGCTGGCGATCGGCGGCGCGCTGGCCGGGCTCCTGCTCGCCGCCATCGCCCGCTGGGCCACCGCCGCCGGGGCCCGCCGCCGGAGCGCCGTCACCCGGCGCCGGCTCACCGACGCGACGACGGCGGTCGGCCGCGAGCTCGTCGTCGCCCCGGTCGAAGCCGAGCTGCGCACGCTCACCCACCTCCACGACCTCACCCGCCAACTGCACGCATGAGCGAGGTCGTCGTCGAGGGGTTGGACGGCGACGTCGTCATCACGCGCGACCGGCTCGGCATCCCCCGGATCACGGCCGCCTCGATCGCCGACCTGTTCGTCGGTCAGGGTTTCGCCACCGCGGCCGACCGGCTGGGCCAGATGGAGTGGGACCGTCGCCGCGCTCACGGGCGCAGCGCCGAACTCCTCGGCACGCCGGCCAACGTCGTCACCGACGGGTTCCATCGGCGCGTCCGCCTGACCGACCACGCCCGCGCCGGGTACGCCGCCCTCGACACCGACACCCGCGCCGTGCTGGACGCCTACGTTGCCGGGGTCAACGCCTACGCCGCGGCGAACCGGCCGCCGGCCGAGCTGGCCACGCTCGGGGTGACGGTCGAGTCGTGGGCGCCATGGGATCCGGTCGCCGTGTTCCTCGTGCGCCACGTCAGCTTCGCGACGTGGCAGACGAAGTTGTGGAACGCCCGGGTGCTCGCCGCCCTCGGTCCGGCGGCGGTCGGGCGCTTCCGCCACGAGGGCCTCGGCGGCGAGGTGCCGGTGATCGTCCCGCCCGGAGTCCGCAGCGCCATCGCCGCGGTGGCCTCGGCCGGCGTCCACGGCCTCGCCGCGGTCGGTCCGGATGTCGTGGCCGAACTGGCGCCGCTCGGCCTGGCGCTGTCCGGCTCCAACGCCTGGGCCGTCCATGGCGACCGCACGGCCAGCGGCCTCCCCCTCGTCGCCGGCGACCCGCACCGGGCCCTCGAGGTCCCGAACGTCTACTACCAGGTGCATCTCGTCGGCCCGGACGTCGACGTCGCCGGCGTCTCGTTCGTCGGCATCCCCGGCATCCAGCACTTCGGTCAGTCGCCCGACGTCGCCTGGGCCGTCACCAACGCCATGGCGGACTACCAGGACCTCTTCATCGAGCGCCTGCCCGACGCGGCCACCGACGTGCGCGACGAGACGATCACGGTGCGCGACGGCGAGCCGGTCGAGCTCGAGTGTGCGACGACCGCGCATGGCCCGATCGTTGCCGGCGGGACCGAGCACGGCATCGGGTTGGCCCTGGCCTCGACCGGACTGGCCGCCAGCGGTGGCAGCCTGCGCACGATCCTGCCGTTCCTGCGCGCCCGCTCGGTCGGCGATCTCACGACCGCTCTCGCCGACTGGGTCGAGCCGGCCAACAACTTCGTCCTCGCCGACGGCGCCGGCCACATCGCCTACCGCACGGCCGGACGCGTGCCGCGGCGTCACGAGCTGAACCATCTCCTTCCGGTGCCCGGCTGGGACCCCACCTACGACTGGGACGGCGTCGTCTCGCTCGACGAACTGCCGGCCGTCGACGACCCCGCCGGCGGGGTCATCGTCACCGCCAACCAACGCATCACCGACGCGCCGATCGCGGGGGCGCTGTCGAGCGACTACAGCTCACCGCACCGCGCCATCCGCATCAACGAGCGTCTCGGTGACCGTGATCGTCTGACGGTCGAGGACATGCGGGCCATCCACACCGACACAGTGTGGCGTCCCGGCCTCGCCCTCGCCGACCACGTGACCGCCCTCGGAGGTCCGGCCGCCGACGTGCTCGCCGGCTGGGACGGTCGCCTCGACGCCGACTCGACCCCGGCCACACTGGCCGCGGGCATCTTCGGCGAGCTGTGCCGCCTCGTCGCCGCCGACCTGCCCGCCGAGCTGCACACAAATCCGTTCGCCGCGTGGGAGCCACCGGCCACGACGTCGCCGGTCGTGCAGCGGCTGTCGTACGCGCTGTCGGGCCTGCTCGCCGGCGACGACGACGAGCTGGTGCCCGGCGTGCGCTGGGTCGACCGTCTTCCGGCGGCCGTCCAGGCCGCGCACGCCGAGGGGCCGCGGCCCTGGGGTGATGTGCATCGTCTCACGCCGCGCTTCGCCCTGCGCGGCGCCGGCCCCGCAACCGACGCGGCGATGACCATCACGTCGCCGCCGCTGGCCGGTGGACGCGACTGCGTGTTGGCGACGAACCAGGTCGACGGCCTGACGACCGTGCCGTTGACCGGCTCCACCGCCCGCTACGTGTGGGACCTCGCTGACCGCGCCAACAGCCGCTGGGTCGTCCCTCACGGCGCCTCGGGCGATCCCCTCAGTCCCCACTTCACCGACCAGTTGGCGGCGTGGTCGAGCGGCGATCTCCATCTCGTCATCGACGACGAGATCACGGCAACGACAACGCTGCGTAGCGGAGGTGGACGGGAATCGAACCCGCCGGACGGGGATCGCCCGTCCCAACCGCTTTGAAGGCGGCGGAGCCCACCAGGTGCCCGGACACCTCCCCGGGTTGACCCCGTTCTATCCGTTCTGCATTGAGCAAACGACCGGATCCGGTCGATTGCTCAATGCAGAACGGAACATGACGAGGCCGGGGGCTACGGTGCCCGCTCCGACATCCCCCGGGTGAACCTCGCACCGGAGGAACCTCGTGACCACGACCATCTGCTGGTCGTTGAAGGGTGGCAGCGGCACGACCGTCGTCGTTGCCTGCCTCGCCCTCAACCACCACCTCCCTGTCGTCGTCGTCGACCTCGACGGCGACCTGCCCGCCGTGCTCGGCCTCGACGAACCCCACGGTCAGGGCCTGACCGATTGGTTCGAGTCGGCCGTGCCGGCCCATGCTGTCGACGACCTCGCCATCGACGTCGACGAGCGCATCCGGCTGATCCCGCGCGGGCTTGGCCACCTGCCTGCCGCCGGGTCCGCTCGGTGGAGGACGTTCGGGACCTGGTTGATCGCCGCCCGCCCGGACGTCCTGATCGACGCGGGCACGGGCGGGCCGCCGGGCGGCCTGGTCGACGCCGCCCCCGCCGCCCGCCATCTCCTCGTTACGCGCGCCTGCTACCTGGCGCTGCGTCACGCCGCTCGCAGCACGCACCGGCCCGACGGCGTCGTGCTGGTCGCCGAACCCGGACGCCGCCTGCTCGGCCGCGACGTCGAACGGTCGGTCGGGGCGCCGATCGTGGCCACGTTCAGCCTCGACCCGGCGGTCGCCCGGGCCGTCGACAGCGGCCTTCTGCGGGCGCGCCTGCCGCACCACGCCCGTCGCGAGCTGAAGGCCGCCTCGTGAGCTCAGCCGTGACCACGACCCCGCTGCGGGCGGCCGGGGATGAGCGCCTACTGGCCGCCATCTGCCACGCCGCGCAGGACGAGGCCGGCGACACCGAGCACGTCGTGCGAACGAACGTCCAGCGACTCGCTCCCCTCACCGCCGGCGCCGATCGGGAGCGGCTGGTGCGGGCGGCCGTCGCCCGCCTCGACGGGCTCGGCGCCCTCGACGCCCTCCTCCACGACCCCGGCGTCGACGAGGTGCTCGTCAACGGTCATGGCGACGTCTGGGTCGACAGAGCCGGCTCGACCCACCTCGTCGGCCACATCGGTGCCGCCGATCTGGCCGTCGTCATCGAGCGCATCCTCGCCCCGCTCGGCCGCCGCCTCGATCGCGTCAACCCGGTCGTCGACGCCCGCCTGCCCGACGGCTCCCGCGTCTGCGCCGTCATCCCGCCCATCGCGCCCGACGGCACCTGCCTCACGTTGCGCCGCTTCCGGGACCGCTCCCTGCCGCTGCCCGCCTTCGGTGGGCCGAGCGTCGCGGCGTTGATCGACGACGCCATCACCCGCCGTCTCAACGTCATCGTCAGCGGAGCCACGTCGTCGGGCAAGACGTCGCTGCTCAACAGCGTGCTCGGCCGGCTGCCGGCGGGCGAGCGGATCGTCACCATCGAGGACACCGCCGAGCTGCTTCCCGGCCACGACCATCTGGTCCGCCTGGAGGCTCGTCCGGCCAGCCCCGACGGGCTCAGCGCGGTGACGCTGGCCGACCTCGTCCGGACGGCGATGCGCTTGCGCCCCGATCGCCTCGTCGTCGGCGAGGTGCGCGGGCCGGAAGTCGTCGGGTTGATGCAGGCGCTCAACACCGGCCACGACGGGTCCTGGTCGACGTGTCACGCCAACGGGGCCCTCGATGCGCTGCAACGGCTGGAGACGCTGGTGCTGCAGGCCGCGCCGTCGTGGCCGCTCGTGGCGATCCGCCGGCACCTCGTGCGCTCGGTCGATGCGGTCGTCCACGTCGCTCGGACCGACGGCGGCGGCCGCCGCATCGTCGAGGTGGCCGAAGTGGCACCCGATCTGGACCGGTGCGACCGGCCGGTGCTCCGAACGCTCGACGCCGGAGCCGTGACCGCTGATCGCTGGACGCGGACGCGGCGATGACGATCGGGCTTGTCGCTGCGCTCGTCGCCGCCATCGTCGTACTGGCCGGGGGCCGCATCGTCACCACCGTGATCGGACCCGGTCGGACGCTGCCGGCGGCGTCGATCGACGCGGTCGGCCGGCGTCGCCGGGCACTGCCACCGGCCGACGAAGCGGCGATGGCCGAGTGGTGCGAGCACGCCGCCCGCAGCCTGCGCGCGGGAGCGTCATTGCCGCGGGCTCTCGCCGACGCATCCGCGTCGGCGCCGGTGGCCGGGACGACGCTCGCCCCGGCCCTCGCCGCCCTCGAGCGGGGTCACGGGCTGGGGGCCGCCCTCGCCACCCTCCCGGCCGACCCGTCGACGCCGTCCGGTCTCGTCGTCGCCGTGCTCGGCGCCTGTGCCGATCTCGGCGGGCCCGCTGCCCGCCCGCTGGATCGCACGGCGGCGACGCTGCACGCCCGAGCCGCCGAGCGGGCCGAGCGGCTGACGGCCAGCGCCCAGGCCCGCCTGTCGGCCCGCGTGCTGACGGTGCTGCCGTTCGGCACGCTGACGCTGCTGGCGCTGGCCGAGCCGGCCACCCGGGCGGCCGTGGCCACGCCGGCCGGGTTGGCCTGCGTGAGCCTTGGCGGCCTGGCCAACGCGGCCGGCTGGTGGTGGATGCGCCAGGTGATCGCGAGGTCGGCATGAACCACGCCACGCTCGCCGAGGGCGCGGCGACGATCGCCGGCCTGGCCACCGTGGCGGCCGTGCTGACAATCGGCGCCGCCGCCCGTGGCGGACCGCGGCCGCGCACCGTCACCTCCACTCCCGACGACGGCGCGCGGCCCGATCGGCGACGACGGTGGGTGACCGTCGCCGCTGGGAGCGTGGCCCTGGCCGCTACCGCCTTCGTGGCCGATCCCGTGCTGGCCGTCGGCCTCGCCGGTCTGGCCGCGCTCGTCGTGTCGCGCCGGGGGCGGGTCCAGCGCCGGCGCGCCCGGGCCATCGTCGAGGCGACCTTCCCCGACGCCGTCGAACTGTTCGTACTGTGCTTGCACGCCGGGCTCTCCCCCGTCCAGGCCGTCGACGAGCTGGCCGCTCGTGCCCCGCCGACGGTGCGCCCGGGGTTCGCCGCCGTCGTCGCCCAGCTCCACCGCGGCGCAGCCCTCGCCGACGCCCTTCGGGCCCTGCCGGCCGCGCTCGGGCCGTGCGCCCGAGAGGTCGCCGCCGCCGTCGCCGCCGCCGATCGAGAGGGGCTCGCCCTCGGCCCGGTTCTCGATCGGTTGGCGGCCGACGCCCGCACCACCCGCCGCCGCCAGGGCGAGGCGGCCGCCCGCCAGCTGCCGGTGCGCCTGTCGTTCCCGCTCGTCGCCTGCACGCTGCCGGCGTTCGTCCTCTTGGCCCTCGCGCCGGCCGTGCTCGGTGCGCTCTCGACGTTGCGGGGCACGGCCCCGTGAAACGTCCCCTGCTCACCGGCGACCGGCCGCGGTCGCCGTCCCCACGGAGTTCCGATGAACCAGCTACTAACCCAGTTACACACCGCCCTCGTCCTCTTCCTGACGGCGCCGCCGCCCGAGCCGGGGCGCGCCCGGCGGGGTCGGGGCGACGACGGGCAGGCGACGACCGAGTACGCCCTGGTGCTGTTGGCCGCCGCCCTCGTCGCCCTGCTCGTCGTGGCCTGGGCCACCGCCGGCGGAGGCGCCGCCAAGATCGCCCGCTTGTTCAACGGTGTCATCGACGCCGTGATCGACAAGGTCTGAGGGTCCGCGGTGCCGGCGGCGGCGACGCCGGGCAGGCGGCCGTGGAGACGGCCCTCATCGTGCCGGTGGTGGTGGTGCTCCTGCTCGGGATGCTCCAGGTGGCGCTCGTCGGCCGCGATCAACTGGCACTCGAGCTGGCCGCCCGCGAAGGCGCGCGGGCGGCGGCCGTGTCGGGCACTCCTGCTGCGGCCGCCACCACCGCCGCCCGCCGGACGACCTCGTTGACGCCGCTGAGTGTGGCGGTCAGCAGCGGAGGAGGCCACGTCACCGTGGTGGTGCGTTACCAGCAGCCGACCGACGTCCCGATCATCGGTGGGCTGCTCCCCGCCATCGACCTGTCGGCCCGCGCCACGATGGCCCTCGAACCGCCATAGGAGCCGAGCCGATACCGTCGTCGCTGTGGAGCTGCGGGGAGCGTTCGCCGTCGTCGCCGGCCGGCCGGCAATCTGTCTGACGGGTGTCATCGACGTCTCCACGCTGCCGGCACTCCATGACCTCGTGTTGCGCGCGACGCTCGAACATCTCGGCGCCGTGCTCGCCGTCGACCTCGACGGCGTCGACGTCATCGACGATGCCGGGCTCGGCGTGCTGCTCGGCGCCGCCGCCCGGGCCCGCCACAGCGGCGGCGACCTCGTCGTCATCGCCTCGCGACCCGCCGTCGTCGAGCGCTTCGCGGCAACCGGGTTCGACCGGGCTGTCAAAGTCGTGCCGGTCCTGAGCGAGGTCCATTCGTGAGCGGTGAGCCGTCGCGCGAGATCTTCCACATCTCGTTGCCCAGCGACTGGGAGGCGGCCCGGGCCGACGGCCGCTACTTCATCAGCACACGCGGCCGTACCCTCGCCGACGAAGGGTTCATCCACTGCTCGTTCGCCGAGCAGGTGGCAACGGTGATGAGCAACTTCTACGCCGACCTGTCCGAGGTCGTCGTCCTGCGCATCGATCCCCATCGTCTGTGCGCCCCGATCGTCGTCGAGGACCTCGCCGGCGCGGGCGAGGCCTTCCCCCACGTGTACGGGCCGATCGGGCTGGATGCCGTCATCGACGTGACGATGATGGCCCCGGCTGCGATGAGAGCAGACGGCGGCTGATCGTCCACAATCGGACTCGCGACTCGCGTTCGCAGCCGAAGGAGAGACCGCTGATGCCGAAGCCAGGGATGCACTCGGGCAACGCCACCGACGAGGCGTTGAACCTGTCGATGTCGGAGAACGCCGTGCCGCTGTTCGAAGCGGTCAAGGCGTTCATCGAGAACGAGATCGAGCCGATCACCGCCGAGTACTACCGCCTCGGCGAGAACCGCGCCGAGCACTGGGGCTACGGCGACGGCCAGCTCGAGCTGCTGGAGGGCGTCAAGGCCAAGGCCAAGGCCAACGGGCTGTGGAACTTCTTCCTGCCCAACGCCGAGACCGGTGAGGGCCTATCCAACCTCGACTATGCCTACATCGCCAACGAACTCGGCAAGAGCCCGCTGGCGTCGGAGTGCCTCAACTGCTCGGCCCCGGATACCGGGAACATGGAAGTGCTGGAACGAGTCGGCACACCCGACCAGAAGGAGCAATGGCTGAAGCCGCTGCTCAACGGTGAGATCCGTTCCGCCTACGTGATGACCGAGCCGGACGTGGCCTCGTCGGACGCCAAGAACCTCGAAGCCTGGGCCGAGACCGACGGCGACGAGTGGCTGATCAACGGCGAGAAGTACTACGCCTCAGGCGCCGGCGACCCGCGCTGCAAGATCTACATCGTCATGCTGCGCACCAGCAAGGACGGCCCGCCCCACCAGCGCCACACCCAGATCCTCGTGCCGGCGGAGACGCCCGGCGTCGAGATCCTCGGGGCGATGCAAGTGTTCGGCGAGGACGACGCCCCCCACGGCCACATGCACCTCAAGTTCAACAACGTCCGGGTGCCGAAGACGAACACGTTGCTCGGCGAGGGCCGCGGCTTCGAAATCAGCCAGGTGCGCCTCGGGCCGGGCCGGATCCACCACTGCATGCGCTCGATCGGCGCCGCCGAGCGGGCACTGGAGCTGATGGTCCGGCGCGGGCTCAATCGTGAGGCCTTCGGCAAGCCGCTGGCCAACCTCGGCAAGAACACCGAGGTCATCGCCAAGGCCCGCATCGAGATCGAGGCGATGCGCCTGATGGTGCTCCGGGCCGCCCGGGCGATGGATCTGATGGGCAACCAGGAGGCGCGCGTCTGGGTCAGCGCGGTGAAGGCGATGGTGCCGATCCGCGTCTGCCAGATCATCGACGAGGCGATCCAGGTCCACGGCGCCACCGGCGTGTCGCACTGGACGCCGCTGTCGCGGCTGTACGCCAGCCAGCGCACTTTGCGCCTGGCCGACGGGCCCGACGAGGTGCATTGGCACGTCGTCGGCCGGGCCGAGCTGAACCGCTACTCGGACGACGGCGGCCCCGCCGTCGCCACCGGTCGCCACGCCGACCCCGCCGAGTTCAACTTCACCGGCCCGTAGCCCCGCCGTCACCGTCCTCATACCCGAGCGTTTCGTGACGACACGCGGTTCATGTCCGAGCAATCGCGCTCCGGACGCGATTAGTCGGACGCGAAGCAGCGGGGTCAGGTGAACAGCTGCTTGACGGACGGCTTGAGGACCTTGCCCAGCGTGTTGCGGGGGAGGTCGTGGACGAACACGTAGCGCGACGGCACCTTGGCCGCGGCGAGGCGCTCCTTGCCCCAGGCCCGCAGCTCCGCCGGGTCGAGCGTGGCCCCAGCGCGGAGCGCGATGGCGGCGCTGACGCGTTCGCCCCACTCCGGGTCGTCCAGCCCGACAACGGCGATGTCGGCGATGTCCGGATGGGTGCGGTAGAGCTCCTCGATCTCCAGGGCCGACACCTTCTCGCCGCCGGTCTTGATGATGTCGACCGAGGACCGTCCGAGCAGGCGGTAGCTGCCATGGTCGAGCACGGCGATGTCGCCGGTGCGGAACCACCCGTCGACGAACGCCTCGGCCGTGGCTTCCGGCCGCCGCCAATACTCCCGAAACACGTTCGGGCCGCGGATCAGCAGCTCGCCCGCCTGCCCGGATGCCACGTCGGCCCCGGCGTCGTCGACGAGGCGCGCCTCGACGCCGGGGAACGGCACCCCGACGTGCCCGGGCACGCGCTGCTCGAGGGTGTTGCCGAGCGCCATGCCGAGCTCGGTCATGCCGTAGCGCTCGAGCAACGTGTGTCCGGTCAGCTGGCGCCAGCGCTCCAGCGTCGACACCGGCAGCGCCGCCGAGCCCGACACCATCAGGCGCAACCGGGCCGCGCCCTCGGACCAGCGCACTCGCGTCTTGCCGTCGGCGGCGTCCCACGCGGCGGTGAGACGGGCGTAGATCGTCGGCACGGCCATGAACAGCGAGACGTCGCCCGACGCCAGCCGCTCCCACACCGCCACGGCGTCGAAGGGGCCGGGCGCCTCGCACACGGCGCCGGCGGCGAGCGCGCACAACGTCACGTTGACGACGCCGTGGACGTGGTTCAGCGGGAGCACGAGCACGATGCGGTCGTCGGGTCGCCACGCCCACGCCGCCAACATGCCGTCGACCTGGGCGGCGATGCTGGTGTGGGTGTGCACGACGCCCTTCGGCCGCCCGGTCGTGCCACTGGTGTAGATCATCAGCGCCGCGTCGTCGGGCCGGGCTCGGGAGTCCTCGACCGGCGCGGCAGTGGCGGCCTCGTCGACGGTGAGCGCCCGGAGCGCGACGTGTTGGGACAACGTCGCGACCGTCGCCTCGTGATCGGCGGAGGCGACGATCGCCTCGGCGTCGGCGTCACCCACCACGAATGCCAGCTCGGCGATGGGGTGCGGGGGGTGCAGCGGCACAGCCATGGCGCCGGCGTGCCAGCACGCGAGCAACGCGACGACGAAGTCGCGCCCGGCCCCCGCCAGTACGGCGACCCGGGCCCCGTCGAGGGCGTCCCGACCGTCGAGCAGCGCGCTGGCGACGGCGCGGGCCTCGGTGTCGAGTTGGTGGTACGACCACGACCCGGCTGGGTCGACGATCGCCAGCCGGCCCCCGTGGCCGGCGAGACGAGCCGTGATCGGCCGTCCATCCATCACGATCGGTCGGAGAAGGGCAGGTTGGCCGGCGGGCCGAAGCCGGCTGGTCCAGCCGCAACCAACGTGGCGAGGTCGGGGCGGCGGCGGCCGTGGCCGGTCGCCGCTTCCAGCACGGCGGCGGCGCGCAGCACGTCGATGTCGGCCCCCGGGCGCCCGATGACTTGAATGCCGACCGGACGTCCGGCGGCGTCGAAGCCGGCCGGTAGCGACAGCGCCGGCCCGCCCAGCACCGTCACCCGGTAGCACGACGCCATCCAGGCCGTGTACAGCGACAGTGCCATCCCCTCGATCTCGGGTGGGTACTCCCACTCGACCGGGAACGGCGCCACCTGGGTCACCGGCGCCAGGAGCAGGTCGTAGCGCTCGAAGAAGGCGATCGCCCGCCGCCGCAGGACTCCGAGGTGGCTCAGGGAATCGGCGATCTGTTGCGGCGACAGCGCTCGTCCCCGCCGCACCTCGTCCTGGACCGAGGCCTTGACCTCCCGCAGCCCGTCGCCGAGTTGACCGGTCGGGCCGGTGGCGAACTGCCACGCCCGCAACGTCAAGAAGCTCTCGTCGGCGCCGGTCAGGTCGGGCTCGTCCTCGGTGAGGTTCCAACCCACGGACGCGACCACGCCGCGGAAGGCGTCGAGCACGGCGAGCTGCTCCGCCTCCATCGCCACGCCGCCCTGGTCGCGTGACCAGGCCACCCGCAGCGGGCGATCGGGCGGGTCCAGCCGGTCCGGAACGGCGAGCGGGTGCGACAGCGGGTCGCGGGCGTCGGGCCGACCGATCACCGACAGCAGCAGCCGGACGTCAGCGACCGTGCGACCCATCGGTCCCTCGGTCGTCAACGGCGACCACGGGTGGGCGCTGGAAACGGAGGGCACCACGCGCGGCGTTGGGCGGAAGCCGACGACGTTGTTCCACGCTGCCGGGTTGCGCAGCGAACCGCCCATGTCGGAGCCGTCGGCGATGGCGACCATGCCGCAGGCAAGCGCGGCGGCCGCTCCGCCGCTCGACCCGCCGGCCGAACGCTCGACGTCGTAGGGGTTGCGGGTGACGCCGTAGACCGGATTGAACGAGTGCGAGCCGGCGCCGAACTCGGGCACGTTCGTCTTGCCGACGGCGAGCACTCCGGCTGCCGTCATGCGGGCGACGAGGAGGCTGTCCTCCTTCGGGCGGAAGCCAGCCAGCGGGGCGGCGCCCCACGTCGTCGGGAAGTCAGCCGTCTCCGTGAGGTCCTTGTGCGCCGTGACCAGCCCGGCCAATGGCCCGACGTCGTCCCCGCCGGCGACGGCGTCATCGATGGCCGCCGCCCGCGCCTCGCCCACTGCGGGGTCGAAGGCGACGACGGCATTGACGGCGTGGTTGACCTGCTCGATGCGCTCGACGTGGGCCGCCAACAGCTCGCGGGCCGACACCTCGCGCCGATCGAGCAACGCCCGTTGCTCGACGGCGCTCCGTTCGGTCAGATCCCCCACCCGGCCGATTGTGCCCGACCGCGGCCGTTCACTCGTCGTCGGCGTCGCCATCGTCGGTCTGGTCGGCGGCTTCGGGGGCGGGGCGGCCGCCCTTGCGCTTGTCGGCGACGCGCAGCTTCTCGCGCTGCTCCTCTTCCAGCGCCGCTTCCTCGGCGACGAGGCGTTCGAGGCTGGCGAAGCGGTCGGGATCGAGGTGCCCGTCGGCGATCGCGGCCCGCACGGCGCAGCCCGGCTCCTGGTCGTGCTTGCAGTCGCGGAAGCGGCAGTGGTCCATCAGCTCGAAGACGTCGGCGAAGGCACGCTCGATCCCGTCGCCCGACAGCCACAGGCTGAGCGCCCGGATGCCCGGCGTGTCGATGAGCCAACCCCCACCGGGGAGGTCCAGCAGTTCGGCCGCCACGGTCGTGTGCCGGCCGCGGTTGTCACCAGTGCGGACCGCGGTCGTCGCCTGCACGTCGGCGCCGAGCAAGGCGTTGACGAGCGTCGACTTGCCGACACCGCTGGCCCCAAGGAAGGCCAACGTCCGGTGCCCCTCGGCGAACGCCCGCAAGTCGGCGATGCCGGCCTCACTCCGTCCGCTCGTGGCCACGACGGGCACGCCGAGGGACACCTCGAGGTACTCGCGCCGCGCCGGCTCGACGTCGGCGACGAGGTCCGCTTTGGTCAGCACGATCACCGGGTCGGCCCCGCTGTCGAAGGCCAGGACCAGCTCGCGCTCGACGCGGCGAGGGTTGGGGGCGACCGCCATCGAGTGGGTTAGGAAGACGACGTCGATGTTGGCGGCGAGCACGTCGGAGACGGCGCGGGCGCCCTCGAAAGAACGGCGGCGAACGAAGGCCGAGCGTCGCGGCAAGACGTGCTCGACCCGTTCCCCGTCGGCGGAGGCGACGACCCAATCGCCGACGGTCACGTCGGCCCCGATGTTGCGCACCCGCAGCGGGGCGGTGCCCGCAGCGGGGGGCGCCGTCCACACTGTCGACCAGCCTCGATCGAGGCGGGCGGCCCGACCCGGCGTCCCCGGCGAGCCCATCTCGGCCCATGCCGCGGCGAGGTCGTCGTTCCACCCCAGCGCGGCGAGTCCGACCGTCACGCCCGCCGACGGTACCGATCGCGCATCGATGTGACCGATGTCCCTCATTTGGGGGGGATAACCCCCGTGACACCGATCGCTACGGCGTCGTAGCGTCTGGCGTCATGCTTGCTCGTCTCGCCCGCGCATGTGTCCGTCACCGCTGGATCGTCATCGGCGCCTGGGTCGCCCTCCTCGTCGCCATCAACGTGCTGGCCGGCGCCGTCGGGCCGGACTACAAGACCGACTTCACGCTGCCCGACAGCGAGTCGAAGGACGTCCAGGAACTCCTCGAGGCGACCGACCCCAACCGGGCCGGCTTCACCGCCCAGATCGTGGCCACAGCCGATCCGGGCATCGCCGACCCGACCGTCACCGCCGATCTGCAGGCGCTGTTCGAGTTCGCCGGCACCCAGGACGCCGTCACCGTCACCAGTCCCTACGACAACCCGCAGCAGATCAGCGACGGCGGTGACATCGCCTACGCCCAGCTCGACGTGGCCGACATCGGCTTCGAGGAGCTGCTCGACCTGGGTCAGACGATCCGCGACTACGGCGACCAGAACCTCGACGCCCCCGGGCTGCAGGTCGAGTACGCCGGCGACCCGTTCAGCGAGTTCGAAGTCCCCGAGAGCGAGGTCTTCGGCGTCCTCGCCGCCGTCGTCATCCTCATCCTCGCCTTCGGCTCCGTGCTGGCGATGGGTCTGCCCATCGGCACGGCCCTGTTCGGCCTCGGCATCGGTGCTGCGCTGGTCTCGTTGCTCAGCAACGTCATACCGATGCCCGACTTCACCGTCCAGATGGTGGCGATGATCGGTCTCGGCGTCGGCATCGACTACGCCCTCTTCATCGTCACCCGCTACCGCGAAGGGTTGCGGCTCGGCCTGTCGGTCGAGGACGCCATCGTCGAGTCGATCGACACGAGCGGCCGCGCCGTGCTGTTCGCCGGCCTCACCGTGATCATCTCGTTGATGGGCCTGTTCCTGATGGGCCTCAGCTTCGTCCAGGGCATCGCCATCGCCTCGTCGATCGGCGTGCTGATGATGATCCTCGGCTCGCTCACGCTCGTCCCGGCGGTGCTCGGGTGGGTCGGCCGGCGCATCGACAACACGACGCGGGCGGCGCTGATCGCCGTCGCCCTCGCCGTCGCCGGCGTCCTTTTCGGGGTGGTGACGGGTCAGGCGGCCATCTTCCTCGCCGGCATGGGTGCGGCCATCGTGCTGTTCGCGGCGAGCTTCTTCGTCAAGCCGTTGCGCACGCTGATCCCCCACCGCCCCGAGCGGGCCAAGGAGGAGCGCGTCTGGTACCGCTGGAGCCGCTTCATCCAGCGCCGTCCGTGGCCGAGCGCGCTCGGCGCCGTCGCCCTCCTCGTGCTGCTGGCGATCCCCGTCTTCTCCATCCGCCTCGGCTTCGGCGACTACGGCAACTACCCCGAGGACACGACCGTTCGCAAGGCCTACGACCTGCTGGCCGAAGGATTCGGACCCGGCACCAACGGTCCGCTGTTCATCGCCGTCGAGGGCGACACGGCCGACGACGAGGCCGCCCTCGGCGCGTTCGTCGGGGCCGTGCAGGCGACCGAGAACGTCGATGTGGCGTTCCCGACACCGATCACCGACGGACTCGCCCTCGTCATCGTCAACCCGGAGAGCGCGCCGCAGGACGAAGCCACCTCGACGCTGGTCGAGACGCTGCGCAACGACGTCATTCCGACGTCCGGCGTCGACGCCAAGGTGGGCGGCTTCACGGCCGCATCGACCGACTTCTCGACCTACCTCGGCGGGCGCATGCCGCTGCTGATCGGTGTCGTGCTGCTGCTCAGCTTCATCTTGCTGATGGCCGTGTTCCGCAGCGTGCTCGTGCCGCTGAAGGCCGTCGTAATGAACCTGCTGTCGATCGGTGCCGCCTACGGCGTCATCGTCGCCATCTTCCAGTGGGGGTGGCTGAAGGACGTCTTCGGACTCGACCGGGGCGGGCCGATCGACGCCTGGATCCCGATGTTCCTGTTCGCCATCGTCTTCGGGCTCTCGATGGACTACGAGGTCTTCCTCCTCAGCCGCATCAAGGAGGAGTACGACCGCACGAAGAACAACGCCACGGCCGTGGCCGACGGGCTGGCCGCCACCGCCCGTGTCATCACCGCCGCCGCGCTGATCATGTTCTGCGTGTTCGGGGCGTTCGCCCTCGGCGACGACCGGGCGCTCAAGCTGTTCGGTCTCGGCCTCGCCATCGCCGTGCTGATCGACGCCACCATCGTCCGCATGGTGCTCGTGCCGGCGACGATGGAGCTGCTCGGTGACCGCAACTGGTGGATCCCCCGGTGGCTCGACCGGGTACTGCCGAACATCGAGATCGAGGGCAAGCACCACATCGCCCCCGTCCCGGCGTCCGAGCTCGTCGAAGCGGAAGAAGAGCGCGAGGCCGAGCCGGTCTTCTGACCGGCTGGAGGTTGGGCGAGCGCCGATCCGAAGGGTTGGCAGCGAGCTCGGCAGGCGCAGCCGATCCGGCTCCGCCGGTCGGCGAAGCCCGCGGCGTTCGGTTGACGCCGTACCCTGACCGCCCATGGCCAAGCCCCTGGTCGTCGTCGAGTCACCGGCGAAGGCCAAAACGCTCGCGAAGTTCCTGGGTAACCAGTACGACGTGCGCGCCTCGGTCGGCCACGTCGCCGACCTGCCGTCGAAGGGCTTGGCCGTCGACGTCGACCACGGGTTCAAGCCGACCTACGAGCTGACCGAGCGGGGGCGCACCGTCGTCAAGGAGCTGCGCGCCGCACTGAAGGACGCCAGCGTGCTGTATCTCGCGACCGACGAAGACCGCGAGGGCGAAGCCATCTCCTGGCACCTCATGGAGCAGCTCAAGCCGAAGGTACCGGTGAAGCGGATGGTGTTCCACGAGATCACCCAGTCCGCCATCGATCACGCCGTGTCGAACACCCGCGACATCGACTACGGACTCGTCGACGCGGCGGAGACGCGGCGCATCCTCGACCGCCTCTACGGCTACGAGGTCTCGCCGGTGCTCTGGCGGCGGGTCAACCGGGGCCTGTCGGCGGGCCGGGTGCAGAGCCCGTCGGTCCGCCTGATCGTCGAGCGCGAGCGCGAGCGCATCGCCTTCGTCAGCGCCGGCTACTGGGACATCGAGCTGACGACGGCCACCGATCCCAGCTTCACGGCCGCCCTCGTGAGCGTCGACGGGACGAAGGTGGCGACGGGCAAAGACTTCGACCAGCAAGGCCGCACCAACCCGGCCGTCGTCGTGCTCGACGAGGCGCAGGCCCGCAGCCTCGCCGACGGCCTCTCCGACACCGAATTCCGGGTGCGCAATGTCGAGGAGAAGCCGTACCGGTCGCGCCCGCAAGCGCCGTTTCGCACGAGCACGCTGCAGCAGGAGGGCGGGCGCAAGCTGCGCCTGTCGTCGTCGCAGGTGATGCGACTCGCCCAGAACCTGTACGAGCGCGGCTTCATCACGTACATGCGCACCGACAGCGTGGTGCTGTCGACCGAGGCGCTGGCGGCGGTGCGCTCGGAGATCGCTCGCGAGTACGGCCAGCAGTTCCTGTCGCCCGAGGCGAAGCAGTACGCCTCCAACGTCAAGAACGCGCAGGAGGCCCACGAAGCGATCCGTCCGGCGACGCCGTTGCGCTCGCCCCGCGAGGTCCAGGGCGGCGAACTGAACAACCAGGAGCTGGCGCTGTACCGGCTGATCTGGCAGCGCACGCTGGCGTCGCAGATGGCCGACGCCACCGGCTTCACCATGACCGTCCGTCTCGGCGCCACGGCGGCCGACGGGCGAGTGGCCGACTTCAGCGCCTCGGGGACGACGATCACGTTCCCCGGATACCGCCAGGCCTACGTGGAGTCGCGCGACGAGGGCGACAGCGGCGAGGAGCGCGAAGCGCTGCTGCCGCCGCTGGCCGAGGGCGACCCCGTCGCGATCGCTCGCCTCGAGCCCCAAGGCCACGCCACCAGCCCGCCGCCCCGCTACACCGAGGCGTCGCTGGTCAAGCGGCTCGAGGAGCTGGAGATCGGCCGACCGTCGACGTGGGCGTCGATCATCCAGACCATCCAAGATCGCGGGTACGTGTGGAAGAAGGGTCAGGCGCTCGTGCCCACGTGGACGGCGTTCGCCGTCGTCGGGTTGATGGAGCAGCACTTCGACGAGCTCGTCGACTACGACTTCACGGCCCGCATCGACGACGACCTCGACGCCATCGCCGCCGGGCGGCGCCAGAAGGAGCAGTGGCTGCACGCCTTCTACTTCGGCGACGACGAGCTGCCCGGCTTGAAGCGTCTCGTCGAGGAGAACCTCGACGAGATCGACGCCGCCGTCATCAACACGTTCGGCCTGGGCGTCGACGAGAACGGTCGGGAGGTCGTCGTCAAGCCGGGCAAGTACGGCCCGTACGTCAAACGAGGCGACGACACCGCGAGCGTCCCCGAAGATCTCCCGCCTGACGAGCTGACGGTCGCCAAGGCGCTGGAACTGTTGGCCGCGCCGAAGTCCGATGAGCCGATCGGCGAACTCGACGGTCAGCCCGTGTTCGCCAAGAACGGCCGCTACGGCCCGTACGTCCAGTGGGGTACGGCCGACGAGCCGCCGCCGGGGTTCAACAAGCCGAAGATGTCCAGCCTGTTCTCGACGATGGTGCTGGAACGCATCACACTGGACGAGGCGCAGGCGCTGCTGTCGCTGCCCCGCTCGCTCGGCGTCGACCCCGGCGACGGCGTCGAGATCGTCGCCAACAACGGCCGCTACGGGCCGTACGTGCAGAAGGACCGGGACTATCGCAACATCGACAACGAGGAGCGGCTGTTCACGATCACACTCGACGAGGCCGTCGAGATCTTCGCCCAACCCAAGGTGTACCGCCGCGGTGGCGCGGCCCGGGCCGCGTCCGGGCCGCTGAAGGAGTTCGGCCCCGACCCGGTCAGCGAACGACCGGTGGTGGCCAAGGACGGCCGCTTCGGGGTTTACGTCACCGACGGCGAGACGAACGCGTCGATCGGCAAAGGCGACCGCATCGAGGAGCTGAGCCCCGAGCGGGCCTTCGAGCTGCTGGCCATCCGCCGCGATCAGGTGGCGGCCAAGGGCGGCCCGCCCAAGAAGGCCGCGCGCAAGAAGTCCCCGGCGAAGAAGAAGGCCGCCGCCAAGAAGCGTTGAGTACGGAGAGTGTCGGATACTCCCCGTACCCGGGGTACGGGGAGTATCCGACACTCTCCGTACCACCCCGTAGCCTGCGGCGCGATGGCTGGCGTCTACATCGCCTTCGAGGGCAGCGAGGGCTCGGGCAAGTCGACTCACGCCGCCCGGCTGGCCGCCGCACTCGGCGCCCTGCTGACGCGCGAGACGGGCGGCACGCCGGTCGGCCAGCGCCTGCGCGACATCCTTCACGACACCACCGTCGCCGACCTCGACGACCGGGCCGAAGCCCTGATCGTGGCGGCCGATCGAGCCCAGCACATCGCCACCGTCGTCCGCCCGGCCCTCGACCAGGGGCGTGACGTGGTCAGTGATCGCAGCGCCTACTCGTCGCTCGCCTACCAGGGCTACGGACGCCGCCTCGACCTCGACGAGATCCGCCGGCTCAACGACTGGGCCCTACGCGGCCGCTGGCCCGACCTCGTCGTGTTCCTCGACGTGCCCGACGACGTGGCCGCGGCCCGGCTGGCCAAGCGCGACCTCGACCGCTTCGAGCGGGCCGGCGCCGAGTTCCATCGCCGCGTCGTCGACGGGTTCCGCGACCTCGCCGCCGCCGACGCGGCTCGGTGGATCGCGGTCAGCCCCAACGGCGGCAAGGAGGACGTCGCCGCCCAGATCCACGCCGAGGTGACCGTCCGCCTGGGACGGGTGGTGCCGGGATGACGGCGTCGATCTGGGACGACGTCGTCGGGCAGCCGGGGGCGGTGAACACCTTGCGCCGGGCGACCCCCGCCGCCGTCCACGCCTATCTCTTCGTCGGCCCGCCCGGCTCGACCAAGGACGAGGCCGCCCGCGCCTTCGCCGCCGCCCTGCTCAGCGAGCCCGGCGCCGAGGATCCGACGGCGCGCGACGCCCGCCTGGCCATCGCCGGCGAGCACCCCGACGTGCGCGAGATCGAGCGGGTCGGTCCGTTCATCACCGCCGAGCAGGCGCGCGAGATCGCTCGCCTGGCCAGCCTGGCCCCGGTCGAGGGCTGGCGCAAGGTGATGATCCTCCACGAGTTCCACCTCGTGAGGCCCGAGGGCGCGGCCCTGCTGCTGAAGACGATCGAGGAGCCGCCGGCCTCGACGATCTTCATCGTGCTCGCCGACTTCGTGCCGGCCGACCTGGTGACGATCTCTTCGCGCTGCGTGCGCATCGAGTTCCGGGCCGTGCCCGACGAAGCTGTCGCGGCGCGACTGCGGGCCGACGGGGTGCCTGCCGATCGCGTGGCCACCGCCGTGGCAGCCGGGGCCGGCAACCTGACTCGGGCCCGCTTGCTGGCCGCCGACGACGCCCTGGCCGGCCGCCGCGACACGTTCGCCACCGTCCCCCGCCGCCTCGACGGATCGGGCACGGTCGTCATGGATGTCGTCGACGAGCTGCTCGGCCTGCTCGACGACGCCGCCGCCCCGCTGGTCGAACGCCAGCAGCGCGAAGCGACCGAGCTGGATGAGCGAGTCGCCCGTCTCGGCGAGCGCGGCAGCGGCCGCAAGACGCTTGAGGACCGGCATGGGCGCGAGCTACGCCGATACCGCACCGACGAGTTGCGCAGCGGCCTGACCGTCCTCGCCGCCGCCTATCGCGACGCGTTGATCGGCGAACCGGGCCATCGCCGCGACGACCTCGTCACCGCCGTCCACGAGGTGTTCAAGGCGGTCGAGGCGCTCGAGCACAACGTCAACGAGAAGTTGCTGCTCCAGTCCCTCCTGTGGCGCCTGCCCTCGCTCGCTCAGCCGGTCGGGACGGCCGGGTCCGGGCTGTCGCCGGCATCGCCCTGAACAAGAGCGGCGACGGCCGCCAGCCCGATCACTCCGAGGGCGACGGCGTACACGGCGCCGCCGCCGTTATAGAGCTCGAAGCCGACGAGGGCGCAGAGGATCGGCACGGTGGCGCCGACGCGCACGGAGCTCCGCTCGATCCACCGGCGCACCCACGTCGCGTCGATGACCTGGAGCGCCAGCAGCACGACCACGACGAGCACGCCCGAGCGCCAGCCGTTCAATCCGAACGCCAGCAACGCGGTCGGCAGGCCGCCGACGATGGTGCCGACGAACGGCACGACGGCCATCGCCCCGGCGACGACGCCCAAGCTGATGGCAGCCGGGAGGTCGACCGCCCACGACACGAGGCCCACGACGATGCCGACGGCGACCCCCACGGCGATCGACCACAGCAGCCACTCCCGGCCGTTGGTCGCCGCGGCCACGATGACGCGCCGCCAGCGCGAGCGCCGGGGTTCGCCGAACTGGTCGACGAAGCCGTCGACGTAGCGGCGACCGAAGGCGAGCAGGAAGAGCATCAGGATCGCGGTGACGAGATAGGTCGGTGCCGTGTTGGCTGCGCGCGAGACGGCGTCGGAGCGGATCCGACCGTCGATCTCCTCGACGAATGCGCTCACTCGCTCGGCCAGATCGATGTCGGCCGCCCAGGAGTACCGCACCTCGATCTCAGCCGCCGCCTCGGGCGCTCGGGCCGTCAGCTCATCCAGCGAGTCGTAGACCTCGCGGACGACGCCGAAGCCGACGAGGGCGATGATGCTGACGACCAGCAGCAGGACGGCGACGATGGCCAGGGCCCGCGGCAGGTACCGGTCGAGGGCCCGCACCAACGGATCGATGAGCAGGGCGACGAGGCCGCAGGCGACGACCCACCCGAGCGGGCGGTGGGCGTCGACGAAGGCGCCCTGCACCAGCCAGGCGACGACGGCGGCCCCGACGAGCAGCGCCGCCGATCCGGCTGACAGTCCGACGTAGTCCGGCATCCGGCGCGATGACGGCGACGAATCGGGCGCACCCACGTCCGCACGGTACCCATCCCCGCCGGTGCGGGCCGGGACCGGTCCCCGTGGCCGCCGAGGTCTGGTGCCATCATCGGAGCGTGCCCGCCGACGCGTCGAACGCCGACCCGGGTTCCTCGGCCCTGCACCTCGATGCCGACGACGTCGCCGGGGCGCGCCGACGGCTGCGGCTCGACTGGCGCACGTTCGCCTACCTGGTCGGCGCCATCCTCGCCGCCCTTGCCATCCTCGCCGTGTTCCGGACGGCCTCCACGATGATCACACGCATCGGCATCGGGCTGCTGATCGCGCTCGCCCTCGACCCCGTCGCCGACGCCGTCCAACGCCGTTTCCACACCGGCCGCGGCGTCGCTGTCGCCGTCGTCGCCACCGGCGTGTTGGGCCTGACCGCCCTGCTCATGCTCGTGCTCGGTCCGAAGGCCGTCGACCAGGCCCAACAGTTCCAAGACGAGTTGCCCGACACGCTGGCCGAGATGGAGCGTCTGCCGCTCGTCGGCGAGCGCCTTCGCGACGCCGATGTCGCCGGGCGGATCGAGGAGTGGATCGAGCGCCTCCCCGAACAGGTCACCGACGCCCGCGTCGCCGAGACAGCCGGGACGCTCGTCAGCGGCGTGGCCAGCGTCGCCATCGTCGCCGTCTTCGCTATTGCCGTCTTGATCGACGGCGAGCACTTCGTCGGCCAGGTCCGCCGCCTGCTCCCGGCCCGCCGCCAGCAACAAGGCGACGAGATCGGCCGCGTGATGTACGACACGATCGGCCGCTACTTCGGCGGTTCGGTCACCGTGGCGCTCTTGATGGGCCTGTTCGTGCTGACGCTGGGGCTCATCCTCGGCATCCCGCTGGCGCCACTGGCGGCGGTGTGGGCGATGCTCACCGACCTCATCCCACAGGTCGGCGGGCTGCTCGGCGGCGCCTTCTTCGTGCTGCTCGCCCTGACCCAGAGCGTGCCGACGGCGCTCATCGCCGGGGCCGGCTTCGTGCTCTACATGAACCTGGAGAACCACGTCATCCAGCCGGCCATCGTCGGCAAGTCGGTCGACCTGACGCCGCCGACGACGATGATCGCCGCCTTTGTCGGCGCGGCGGTCGCCGGCGTGCCCGGGGCGTTGGTGGCCACGCCGCTGGTCGGCACGGTCAAGGCGATCTATCTCGAGGCTCGCGGTGTCGAGCGGCCCGACCACGCACGGGGCGGGCTCGGCGCCACGGTGGCCAAGAAGGTCAAGAGCCTGCTCCAACGCCCCGGGTGAGCCCAGGGGAGCCTCGCTACACTGCCCCGTCGGCCCGGCCGGCCCCGCCGGACGGCCCTGCCCAGATAGCTCAGTCGGTAGAGCAACGCACTCGTAATGCGTAGGTCGAGAGTTCGATTCTCTCTCTGGGCTCCACAAGACCCTGCTTAGAGCCCATTTTGCCCGATGCGCCCGTCGGCGACTCGGCCTCATCCAAGATCCATCCAAGTTTTCTGTTACGTTCGTGTCGGTGCGAGGCTCGATGCGAGAGCGCCGACCCGGGGTCTGGGAGCTGGTCGTCCAACTGCCCCGTGAACACGGACAGGGCCGCGCCCGTCAGCTGAGCCGCACGGCGCACGGCACGAAGCGCCAAGCCCAGCGCGCGCTCGCCGGTCTGGTCGGCGAGGTCTCGGCCGGAAAGCACGCGTCGACGACCACGACGCTCGGCGAACTCCTCGCTCGGTGGCTCGACCATGTCGACGGGCAGCTCTCGCCCACCACGATCCGGGAGTACCGACGGCTTGTCCGCACGATGCTCGAGCCGGACCTCGGCAAGCTCCCGCTGCGGCGCCTGACCGCGCAGCGAGTCGACGCCTACTACGCCGTGCTGACCCGAGAGCGTGGCCTGTCGCCGGCCACGATCCGCCACGTCCACGCCGTCCTGCGCGGCGCGCTTGGTCAGGCCGTGCGGTGGGGTTGGCTGCCGACCAACCCGGCCGCCAGCGCCTCACCGCCGAAGCTGCGCCGCCGCGAGATCGTCCCGCCGGCGATCGCCGACACCCGCGCGCTGCTGCTCGCCGCCGACGACCATGACCTCGACCTCGGCGCGCTTCTACGCGTGCTCGTCGCGACCGGCGCCCGCCGCGGCGAGGTGTGCGGCTTGCGATGGAGCGACCTCGACCTGCGCGCCGGCACGGCCTACATCTGCCGCTCGGTCGCCTCCGTGGGCGGCGGGACGGTGGTCCAGGACACGAAAACACACGCGGCGCGGCGCATTGCCCTCGACGCCGACACGCTCGAAGTCATCGGGCGACGAAGGGAGCGAGCGCAAGCGCTCGCCGACGTCTGTCACTGCGAGCTCCCCGACGATGCCTTCGTGTTCACGATGCGGCCTGATGGATCAGCACCACTCCATCCCGACACGGTGACGAAGAACTTCCAGCGGCTCTGCAAGGGAGCTGGTCTGTCGGGCGTGCGCCTCCACGACCTCCGCCACATGCACGCCACCCAGCTCCTCGCCGCCGGCGTCCCGGTCCGCACGGTCAGCGGCCGCCTCGGCCACGCCAACGCCGCTACCACGCTCAACGTCTACGCCCACTTCCTCGAAGCCAGCGACCGTCAAGCCGCAGACGTCATCGCGGATCTGCTCAGCACCAGGTCGTGAGGTCTTGATCAGCCAGTATCAAGCGGCGGGAGGATACGCGTGACGGAAGAGGAACGACTCCGACAACTCGAAGCGCGGCTCTGGAAGGCCGCCGATCAGCTGCGCGCGAACTCCTCGCTCGCTGCGTCGCAGTACTCCACACCGGTGCTCGGGTTGATCTTCCTCCGCTACGCGGACGTGCGGTTCACACAGGTCGAGCGCGAACTCGAGGGAACGGGGTCGGGTCGCCGCCAGATCGGCAAAGCCGACTACCGAGCCCGCGGCGTCATGTACGTGCCCGAGACGGCCCGCTTCGGCTATCTCCGCGAACTCCCCGCGGGCTCCGACATCGGCCAGGCCATCAACCGATCGATGGAGGCGATCGAGGTCGAGAACACCGAGATCTCGATCTTCGGGCAGGAGCGGGTCGAGGAGACGATCCGGCTCGCCAAGATGAACCTCGCCGTCCACGGACTCGGTGGTGAGATCGTCCCGTCGAACACCTACTACGAGGACCCGCACCACTCGGTCGGCCGGTTCGACTTCGTGATCGCCAACCCGCCGTTCAACGTCAACGCGATCGACAAGGACCGCATCAAGGACGACAAGCGCTACCCGTACGGCGTCCCGTCGGTCGACAACGGCAACTACCTGTGGATCCAGATCTTCTCCTCCGCGCTCAACGACAGCGGCCGCGCCGGGTTCGTGATGGCCAACTCCGCCTCCGACGCCCGGCACTCCGAACTGGCGATCCGCCGCAGGCTGATCGAGGACCGCCAGGTCGACGTCATGGTCGCGATCGGATCGAACTTCTTCTACACCGTCACCCTCCCCGTCACCCTGTGGTTCCTCGACAAGGGCAAGCGCGGCACCGATCGCGCCGACCAGGTGCTGTTCATCGACGCCCGCCACATCCACCGACAGATCGACCGCGCACATCGCGACTTCACCGCCGACCAGCACGAGTTCCTGGCCAACATCGTCCGCCTCTTCCGCGGCACAGCACCCGAGTTCCTCCACGGTTCGGAGGCGATGCTCAAGGAGAACTTCCCCGACCTCACCTACGCCGACGTCCCCGGCCTCTGCAGAATCGCCACCGTCGACGAGATCGAGACCCACGGCTGGAGCCTCAACCCCGGCCGCTACATCGATGTCACCAATCAAGATGACGATTCCGACTTCACCGAACGATTTGGCGAGCTGAGCGAGGACTTTCCACGCGCTGACGATCGAAGCCGGCGAGTTGGCGACGCGTGTTGCCGCGTCGGCGGCCTTGTTGCTCGGCGACGGAGCCGGTGACGCGTGATGGCCCCGTCGGATTGGACGCCTACGACGACGGGTGACCTCATCGGTGACGGCAAGCTCGAAGTTGGAGACGGATACCGCGCCAAGAATGCTGAGTTCGGCCCCACCGGGATCCCCTTCCTTCGGATCCGTAACCTCGATGATGGCCATCTCGTACTCGATGAAGCTGACCTCTTTCCTGAGGAGCACCTTGCGCGCGTCGGCCCGAAGATCAGCCAGCCGGGCGACTGCGTAATCGCCCCGAAGGCCACCATCGGACGCATGGCTTACCTTGACGAGGCCGCACCACGAGTCTTGTACTCGCCCCAGGTTTCCTACTGGCGAGTCCTCGACAGGGCGGCACTCGATTCACGGTTCATCGGGTGCTGGCTGAGGGGCAAGGAGTTCGAGACCCAGGCATTCCAGACCGAGAGCAGCACGTCGATGGCGGACTACATCAATCTGCGCGATCAACGGCAGATGCGCGTCACAATGCCGCCGCTCGACGTGCAGCGGAAGATCGCGGCGGTGTTGGCGGCGTATGACGAGTTGATCGAGAACAACCTGCGGCGGATCGAGATCCTGGAGGAGACGGCGCAGGTGGTGTATCGGGAGTGGTTCGTCAACTTCCGTTTCCCCGGCCACGAAGCCGTCGCGCTCGTCGACTCACCCCTCGGCCCGATCCCCGATGGGTGGGACAAGTCGACCGTTGGCGAAGCAGCCGAGAACTTCGACCGACTCCGGAAGCCCCTATCCAAGATGCAGCGCGCGGAGATGCAAGGGGAGTACCCGTACTACGGCGCCGCGAAGGTTTTCGACTACGTCAACGACTACATATTCGACGGCGAGTACCTGCTCGTGGCAGAGGACGGATCGGTGGTGACACTGGACGGCCACCCAGTGCTTCAGCTCGCGAGCGGCAAGTTCTGGGCGAACAACCATACGCACATCCTTCGAGGGTCCGCAGTCTCGACCCATCACCTCTATCTGGCTCTCAGCCGGGTTCAGATCATGGGCTACGTGACGGGAGCGGCGCAGCCGAAGATCACGCAGGGTGCGCTGAACCGCGTACCGCTCCTCGTGCCGCCACCGCCGACCCGTGATCAATTCGACCAACTGATTCGGCCGATGTTCGGCCTCCGCCAGAACCTGCTTGTTCAGAACGAAAACCTGCGCTCGACTCGGGATCTGTTGCTGCCGAGGTTGGTGTCGGGGGAGATCGACCTGTCGGAGCTGGAGATCGAGACGGACTGGCTGGCTTCGTGATCATGGACGGTTCGGGACCCCGAGTACGCTGGGAGGATGAGCGAGCGGGGAGATCGCAACGTGGTGGTGGTTGCGCATCGCAGCACCCTGCACGACCAGCCCGACGACGTCGCGTACTGGCTCACCCGTCCGGTCGAGGAGCGCATCGCCGCGGTCGAGGTGATGCGACGCCGCGTGTTCGGGGCCGAGCTTGAGTCTCGACCTCGACCCGGACTTCGCCGAGTTCGTCGAGTGCCTCGCTCGGCATAGCGTCCGCTACCTGGTGGTCGGCGGCTACGCGCTCGCCGCCCACGGCCTGCCACGCGCCACTGGTGATCTGGACGTGTGGGTGATGGTCGACCCGGCCAACGCCAGCAAAATGATGCAGGCACTGGTCGACTTCGGGTTCGGCGATGTCGGGCTCACCGAGGACGACTTCCTCGGCCCGAACCAGGTGGTGCAACTCGGCTACCCGCCGTACCGGATCGACATCCTCACGGCGATCGACGGCGTCACGTTCGAGCAAGCTTGGGAGCGGAGGATCACGGTCGCCAGCGGGTCGTCCGAGCTCGACGTGATCGGTCGCGAGGATCTGCTCGCCAACAAACTCGCCAGCGGCCGGCCTCGGGATCGCGACGACGTCGAGCGCATCCTGCGGGAGGGTGATCCCGGTGTTTGAACACGACGAGCGGGAGCTAGAGCTGGCGACGCTCGACCTGCTCGCCGACCTGGGTTGGGCGACGGCCGACGGTTCGAGGGAAACGTTCCCGGACGGGATGTTCGGTCGTCAGAGAGCAAGCAAGCACCGAGAGCAAAGAGCACGACTTTCGCTGAGCGCCGACACACGCCTCGGGTGGGAGTTCGATCTGTGGGGCGTTGCCGGGGATGAGGTCCTCTTTGTCCAGCAGCGGCCACACGTAGCCACCGAGTAGGGCGCCGGTAGCGGCGGCACCCACGGCGCCACCACCCGCAGCCAGGAACTGACGGCGAGTCAGCCGGTTCACGTCACGAAAGTCCCACGGACGCCTCGTGAGGCGGCGGCGGATCGGAAGGCGTGGCGCGGCGCGGACGTTGCCCCGGGCCGGCCGCAATGACACCGGTTTGGTGAAACGCGCCTGCCCCCCGGGATCGCCCTCATCGGCGGTTCCCGGACGAGTTCATCGCGACACGGATCAGCCAGACGGCGGCGCCGACGGCGAGGACGGCGGCACCGATGACCACGCTGGCCGTCGGCAGCGTGAAGGCCAACAGCACGCAGCCGCCGACACCGAGCAC
>Ga0136617_10000183_pt1 | contig 48500 bp, 42 predicted proteins | sample AntDrymUQ3222106_2_FD_129672 | JGI IMG/M metagenome (GOLD analysis project Ga0136617, IMG submission 129672) | Polar desert sand microbial communities from Dry Valleys, Antarctica - metaG UQ322 (21.06) | ecosystem: Environmental > Terrestrial > Soil > Desert | place: Antarctica: Dry Valley... | reverse complement strand
TATGTCCGCGTCCGGCTCGCGCCTTCGTGTCAGCGTCCGGCTCGCGCCCCAATGGCCTATTCCGGTCGGGTCAGCGTGCGAGACCGACCGGGACAAGCCCTACGCAGCAGCGAACACGGCCAGCGGAGCGGTGACGTTCTTGAAGCGACGCGCCCCGCGGTCGGCGATCGACACGCAGGTGCGCGCCGCGAGGCGGTCGCGCGTCTCCAGGCTCATGAGGATCTCGCCGGCGCCGGCCGATTCGGCCAGCCGCGACGCGATGTTCACCGTCGAGCCGTACCAGTCGTGGTCACGCTGCGCTGCGGCCCCGGAATGCACGCCCATGCGCAGCGGCAGGCACCAGCCCTCGTCGGCCAGCTCGCGTGCGAGCCGCAGCGCGAGCGTCACGACGCGCGCCGCGTCGCGCCCGTAGATCATGACCCCGTCGCCGAGATCCTTGACGATCTCGCAGCCCAGCTCGTCAGCGGCGTGCGCGGCCGCGGACTTGAAGGCGACGGCGACGTCGGCGGCGGCTTCGTCCCCGACACGCTCGGTGAAGGCGGTGTACCCCGCGAGGTCGGCGAAGAGGAAGGTATGTTCGGGCGCGACGTCCATACCCCACAGGCGTGACGAACGCATGAACGGTGTGCATCGGCGCCAACCGGTCGGGTTCGGGACGACGGAACGTTTCCGTCAGCGCCCGCCGGCGTCCGCGACCCGCCAGCGGCGCGGGTGCCGCGAATCTGGCTCGTACGCGCAGAAGGCCCCGGTGCGCACCGCGGCCTCCAGCTCGGCGCCGAGCTGCGCGTCGTAGCCGGCGATGCGCTTGAGCGTCGTGCGGATCGCGCGCGTAACGTTCACTCGCGCGCGCTCTGCGTGCGAACCGAACTCGCGGTCGCGGCCGCCCATGCCGACGGCGCGCTCGAGCTCGCGAGCGACGAACTGCCGCTCGGCGCGCGCGCGGTCGGCGCGCTCCTCGTCGCCCAGCCTCAGGGCCTCGGCGATGTCTTCGCCGAGGGCGGCGATGCGGCTGCGGTAGGCCTCCTTGGCCGCCGCATCCAGCGTCGGCCCGGCCCCGCTCTGCAGCCCGAACCGGCCCGCCGTCTCCTGACCGCCGGAGCGCGACGCGCCGGGCGGCACCGCCGGCGTGCCGTCGACGGCCGCGACGAGGTCGAGGCTGTGAATCTCCTCGCCGGGGCGCGTGAGCAGAAGCGCCAGCAGCCGCACGCCGCGCCCGTCGCTGATGTGCAGCGAGCGATGCCCGTCGTCGATCGTCCAGACGTCGCCGATCCGCCGCAGCGTCGTGACGGGCTCGCCGGGGGCCGCCTCCGCCACCGCGGCGGTCGCGGGTGCCGCCGCACCCAGGCGCACCTGCAGCGGTCCGATCCGCTCGAGCGTCGACACCAATCCGATCGCGTCACAGGCGACGGCGGCCTGCGCCAGGAGCTCGGCGGCGCGCCCCCGCGCGACCGGTCCGCCATCCTCGACCAGCACCGCGGCCTCCTCGACGGTGATCCGTGCGAGAACCGTGCGCGCGCCGTTGCGCGTCGCCGACCTGCGCGCAGCGGCGTGGTGCTCCAGCGCCTTGGCGTGGTGTCCCTCGACGCGCGCCAGGATCCCCAGCCACAGATCGACCGGTCCGTGGAACGCCACCGTCGGCACGACGATGTTGCGGCCTGCAAACGGCGTGAGCTTGGCGTAGACCGCCGCCGCGTCGCCGCGCAGCTCCAGCGACGCGACCGTCTCGCTCAAGAACGCCATCGCGGCGAGCCAGAGGTTGTCACGCGGGAGCGCCGCGAAATCGTCCGCCGCGAGGCGGTCGTACTCGAGCTGCGCCTCCGCCGCGCGACCCGTGGCGGCCAGCGACGCCGCGAGAGCAGCGCGCCACACCGGCATCGCGGGCACCCGGTCGGCGTACGCGCGCACCGTCTCGCCGATCGCGCGCGGGCCCTCCTGCAGCCACCTCAGCACGACGCGCTGCGAGACGACCGTGATCGGGAGCGTCGACGCCGAGAGCTCCTCGGTGATCGCCGCGACCTCCTCGACGTGCTGTTGCGCCTGCCCCAAGCGCCCCGCCAGCGCCGCGCGGCGCGCGCGATGCAGCGGAACGAAGGCCGCTGCGCGGCGGTCGCGCGACTCGTGCGCCAGCCGCTCGAGCGTCTCGATCGCGATGTCCGCCGCCGGCATGTCGAGCTCGAGCAGCACGTCGATGTGGCGACTACGGGCAGCGAGCGTCATGACCGACTCGCCGGCCCGGTCGCTCAGCGCGAACAGCCGTCGCAGCCACTCCAGCGACTGCTCCGTCGTGTCGGGGCCTGAGGTCGCCAGCTGCGCCGAGGACAGCGCGAAGGCGAGCGTCAGGTCGTCGCCGATCCGCCGCGCCATGTCGAGCGCCTCGCGGGCGAGCTCGGCCCGCCGCGCCGCCGCGTCCGACCAGTACAGCGCCGTCGCCAGCGAGCCCAGCAGCCGGACCCGCAGCGGGCTGTCGGCCGGACCGATGCGCTCGAGCGCCTCGACGAGCAGAGCGATGTGCGCGTCGTCGACGAATCCCGGCGTCAGCGCGAACGGCGCGATCCCGAGCGCCCCGCGCGCAAGGACGTCGTCGGCGCCGATGGACCGCGCGGCCGCGACGGCGGCCTCGAACGTCGCGCGCGCCGCCAGCCGGCCGGCGCGAGACTCGGCGGTGCCGAGCCCGAGCAGCAGCGCCGCCCGCCGCGGCACGTCGGGCTCGAGCATCTCCAGCGCCTCCAGCGCCTCCAGCGCGCGCGCGAACAGCTCGGCCGCCTGCTCGTAGGCGAGATGGTCGAGCGCGCGCTGGGCGGCACGTTCGGCGTAGTCGACCGCCTTGGCAAGGTCGCCGCGCGGAGCCGCCGAGAGGAAGTGGTGCGCGAGCTCGGACAGATGCGAGTCGAGCGCGCCGCGATAGATGTGCTCGAGCGCGTCGCCAACGGCGCCGTGCGCAGCCATCCGCGCCGCGGCGGGCATTCCCGCCAGCAGCGTCTCCCTGATGAGCCCGTGGCCGAAGCGGTACTGGCCGAGCGTCCCGGGCTCGGCGACGACGATGCCCAGGCCGGCAGCCTCGTCGAGCGCCGCCAGCACGCTGTCGCGATCCAGCGAGGACGCTCGTTCGAGCTTGGAGAGATCGAACGTCCGGCCGATGATCGACGCGAGCCCGAGCGTCGCGCGCGCGTCCTCGCCAAGCGGCTCCAAGCGCCGGCGGATCGTCTCGCGCACGCCATCGGGCAGCGGCAACTCGTCGGGCGGGTCGTCGACGCGCCCCTCGGCGAGCAGCAGCGCGATGATCTCGTGGGCAAAGAACGGGTTGCCCTCCGTCACCGCATAGACCGCATCCGCGAGGCTCACCGAGGCGGGGGCGCCGCTCGTCACCTCGACGAGCTCGCCGACGTCCTCGCGCGTCAACCCGCCCAGGACGAGCCGCCGGCCGGCGCGGACGATGTTCGCGAGCGCGTCCTGCGCGCCGAGCGCAGGCCGGGGCGTGCGCTCGTGCATCGTTAGGAGGAGCAGCACAGCCGCGTCGCGCAGCATCCGCGAGACGAAGTCCAGCGCCACGAGCGAGCCTTCGTCGACGGCCTGCAGGTCGTCGATGATGAGCACGACGGCCGGAGCCGCGGCGCTGCGGGCGCGCAGGAGAGCGACGAGCGCGTCAAAGGCCGAGAAGCGCGCGATCTCGCAGTTCTCCGCGCCCGCCGCGGGCTCGGCGGGTCGCTGCGGCGGCGGCAGCCGCGCGGCAAGCTCGGGCGCCAGTCGCAGCAGCTCGTCGGCGCGGGAGCCGAGCTCGCGACGCAGCACGGCCCCGTCGACTCCCCGGCACAGACCGCGCACGATCTCGACCCAAGGCCAGTAGGCCGGGGCGGCCGGCCCCCAGCCACGGGTCCAGACGACCGTCGCACCGGCACTGCGGGCGTGCTCTGCCAGCGCCCACGCAAGGCGCGTCTTGCCAACGCCCGGATCGCCGAGCACGAGGTGCACGCCACCATGCCCGCGACACGCATCGGCGAACGAATCCCGCAGCTCCTGCAGCTCACGTACACGGCCGACGAGCGGGCCACAGCCCGCCACGCGCCCTGCGGTCGGCTTCTCTGTCGGCAGCACGTCACTCCAGGCTGGGGATCTGACCCTAACCGCTCGCGCTGGCGCCGTACAGATCGGCTTGGCTCATGCTCGGACCTCCCATTCCAGCGGTACCCCCGGATCCGGTTCATAGGCGCACGACGAGCCCGTGCGGATCGCGCTCTGCAGGAGGTGCCCCAGCTCGGGCTCGTGCTCGGCGATCCGCCGGACGCAAGCGCGGATCGCACGCGTCACGTTGAGCCGCGCCCGCTCGCCGGCGCGCCCCGTCGCCGCGACGGACACCGACAGCTCGGACGCGAGCGCCGCGAGCGCGTCGCTCGCGCGCTCGACGCGCTCGGGATCGTTGAACGCCCTGGCCTCGGCGAGCTCCAGCTGCAGCTCGGTGACGCGCACGCGATCCGCGCCGAGGTCGCCGGCGACGCCCTCCCGGTGGTTTGCGAGCCGCAGGGCCGCGATCGGCGTTCCGGGGTTGGCGAGCAGCGCGGCGAGATGGTGCAGCCCCTTGGTATCCGGTAGGCAGAGGCTGCGCCCCTCGTAGTCCAGCAGCCAGACATCCTGCTCGTGGCGCAGCGCCGCGTGTGGCGTCCCCGCCGTCCGGTCGCGGCCGTTGGACGGGCCGACCCCGCCGTCCAAACGCGCGCGCAGCTGCTCCGCACGGGCAACCGCACCATCCATCTGCTGGCGCACCGCGTCCTGCTCGACGCCTTCCACGAGCCCACGGGCGCGGCTGGCGTCGCCGGGTGCGTTGCGCCGCGCGAGCACCTCGGCGGCGTCGAGGGCGGTCAGCACGACCGTCGGACGCGCGCCCATCCGCTCGGCCGCCGAGCGGGCCGTCTCGAGGTGGCCGAGTGCGCGCTCGACCTCGCCGATCGTCATCGCCAGCAGCCCGAGGTAGCGCGCCACCGGCCCGAGATACGCCGCGCCCATCGAGACGACGTTGCGCCCCTCGTAGGGTATGAGCAGCTCGTACAGGCGCCGCGCGCGCGGGCGATCCCCCAACAGCGCGCACAGCTCCGCCAGCAGCGACATCGCGACGAGCCACAGCGCGTCGCGTGGAATGTCGTCGAAGTCGGCCGCGGCGAGGTGCTCGAGCTCTCGGCGCGCCTCGTCGTGGCGGCCGAGCTCGGCGAGCACGAGCGCCAGCTCGCAGCGCCAGCGGCGCATCGCCGGCAGGCGGTCGGCGTTCTTGCGCACGAGCGGCGCGAGGGCGAGATGGCGTCCCTGCGTGCGGCGCACGAGCAACGTCTGCGTGTCAGCGATGATCGGCGCCATCGAACCCGCGACGTGGCGTGCCTGCGCGACGGCGTCGGCGGTGAAGCGCTCGGCGGCCTCGAACTCCCCGCGTAGGTGCGCGGCCATCGCCCAGTGCAGCCGGTCGAAGACCAGCATGCGCGGCTGGCCGAGCCGCCGGGCGGTGCTGCGAAACGCCTCGATCTCCTCATGTGCGCGCGCGGGATCGTCGAGCTCGAGCAGGAGGCTGATGCGCCAGAGGTGCACCTGCATCGCAAGCTCGGCGTCGTTCGTGCGCTCGCACAGCTCCAGCGCCTCCAGCGAGATCGACAGCCCGCGGGTGACCGTGTCCGGTCCCCACACCGCGACGAAGCCCTGAGCGAGCGCGAACGCGAGCGTGCGGTCCGCGAACACTCGCTGCGCCTGCGAGCCCTGCGCCGCGGGGCCGGTGAAGATCGCGCGGGCCAGCGCCAGCGCCTCGTCGACGAGGCGCTCGCGGCGCGCGCTGGGGCGACCAGTACAGCGCGAGGGCGAGCTGCACCCGCAGGCGGCAGCGCAGGCCGTCAACTGCCGCCCGCCGCTCCGTGTCGTCGTAGGAGGGCGCCTCGTCCAGGCGCTCCAGCGCCTCCTCGAGCGTCGCGACGAGCTCGGGCTCCACGAGGCCGGCCGAGAACGAACCCGGCGTGCTGGCCAGCGCGGTCCGGGCGAGGCGCTCGGGATCGTCCAGGTGCCGGGCGTGCTCGGCCGCCGCGCGCAGCGCGCGCTGGGCGCCCTCGACCTCGCCGGCACGCATGAGCGCCTCGCCGAGCCCCTGCTGCAGCTCCCATGCGCGGCCGTCGTCCGCCGGCAGCGACGCCGCGACGTCGATCGCGCGCTCGTACAGGCGCACCGCCTCCTCGTAGGCGAGCTGGCCGACCGCCCGCTTGGCGGCCCGGGCCGCGTAGTCGACGGCCTGCTCGGCCCCGCCCTCGGCGGCGGCGTGGAGGAAGTGGTGGGCGATCTCGGCCAGGCGCGGCTCGGGATCGTCGCGGTAGAGCTCCTCGAGCGTGTCGGCCGTGACGCGGTGCAGCTGGGCGCGGCGGGTGACGCCGAGGCTCTCCAGCAGCGTGTCGCGGACGAGCGCGTGCTGGAAGAAAAAGCTGCCGGGCTCCGCCGCGGCGACGACGATGCCGGCGCGCAGCGGCGCCTCGAGGCGCTCGAGGATCTCCGTCGAGGACAGCTCGAGCACGCTGGCGAGCGTCACATGCTGGAACCGGCCACCGATCACGGCTGCGGCGATCAGCGTCTGCGTCGCCTCCGGCTTCAGCGGCGCGAGCCGGCGACGGATCGCGTCGCGCACGCCGTCGGGCAGCGGCAACGGACGGTCGAGCGAGCGGGTGTCGTGTAGCCGTCCCTGACGGGCCAGCAGCTGCAAGAGCTCGTCGACGTAGAACGGGTTGCCGGCGCTCGCCTCGTGCACGGCGGTCACGAGCCGCGGCGGGATGTCCTCGGGCTCGCCGCTGCCGAGGCCGTGCGCGCGCGCGGCGGCGAGGCGGCCCACGTCGTCGCGGTCCAGACCCTCGAGCGGCAGCCGCGTCGCCGAGCGCGCGAGGCCGGCGAGCGCGGAGGCAAGCTCGTCGCGGGCGTGCGCCTCGACGTGCCGGTACGCCGCGATCGCCAGTACCGGCATGTCCGGCAGCGCCCGCGCGACGAACTCCAGTGCGAAGAGCGACGACGCGTCAGCCCAATGCAGGTCGTCGAGGACGATCACGAGCGGCTGGCGCTCGGCGACGGCCGCAAGAAGGCTCGCGAGCGCGTCGAAGAGCCGGAAGCGCGCCTGGTCGAAGTCCAGCGCGGACTCCTGCGCGGGGGCGCCGAGCGTCTCGGACAGCTCGGAGAGCAGGCCCGCGAGCCAGGGCGCCTCGTCACCGAGCAGCTCGCACAGGGTGTCGACGCCCTCGCTGCGCGCGAGCGCGCGGAGGACCTGCACCCACGGCCAGTAGGCGGGGGCGCCGCCCCCGTCCCAGCACGTACCCCAGGCCGACGACGCGCCGCGCGCGGTCGCGCGCTCGACGAACGTGCGCGCCAGCGCCGTCTTGCCGATCCCCGGCTCGCCGGTCAGCACGACCAGCCCACCGCGCCCGGCGAGCGCGTCGCTCAGCGCAGCGTCGAGCTGCGCCAGCTCGCGCTCACGACCGACCAGCCCCGGACCGTTTTCGTGGCTCATCCCGCTCTCACGCCCTGCCTGTTCCTCCGCGATCGGCGACGTGCGGGTGCTCCAAACGTACGACGCGGAGCGGGCGGCGTGCGCCGGTCACGCATCAGCGCACCGTGGGCGTCCCCTCCAGGCGAGCGTTCGTATGGCCGGAAACCGTGCAGTAGTACTCGTACCTGCCCGGCTCGAGATCGTTCCTCATGAGAATCGACGTCGCCCGCCTTGGCCGGACCGGCTCCGTCGGCACCCTGCGATTGCGCTTCACGTTGGCCTCCCCCCTGGACGAGCGTGTACGTGCACGGTGTACGTGCACTGAATGTACCCGCTCTGTGGCAGGTCGTGCGAGTCGAACAGTCGGGTTTCGTGCCGGGGCTGGCACACTCATGGATTCGCTTCCATATCCGCACCATTCCGGAGAATCGATTGCCCACCAACAGCTTCGACGCTCGCGGCACGCTCACAGTCGGTGACCGCACGGTCGAGATCTACCGTCTCGACGCGCTGGAGGCCGCCTTCGGCGTCGCGCGGCTGCCGTTCTCGCTGAAGGTCCTGCTCGAGAACCTCCTGCGCACCGAGGGCAACGGTTCGGTCACCGCAGCCGACATCGAGGCGCTGGCCGCCTGGGATCCGGCCGCCGAGCCGTCGCAGGAGATCGCCTTCTCCCCGGCCCGCGTCGTCATGCAGGACTTCACCGGGGTGCCCGCCGTCGTCGACCTCGCGGCGATGCGCGACGCGATGGCCGACATGGGTGGCGACCCGGCGATGATCAACCCGCTGGTCCCCGCCGAGCTCGTCATCGACCACTCAGTCCAGGTCGACGCGTTCGGAACGCGCGACGCCTTCACCCGCAACGCCGAACGCGAGTTCGAGCGCAACCAGGAGCGCTACGCCTTCCTGCGCTGGGGCCAGGACGCGTTCGACAACTTCGCCGTCGTCCCGCCCGACACCGGCATCGTCCACCAGGTCAACCTCGAGTACCTCTCACGCGTCGTCTTCGTCGACGGCGACGGCCTCGCGTACCCCGACACGCTCGTCGGGACGGACTCGCACACGACGATGATCAACGGCCTCGGCGTACTCGGGTGGGGCGTCGGCGGCATCGAGGCCGAGGCGGCGATGCTCGGCCAGCCGATGTCGATGCTCATCCCACAGGTGCTCGGCTTCAAGCTCCGCGGAGAGCTGCCCGAGGGCGCGACGGCGACCGACCTCGTCCTCACGGTCACGGAGATGCTGCGCGAGCGCGGCGTCGTCGGCAAGTTCGTCGAGTTCTACGGGCAGGGCCTGGCGCACCTTCCACTCGCCGACCGGGCGACGATCGGGAACATGAGCCCCGAGTTCGGCTCGACGTGCGCGATCTTCCCGATCGACGCCGAGACCGTGCGCTACCTCGAGTTCTCCGGCCGCCCGCCCGAGGTCCTCGCGCTCGTCGAGGCCTACGCGCGCGAGCAGGGCCTGTGGCACGACGAGAGCTCGCTCGAGCCCGTCTACTCGGACACGATCGAGCTCGACCTCGGCGACATCGTGCCGTCACTCGCCGGACCGCGTCGTCCGCAGGACCGCGTCGCGCTCAGCGAGGCGCAGGCCGCGTTCCGTATCGCGCTGGACGACTTCCTGCCGCAGGTCGACGGCGCAAGCCACGAGGGCGGCGACACGATCGAGTTCGACGCGCTCTCGTTTCCGGCCTCTGATCCGCCGGCGTACACCGACCGCAAGGGGCGCCGCCCGCCCGAGCATGCGACCGATGCCGCACACGCCGACGAGATCGCGGCCGCGCGGCTCGCCGAGCGGCCGGACAGCCGCGTATCGGTGACGCTCGCCGATGGCACGCAGACCGACATCGACCACGGGCGGGTCGTCATCGCCGCCATCACGAGCTGCACGAACACGTCCAACCCGTCGGTCATGCTCGCCGCCGGGCTGCTGGCCCGCAACGCCGTGGCGCGGGGACTGCGGTCCAAGCCGTGGGTGAAGACCTCGCTGGCGCCGGGGTCGAAGGTCGTCACGGAGTACCTCGCCCGCGCCGGCCTGACAGACGACCTCGAGGCGCTCGGCTTCCACCTCGTCGGCTACGGCTGCACGACCTGCATCGGCAACTCCGGCCCGCTGCCGCGGGTGATCTCCGAGGCGGTCGGCAAGCACGACCTCGCCGTCGTCTCGGTCCTGTCGGGCAACCGCAACTTCGAGGGCCGCATCAACCCGGACGTGAAGATGAACTACCTCGCCTCGCCGCCGCTCGTCGTCGCCTATGCGCTGGCGGGCTCGATGGACGCCGACATCGTCAGCGACCCGATCGGGCAGGACCCCGAGGGCAACGACGTCTACCTGCGCGACCTGTGGCCGTCCGGACGCGAGGTCGGTGAGACGATCGAGCAGGCCGTGCGCTCGGAGATGTTCCGCTCGTCGTATGCCGGGGTCTTCACCGGCGACGAGCGCTGGAACTCGCTCGAGGTGCCGACCGGCAACCGCTTCGCCTGGGACGAGGACTCGACCTACGTCCACCTCCCGCCGTACTTCGACGGCATGCCCGAGCACCCGACGCCGCTGACCGACATCGAGCGGGCGCGCGTGCTGGCGCTGCTCGGCGACTCGGTCACGACCGACCACATCTCGCCCGCGGGCGCGATCGAGCGCGACGGGCCGGCGGGCCTCTACCTCCAGGAGCACGGCGTCGCGCCGCGCGACTTCAACTCCTACGGCGCGCGGCGCGGCAACCACGAGGTCATGGTGCGCGGGACGTTCGCGAACATCCGGCTGCGCAACCAGCTTGCGCCCGGGACCGAGGGCGGCGTGACGCGCAAGCTCCCCGAGGACGTCCAGATGCCGATCTACGACGCGGCGATGGCCTACATCGCGGAGGGCACGCCGCTGGTCGTGCTCGCCGGCACGGAGTACGGCTCGGGCTCCTCGCGCGACTGGGCGGCGAAGGGCACGCGGCTGCTGGGAGTGCGCGCGGTGCTGGCCGAGTCCTACGAGCGCATCCATCGCTCGAACCTCATCGGGATGGGCGTCCTGCCGGTGCAGCTGCCGGCCTCCGCCGCCGACCTCGGGCTCACCGGCGAGGAGGTCTTCTCGATCACCGGGCTGGCCGAGCCGATGAACGCCGGCTCGCTGCCGGCGGAGGTCACCGTCCGCGCCGACGACCGCGAGTTCAAGGCGCGCGTGCGGATCGACACCCCGAAGGAGGCGGAGTACTTCCGCCACGGCGGCATCCTCCAGTACGTGCTGCGCCAGCTGCGCGATCGCGCCTGAGCTTCGCGGGCGTTTCGCGCGGTTCGGGTGGTGCGAGCGCTCGCGAACGGCATCGATGAAGAAGGAGGTCGGCTTGTGGGTGCGCGAGGGCGCGCCGGCGAGCCGCATCACCCAGGGGGTGTGTCGAATTTCAACCCCTGCGGGTCGGGTTTTTCGACACACCCCGTCCGCGGCTCGCAGATTGGCGAGTTTCCACCGTCCACGCCGAAGAACTCGCCAAACGCCGCGCAACCCGCCACCGCCGCGCGGCCCGACTCCCTCAATGCCCGCCGTTCGCCCCTGCGGCCTCCCCGGAGGAGGAGGCGGCCGTCGTCGCCGCGCTTGAGCAGGCCGCCTAGCGGCAGGCCGCGCAGCGGCCATGCACGACCGCCTCGATGCGCTCGCGGGCGAAGCCGCGATCGTCAGCCGCGCGCTCCAGCGCCGACGTGTCGAGCTCGGAGTCGAGGTCCTCGATCGATCCGCAGCGCGTGCAGACGAGATGGTGGTGGGGATCGGTCCGCGGGTCGAACAGGGTCGTGCCCGCGCGCTGCACGCGGCGCACCATGCCGAGCTCCTCGAGGAGCTCGAGCGTCGCGTAGATCGTCGGCAGCGAGACGCTCGGCAGGCGCTCGCCGACGGCGTCGAGCAGCTCGTCGGCGGTGACGTGGCGATCGAGCTCGCGCAGCGCGCGAGCCAAGAGCACTCGCTGCGGCGTAACCCGCATCCCACGCTCTCGCAGGGCGGTCGTCAGTTCGTCGCTCATCCCATCATCTTAGGGCGTCCTTATTGCAAGTCAAGTGTTATAGTTCCCAAGCATGAACGCCTCCGCCGCCACGTTCATCGTCCGGTGGCGGGCCGCCGACGAGCGCCAGCGGCTGCTACAGGTCGTCCAGCCGGCACTCATCGGGCTCATCGATGGCACGATCTCGACGCTCGCCCCCATCTTCGCGTCGGCCTACATCGCCGGCTCGCACGCCGCGCTGCTCGTCGGACTCGCCGCCGCGCTGGGCGCGGCGATCAGCATGGGGATGTCCGAGGGGCTGTCCGACGACGGGCAGATCACCGGCCGCGGCGCGGCCCTCACGCGCGGTCTCATCACCGGCGCCGCAACCTTCGTCGGCGGCACCGCGCATGCGCTGCCGTTCCTCATCTCCGACATCCACACGGCGCTGACCGTCGCCTACGTCGTCGTGTCCATCGAGCTCGTCGTCATCGCGTGGGTGCGCAAGCGCTTCCTCGGCGTGGCATTGCGCACCTCGCTCATCCAGGTCACGCTCGGCGGCGTCATCGTCGCCGCCGTCGGCGTCGCCGTCGGTCACGCGTAGCCGCGCGGCGCGGCGCGGTACTGTCGGGACAGGCGTGCCGGGAAGACTGGTCGGCGTGGTTGCGTCCTGGTCGACTCGAGGGAGGGCCCGCTTTCAGTGCACCGCCGTCGCTCCGCCTACCGCCGCGTCGGCGACAGCGCGGAGTCGTTCGCCGGGTTCCTCCGTGAGGAGACCAACGGCGGCAAGCTCCTGCTCGTGGCGACCGCCGCCGCCTTGCTGTGGGCGAACGTCGCGCACGACGCCTACGTCGCGTTCTGGCACCCCACGCCGACGTCGGACCGGAGTGGCTGCACCTCGACCTCACGGTGGGCGACTGGGTCGCCGACGGCCTGCTGGCGGTCTTCTTCTTCATCGCGGAAATGGAGGTCAAGCGCGAGCTGATCATCGGGCAGCTCGCCGGCCGCCGCGCGGCGACGCTGCCGTTCTTCGCCGCCGGCGGCGGCATGATCGTGCCGGCGCTCGTCGCGCTCGCGGTCTCCGGCGGCGCCGCCGGCGACGGCGGTGCGTGGGCGATCCCGGTCGCGACCGACATCGCCTTCGCGCTCGGCGTGCTCGCGCTCGTCGGCTCCTCACTGCCGCCCGAGGTCCGCGTCCTGCTGCTCTCACTGGCGGTCATCGACGACCTCGCGGCGATCGCGCTGATCGCCGTGCTGTTCACGAGCGACCTCGCGCCGCTCTGGCTCGCGGGCGGCGCGGCCGCGGGCGTCCTGTACTGGCTGGCGCTGCGCACGCGCGTCGACCCGGCGTGGCTGCTGTGGGCGCTGGCGCTCTGCGCGTGGGTGTGCATCCACTCCAGCGGCGTCCACGCGACGGTGACCGGGGATCATGCTCGGGCTGCTGACCCCGGTGCGCGCTCGCACCGGCGAGCAGGAGCCACCCAGCGCGCGCTTCGAGCGCCGGCTGCACCCGGTCTCGGCCGGCTTCGTCGTCCCGGCGTTCGCGCTGGCGGCAGCCGGCATCCCGCTGGCCGCGGCAGGCGACGCGGTCACCGACGCGGTCGCGCTCGGCGTCTTCGCGGGTCTGCTCGCCGGCAAGTTCGTCGGCGTCCTCGGCGGCGCCTGGATCGCCGTCCGCGCGGGACTCGGCACGCTGCCGGGACAGCTGGGCTGGGGCGACGTCGTACCGGTCGCCGTGCTTGCCGGGATCGGCTACACGGTCAGCCTGCTCATCGTCCGGCTGTCGCTGACGGAGGACGAGGCCGAGCAGCGGGCGGCGCTCGCGGTGCTCGCCGCGTCGGTGCTCGCGTCGCTCGTGGCGCTCGTGCTGCTGCGGGTGCGCGCGCGGGCGCACCGGGTGGACGTCGGCGCCTGACGGACCCGGGTACCCTTCGCCGCCATGCCACTGCCCGGCGTCCTGCGCCAGCTCCTCACGGCCGCCGGCCCGTCGGGCTACGAGACCGCGCCCGCCGCCGTCTTCGCCAAGGCCGGCCGAGGCTTCACCGACGACGTCGAGATCGACGTCATGGGCTCGGCCGTCGCGCGCGTCGCCGGCACGTCCGACCCCGCCCACCCCGCCCCCTTCCTCGCCGTCGTCGGCCACATCGACGAGATCGGCCTCATCGTCACCCACATCGACGACGACGGCTTCCTGCGCTTCATCGGCGTCGGCGGCTGGGACCCGCAGATCCTCGTCGGCCAGCGCGTCGAGCTCACCACGCGCGAGGGGACGGTAGGCGGCGTCGTCGGGCGCAAGCCGATCCACCTCCTGCGCGAAGAGGACCGCAAGAAGGTCGCCGAGCTGCGTGACCTGCACATCGACATCGCCGCGCGCGACGGCGACGAGGCGCGCGGGCTCGTGCGGATCGGCGACGTCGCGGTCATCGCGGGCGAGCCGCTGGAGCTGCGCAACGAGCGCGTCGTCTCGCGCGCCATGGACAACCGCCTCGGCGCGTTCATCGCGCTCGAGGCCGCCCGCCTCGTCGCCGAGGCCGGCGGCGCGCCCGGCGACGTCGCCGCCCTCGGCGTCGTGCAGGAGGAGATCACGTTCGGCGGCGCGCGCACGTCGGCCTTCCGGCTGCAACCCGACGTCGCGATCGTCGTCGACGTCACGCACGAGACGAGCGCCCCGGGCATCGAGGTCAACGAGATCGGCAAGCACGAGTTCGGCTCGGGTCCGGTCATCGAGCGAGGCTCGGTCCTCAATCCGGCCGTCTACGAGCTCCTCCAGGAGGCGGCCGAGCGCGAGGGGATCCCCTTCACCGTCCAGGCGTCGGCGCGCTCGACCGGCACCGACGCCGACGCGATCCACCTCTCGCGCGCGGGTGTGCCCACCGGCGGCGTGTCGGTGGCGCTGCGCTACATGCACTCGCCGGTCGAGATGGTCCAGCTCGACGACGTCGACGCCTGCGCACGGCTCATCGCGGCATTCGCGCAGTCGCTGAGCGCCGAGACGTCGTTCGCGCGGTAGCGCTTGGCGCCGCGCGTGCTGCTGCTCTTCGACATCGACGGCACGCTGCTGCAGCGCGCGGCCGCCGAGCATCGCGACGCGATCCACGAGGCGCTGCGCGCGGTGCACGGCGTGACGAAGCCCGTCCACCGCGCCAGCCTCGAGGTCGCCGGCTGCACCGACGCCGAGATCGTACGCGCGATGCTGACGGCCGCCGGCGTCTCCACGCGGCGCATCGACGAGCGCGCGGACGACGTGCGCATCGCCGCCTGCGCGGCCTACGCCCGGCTGTGCCCTGACGATCTGTCCGCGCATGTCACGCCCGGCATCGAGGAACTGCTCGCGGCGCTCGCCGCGAGCGAGGACGTCCGGCTCGCCGTCGTGACCGGCAACTACGAGCCGATCGCACGCCTGAAGCTGCGCCGCGCCGGCATCGGCCGGTTCTTCCCGAGCCGCCAGGGCGGCTTCGGCTCCGACCACGAGCAGCGCGCCGAGCTGCCGCGGATCGCGCGGCGCCGGGCGGGCGACCGCGAGCCCTGGCCGCGCGCGCGCACGGTCGTCATCGGCGATACCCCGCGCGACATCGCCTGCGCGCGCGCCGACGGCGTGCGCGTCGTCGCACTGGCGACCGGGCCCTTCGGCGCCGAGCAGCTCCGCGAGGCCGACGCCGTCGCCCACGACGCGCGCGAGCTCGGCGTGCTGCTCAAGCGGTTGGCGTGACGCCCACGGCGGCTACCCTGCGCGCATGACCACCGCGCAGCGCCTCATCGTGCTCGTCGGCGCCCTGCTCGTGCTCGGCGTCGGCTTCGTCCTGGTGTCACCGGGTGGCGACGACGGCGACGAGGGCCCCGGCACGACCGCGACCCCGCCGGCGATGACGAGCGACGCGCCCGCGGCGACGACCACGACCACGACCGCGGCGCCGGCGCCGGCCGTCCCGACGATCCGGGTCCGGAACGGCAAGCCGGTCGGCGGCGTCAGGACGATCAAGGCCCGCAAGGGCGACCGCGTGCGCATCGTCGTCAGCTCGCCCGATACGACCGACGAGGTCCATCTCCACGGCTATGACATCGTCAGGGATCTGAAGGCCGGCGGGCGCGTGCGCTTCTCGTTCACCGCCGACGCCGAGGGGATCTTCGAGATCGAGCTGGAGGGCTCCCACACCCAGATCGCGAAGCTCGAGGTGCGGCCCGGCTAGTACACCCGGCCGGAAGTTCTGCCGACGGGTGTACTGGTCAGGCGGCCCGCGACCAGAAGCCGTCGGCGCCGACGTGCTCCTCGTCAGCCACGCGTCCGAGCTCCTCCCGCGCCTTGGCGTGGTCGATGTCGCAGACCACCGCGACCTCCCGCGTGGCCAGCGGCTCGCCGGCCCAGTCGAGCACCTCGAGAACCGAGTCCGGCGCCTGGCGACGATCGGTGCCGGGAACGAGGTTGGCCAGGACGACGTCATAGGCGGCGAAGGGCTGGAAGCCGGGCACGGCGATGCGCACCCCGTCCGACCCGCGGACGATCTCGTAGGACGGGCACGTGTAGCGCCTGCCTCCCGACCAGTTGGCCAGCTTGTCGTCGAGCACGCGCGCGGCGGGGATCGGCTCGCGCGCGGCCGCCATGTCCTCGCGCATCGCCTGCTCGACCGCTTCCTCGGCGCTCCAGCGCTCCACCTCGTCGGGGTCGAGGCCCGCGTCGGCCGCCGCGTTGCGCACGGTGGAGGACTCGTCGAGCAGCTCGCCGCTCATGGCGCGGACGCGGAAGGCGCGCAGGATCGCCTCCTCGGCCGCGGGGGCGCGCAGCCGGGTGGCGACGACGGCGCGGCAGGCGGGCGCCGTGGCGGCCACGCGCGGGCGCAGCGCCGTGTCGATCGGCATGCCGTGGTCGCGAGCGATCGTCGCGTACGCGCTCGACAGGCGCTCGGGCGTGAAACCCTTGTCGAGGTACTCCTGCGGGTCCTCGGCAAGGACGACCATGCGATAGCGCCACTCCAGCGCGTCGCCGTACAACCAGCGCAGCCGGCGGCGGAACGGCTCGGCGGAGTACGCCCACGGACACCCTGGGTCGGTGAACTCCGTGATGACGACGTCGGCGCCGCTCATCGCGAGAATCTGCGTTCGAGGTCGGCGCCGGCGACGGTCGAGCAATGGCGCGCTGTCATCGCGAGCGCCTGCCTTCCGGCTCGACGCCGGCGACGGTCGAGCAATGGCGCGCTGTCATGCCTGCGCGGCCGGAGACGTACGCGGTGCAGATCATCGCTTGTGCTCGCTACGTGCGCGTCAGGCGCTTGTAGGTGATCCGGTGGGGGCGGTCGGCCTCGTCGCCGAGCAGCGCGCGGCGGTGCTCCTCGTAGGCCTCGAAGTTGCCCTCGAACCACGTCACCTGCGAGTCGCCCTCGAAGGCGAGCACGTGCGTCGCGACGCGGTCGAGGAACCAGCGGTCGTGGGAGATGACCACCGCGCAGCCGGCGAAGGCCAGCAGCGCCTCCTCGAGGGCGCGCAGCGTGTCGACGTCGAGGTCGTTCGTCGGCTCGTCGAGCAGCAGGACGTTGCCCCCGGCGCGCAGGAGCTTGGCGAGGTGCAGGCGGTTGCGCTCCCCGCCGGAGAGCCTGCCGACCTTCTTCTGCTGGTCGCTGCCCTTGAAGTTCCACGACGAGCAGTAGGCGCGCGAGTTCATCGTGCGGTCGCCGACCTTGATCTGGTCCATGCCGCCGGAGATCTCCTCCCAGACGGACTTGTCGTCGTCCAGCGCGTCGCGCGACTGGTCGACGTAGGCGAGCTCGACGGTGTCGCCGACGCGCAGCTCGCCCGCGTCGGGCTGCTCCTGGCCGGTGATCATCCGAAACAGCGTCGTCTTGCCGGCGCCGTTGGGGCCGATGACACCGACGATCCCGCCGCGCGGGAGCTTGAAGCTCAGGTCCTCGATGAGCAGGCGATCGCCGAAGCCCTTGCGCAGCCCGTCGGACTCGACGACGACGTCGCCCAACCGCGGCCCGGCGGGGATGTGGATCTGGACCTGGTCGAGCTTGACGTTGCGCTCCTGCGCGAGCAGCGCCTCGTAGTTGTTCAGCCGCGCCTTGGCCTTCTTGCGCCGGCCCTTGGGGTTCTCGCGCACCCACTCCAGCTCGGAGGCGATCGTGCGCTGGCGGACCTTGTCGCCCTTCTCCTCCTGCGCGAGGCGGGCCTGCTTCTGCTCCAGCCAGGAGGAGTAGTTGCCCTCGTACGGGATGCCCCGGCTGCGGTCGAGCTCGAGGATCCAGCCGGCGACGTTGTCGAGGAAGTAGCGATCGTGGGTGACCGCGACGATCGTGCCGCGGTACTCGGCGAGGTGGCGCTCGAGCCAGTCGACGGACTCGGCGTCGAGGTGGTTCGTCGGCTCGTCGAGCAGCAGCAGGTCGGGCTGGGCGAGCAGCAGCCGGCAGAGCGCGACGCGGCGGCGCTCGCCGCCGGAGAGCCTCGTGACGTCCGCGTCGGCAGGCGGCAGGCGCAGCGCGTCCATGGCGTACTCGATGTTCGTGTCGAGGTTCCAGGCGTCGGCGGCGTCGATCTGCTCCTGGAGACGCGCGAACTCGTCGGCGGTCTCCTCGGAGTAGTTGGCGGCCAGCTGGTTGAAGCGCTCGAGCAGACCCTTCGTCTCGGCGACGCCGTCCTCGACGTTGCCCTTGACGTCCTTGGCCGGGTCGAGCTGCGGCTCCTGCTCGAGCAGGCCCACGGTCGCGTTCGGCGCGAGCATCGCGTCGCCCTGGAACTCGGTCTCCTGGCCGGCCATGATCCGCAGGACGGTGGACTTGCCGGCGCCGTTGTAGCCGAGCACGCCGATCTTCGCGCCCGGCAGGAACGCGAGCGTGACGTCCTTGAGCACCTGCTTGTCGGGCGGATAGGCCTTCGACAGGCGGTGCATCGTGTACACGTACTGGGTCGACATCGCGACCCAGGGTAGCTATCCGTCATCGCGGGGCCGCCGGCGATGAGTTTCGGCCGCGGCGGCGGTCTTATCGCGCATGACTAGCCTTCACGGGATGGCCGACCTCGCGATCCGCCTGCGCGGCGTCGTCAAGCGCTTCGGTGCGATCATCGCCGTCGACGGCCTCGACCTCGACGTTCCCGAGGGGACGTGCGTCGGCCTGCTCGGGCCCAACGGCGCGGGCAAGTCGACGACGATGAAGATGCTGACCGCGCAGGTCATCGCGAACGCCGGCGAGTTGGAGGTCCTCGGGCACAAGCTGCCCGAGGACTCGAAGGTCGCGCGCGCCCAGATGGGGGTCGTGCCGCAACTCGACAACCTCGACACGACGCTGACCGTCGAGCAGAACCTGCGTGTCTTCGCGCACCTCTACCGCCTCGGGCGGGCGGAACGCGGGCCCGCGATCGAGCGCGCCCTGCAGATCGCGAACCTCACCCAGCGCCGCTCCGCGAAGGTCGACGAGCTGTCGGGCGGGATGCGGCGGCGGCTGCTGATCGCCCGCGGGCTCGTCCACCAGCCGCGACTGCTGCTGCTCGACGAGCCGACGGTCGGCCTCGACCCGCAGGTGCGCCAGGAGCTGTGGGCCCTCATCGACGCGCTGCGCAGCGAGGGCACCTCGATCCTCATGTCGACGCACTACATCGAGGAGGCCCAGCGGCTCGCCGACACGGTGACGATCATGTCGCACGGCAAGGCGATCGCGCGGGGGCGCCCCGCGGAGCTCGTGGTGCAGCACGCCGGGCACGAGGTGCTCGAGGTCTACGGGCCGCCCGCGCGCCTGGCCGTGGTCGAGCAGGAGGCCGCCGCCGCAGGCATGCGCACGCGGCGCACGGGCACGAGCGTCGCGCTCATGGGCGTCGAGAGCAGCAACGGCGACCTGCCCGACGGGGTGCGCCGTGCCGCCAACCTGGAGGACGTCTTCGTGCTGCTCACCGGCGAGGAGGTGGCGTGATGGCCGGCGGCGGCCGCGTCGGCCGGCTCGACCGGCCGGCGATCGCCGGGGTGCTCGTCCGCGAGATCACGAACTTCAGCTCCTACTGGCGCTCGACGACGTTCTCGTCGACGATCGACCCGACGATCTACCTGCTGGCGTTCGGCTTCGGCTTCGGCTCGCTCGTCTCGAAGGTCGGCGGCTACGACTACGTCGACTTCGTCGGCACCGGCACGGTCGCGACGGCGGTGCTGTTCTCGTCGGTGTTCCCCTCGATGTTCGGGACGTTCGTGAAGTACTCGTTCCAGCACACGTACGACGCGATCCTCGCCGCGCCGGTCGACACCGAGGAGATCGTCACGGGCGAGGCGCTGTGGATATCGATGCGCGCCGGGACGTACGGCTGCGTGCCGCTGCTCGTCGCGATCGCCTTCGGCCTGGGGCCGCGGATCGACATGCTCGTCGTGCCGTTCATCGCGTTCGTCAGCGGCTTCGGCTGGGCGTCGTTCGGGATCATGATCGCCGGCCTGCTGAAGTCGATCGACAACTTCAACTACGTCACGAGCACCGTCATCACGCCGACCTTCCTCGTGGCCGGGACGTTCTTCCCGCTCAGCGGGCTGCCGCAGTGGGCGCAGGTGCTCGGGAACTTCAACCCGCTGCACCACACCGTCGAGCTCGTGCGCCACGCCGCCTTCGGCTGGGCCGGCTGGGCCGACCTCGCCCACCTCGGCGCGCTCGTGCTGTTCGGGCTCGTGATGTGGCGCCTGGCGATCCGGGCGTTGGAGCGCAAGCTCATCACCTAGTGGGCCGTCCACTAGGCCGCGCCGCCGTCCGCCGAGGACCCGCCGGACGCTACCCTCGTGGGCTCATGCCGAACGTCCTGGACCTCGAACAGGCCTTGCTGCTCCTGGAGATCACGCCACCCTTCGACAAGCGCGCCGTGCAGATGGCGCGCCGCCGGATGGCGAAGGTCTGGCACCCGGACATCGCGCCCCCGGGCAAGCAGTTCGAGCACGAGCGCCATCTCAAGGCGATCAACGAGGCGGCCGACCAGCTCGAGCGCCTGGCGGAGGGCTCGCGCGGCGGCACGGTTTCGCGCAACGCGGTGAAGGTCAACGCCGCCGCCGCCCGCGCCGCCCGCGCCGAGGAGGGGCGGCGGGCCTACGAGGCGGCCGAGCGCGCCCGGGCGCAGGACGCCGACCGGCACGTGAACGATCCGTTCGGCAGCCGGGTCCCCGACCACTCGGTCGTGCACCGCTACGCGCGCTGCGTCACGTATCCCGAGTGGGGCGTCGGCAGCGTCACCGGCATCTACTTCACCGGCGGCGGCGACGACGTCCAGCAGTGGGCGCGCGTGCGCTTCCAGCCAGGGGTGCGCACGGTGCCCGCGGGGTCACTGCAGTTCGTCGACTTCTCCAAGCCCGATGTGGGCGCCGACCGCGTCGAGCGCTTCGTGACCGCGGCTCAGCACGCGACGTTCGAGGGCGATCACGCGCTCGCCGCGCAGCGCCTCGTCTACGCCCGCGACGCCGAGCCCGAGAACACCACGGTCCTGCGGCTGCTGACGCTCGCCTTCTGGCAGGCCGGCAACCTTCCGGCCGCCGGGAGCGCCGTGCGCGACTGGGCCCGCGTCGATCCGGACCGCCCCACCGCGCACCGATTCGCGGCGCGCATCTACGAGGACATGGGCGCGATCGACCTCGCCGCCGAAGCCGCCCAGCGCGCCGTCGTCCGCGGGCCCGAGGACGCCGACGCGTGGGAGCGCCTCGGCCGCCTGCGGCTGCGCCTCATGGACCGCGAGGGCTCGATCGCGGCGCTCGAGCACGCACGTGCGCTCGGTCCGTCGGTCGACGGACTGCTCGACCTCGCGCTCGCGTTCCACCTCGCCGGCGATCTGGGTGCCGAGGTCACGGCCTGCGAGCAGGCGACGCTGCTCGACGACGACAGCGGCGCCGCCTGGGCGCGCCTGGCCCACGCGCTCGCACGCACCGACCGCGTCAGCGACGCGATCGACGCCTGCGACCGCGCGCTGCGGCTGCGCGGCGACCCGGAGGTCGCCGACCTGCTGGACCGCCTGCGCGACGAGCTGCCACGAGTCCTGCCGGCGGCGTAGGAGCGCGCCGCGCCGGTCAGGCTTCGACGACCGTGAACGCCTCGCGCGCGGCGACCCGGTGATGGACCCGCAGGCCCTTGAGCTGGGACTCCGCGCGGACGATGAGCTGGGCGAGCTCCTCGGGGTCGAGCCGGTCCTCGAAGGGCGCGATCTCCAGGAGCGCGTCCCAGAGCGCGAGCTTGCCCTGCACGCCGGCGCGCAGCCCTTCGAACTCGAGCACGCGGCTGAGCGGCGAGTAGCCGGTGAGCTGGTTGTTGGGCTTCAGGCGACCGAGCGTCTCGCCGACCTTGGCGGCGGCGGTCTTCAGCGCCGACCTGTCGATCTCGAAGCGGTCCATGATCTGCTCTAGGACCATGAGGTCCTCCTCGATCTCCTCGGCGAGGTGGGCGAGGAAGTCCTCGTACTGCGTCCCCTGGTTCTCCTCGTGCATCCGGCCCGCGAGATCGCTGCCCGCCTCGGCGCCGGCGCGGTGGTCCTGCAGGTAGGTCGACAGGTAGTCGGTCGTCGTCATCGCAAGAACGCTCCTGGTGGGTTACGAGCGGGGTACCCCCTTGCCGGTGAACGACACGCCCACCGCAACGGTCCGGCTGGACCGGTACGGTGCCGACCGTGCGCCTCATCGTCGCTCGCTGCGAGGTCCGCTACAGAGGCCGCCTGAACGCGGTCCTGCCGCACGCCCTGCGGCTGCTCATGCTCAAGGCCGACGGCTCGGTGCTCGTCCACGCCGACACCGGCGGCTACAAGCCGAGCAACTGGATGACGGCTCCGACCGTCATCGAGGAGGAGCCCACGCGGATCGTGGTGCGCAAGCGCGCCGGCGGCACGGAGGATCGTCTCGAGATCGAGATCGCCGAGATCGTCAGCGATGTCACACACGACATGGGCGAAGCAGCGGCGCTGGAGAAGGACGGCGTCGAGCGCGACCTCCAGGAGGCGCTCGCGGCGGCGCCGGCGCATTGCGGCGAGGGCTTCCGGCTCGTGCGGCGCGAGTGGCCGACGGACATCGGGCCGGTCGACCTCATGTGCCGGGACGGCGACGACGCGTGGATCGCGGTGGAGATCAAGCGCGTCGGGACGATCGACGCCGTCGAGCAGCTCTCCCGCTACCTCGAGCGCATCCGCCGCGACCCGGCGATGACGAGCTGCCGCGGCGTGCTTGCCGCGCAGGCGATCAAGCCGCAGGCGCGCGTGCTCGCGCAGGCGCGCGGGCTGGACTGCGTCGAGGTCGACCTCGCGATCCTGCGCGGCGAACGCGAGCCCGACCTCACGCTCTTCGCGGCCTGAGACGCGCTCCGAGAGCGCCACCGACTCATGATTCGCGGCCGATTGGACGGCAGGTCCAGCGCTGCTGGACGAGCTGCGCAAATCTCAGCGAAGCCATAGCCTGCGGCCTATGCTCCGCCGATGGACCGGCGCCCGCCTCAGATCGTCGCGTTCGGAGGCGGCGGGTTCTCGATGGAAGCGGGCAATTCGCTGCTCGACGACTTCGTGCTCGGACTCACGGGCGTCGAGCGACCGAAGGTGTGCTTTTTGCCATCGGCCTCCGGCGACGCCGACCACTACGTCGTCCGCTTCTACCGAGCGTTCTCGACCGTGCGCTGCGAGCCGTCGCACGTCTCGCTCTTCCGCCGCGACAAGGGCGCGGGCCTCGGCGCCGACCTCGCCTCGCACCTGCTCGCCCAGGACCTCATCTACGTCGGGGGTGGGAGCGTCGTGTCGCTGCTCGGCGTCTGGCGCGCGCACGGCCTCGACGACGTCCTGCGCCGGTGCTGGGAGCGCGGCATCGTCCTCTGCGGGCTCAGCGCGGGGTCGCTGTGCTGGTTCGGCGAGGCCGTGACCGCGTTCCACGGCCCGCCCCAGCGAGTGACGGGCCTGGGGCTGCTGCCGTACTCCAACTGCGTGCACTACGACGGCGAGCAGGAGCGGCGCGAGGCCTACCACCGCTTCCTCGCGGCGGGCATGGCGCCCGGGTACGCGGCGAGCGACGGGGCCGCGCTGCACTTCCGCGGCGGGTCGCTCGCACGGGTCGTCTCGTCGCGGCCGCAGGCAGCCGCCTATTGGGTCGAGGAGGTCCGTAGCGCCGTCTCGGAGGTCGCGCTCCCGGTCCGCTGGCTCGGCGAGTCGCGCGCGCTGACGGCGGCCTAGGCTCGTGACCACGAGACCTCGCGTGACCCGAATGAGGACGATCTTCGCCATGGGTGGCGGGGGCTTCACGGCCGAGCCGTCCAACCCCGCGCTCGACGACTACATCCTGTCGCTGGCACGGCGCCGCGAGCCGCGGATCCTCTTCCTGCCGACCGCCAGCGGCGACCCGAACGCGCAGATCGCCGCGTTTCGCGGGACATTCGGCGACCGCGCCTGCCGGCCCCGCCACCTGTCCCTCTTTCGCCTCGAGCGCGAGCAGGACGACCTGCGCGCGCTCATCCTCGCTCAGGACATCGTCTACGTCGGCGGCGGCTCGATGCGAAACCTCCTGGCGATCTGGCGCGAGCACGGTCTGGACCGCATCCTGCGCGAGGCATGGGAGGACGGCGTCGTGCTCGCGGGCCTGAGCGCCGGCGGGATGTGCTGGTTCGAGCACGGGATCACGTGCTCGACCGGGCGGCCCGCGCCGGTCCGCGGCCTCGGCTTCCTGCCCGGCAGCTTCAGCGTCCACTACGACGGCGATCCGACGCGCCGGCCCGTCTTCCTCGACGCGATCGCCCGCGGCGCCATGCCCGACGGCTACGGCGCCGACGACGGCGCCGGGCTGCTGTTCGAGGGCCGCACGCTCGCGCGGATCGTCAGCTCGCGGCCCGCCGCGCGGGCCTACCGCGTCGAGGCGCGCGCCGACGCCGAGGTCGACGAGACCGCGCTGAAGCCCATCCTGCTGGCCGGCGCCGCGGGTGCAGCGGGACGCAGCGTGCCCGCGGACATTCGCGAGTTCCGCGCCGCCCGCTACGGCGCCGGCGGACGGCGGCGCTGACGGCCGCTACTCGCCGGTGAGCGTCACGAGCAGCGAGCGGGGACCGCCGCGGTCGCGGTGCTCGCAGAGGTAGACGCCCTGCCAGGTGCCGAGCGCGAGGCGGCCGCCGGCGACCGGCAGGCTCAGCGACGCGCCCATGAGCGACGCCTTGACGTGCGCCGGCATGTCGTCGGGACCCTCGAGCGTGTGCGTCCACGCGAAGTCCTCGGGCACGGCGACGCTCAGCCAGGTCTCGAAGTCACGGCGCACGTCGGGCGAGGCGTTCTCGTTGAGCGTCAGCGACGCCGACGTGTGGCGCAGGAACAGGTGCGCGAGCCCGATGCGCAGGTCGCGCAGCTCCGGGACCGCGTCGACGATCTCCGACGTCACGAGGTGCACGCCGCGCGGGCGGGGCCTCAGCGTGATCTCGCGCTGGCTCCAGGTCACGGCGCTGAGGGTACGCGACCCCGCACGGCGCACCCACCGAGAGGTGTCGATCGGCGCTCGCGGGGTACGATCAAAAACATGTCAATTCAGCCAGGAACTCACAAGATCGGACCCGACAACGGGTCATTGAAGATCAAGACCGGACGCGAGGGCGCGGCCGCCAAGGCGGGTCACAACCTCGTGCTCGAAGCGACGAGCTGGGACGGGACCGTCGAGATCGGCGACAACCCCTCGGTGAAGCTCAGCGTCGACCCCGGCAGCATCGAGGTGCGCGAGGGCAGCGGCGGCGCCAAGCCGCTGACCGACGATGACAAGGCCGACATCGTGAAGAGCACGAAGGAGAAGGTCCTCGGCTCCTCGCAGATCAGCTTCGAGTCCAGCGATGTGAAGATCGACAACGGCTCGATGAACGTCAGCGGCAACCTCAGCGTCGCGGGCGGCAGCGACTCGATCACCGTTCCGCTCACCGTCGGTGACGACGGCACCGTGAGCGGCTCGGTCCAGCTCAGCCAGAGCAAGTTCGGGATCAAGCAGTTCAAGGCGCTCATGGGCGCGCTGAAGGTGACCGATACCGTCGAGGTGGAGCTCGAGGCGAAGCTGCCGACCGCCTGAGCCGGTGCTTCCAGCGCCTTAGGATCGCGGCGTGAGCCGCGATCCGCCGGTGCTGTGGCAGCCAAGCGAGGCCTTCGCCCGGCACACTCGCCTGCGCGCGTACATGCGCTGGCTGGCGGCGGAGCGTGACGTCGACATCGCGACCTACGACGACCTGTGGCGCTGGTCGGTCGACGAGCTGGAGGGCTTCTGGTCGTCGATCGCGGCGTACTTCGACGTCCGCTTCCACGCGCCGCCGCAGGCGGTGCTCGGTCGGCGCGAGATGCCGGGGGCGCAATGGTTCTGCGGCGCGGCCCTCTCCTATCCCGAGCACATCCTGCGCGGTCGCGACGACGCTGCGGTCGCGATTCGCCACGCGTCCGAGCTGCGCCCGCTCGCGGAGATGACGTGGGGCGATCTGCGCGGGCTCACTGCACGCATTCAGGCCGGCCTGCGCGACCTCGGCGTGGGGCGCGGCGACCGCGTCGTCGCCTACATGCCGAACATCCCCGAGACGATCGCCGCCTTCCTCGCCGTCGCGGGCCTCGGCGCGATCTGGTCGAGCTGCTCGCCGGACTTCGGCGCGCGGTCGGTCGTCGACCGCTTCGCCCAGATCGAGCCCAAGGTGCTGCTCGCCGTCGACGGCTACCGCTACGGCGGCCGAGACTTTGACCGCCGCGCCGTCGTCGACGAGATCCACGCGCAGGTGGGCGGGACGCTCGTGCGCCTCGGCTACCTCGACGGCGGCGGTTGGCAGGAGGGGTTCCTCGGGCCCGAGGAGGCCGAGCTCGAGCTCGAGCCCGTGCCGTTCGACCACCCGCTCTGGGTCCTGTACTCCAGCGGGACCACCGGCCTGCCCAAGGCGATCGTCCACGGCCACGGCGGCATCCTGCTCGAGCAGGTCAAGAAGCTGAACCTCCACCTCGACGCCCACGACGACGACCGCGTCTTCTGGTTCACGACGACCGGCTGGATGATGTGGAACTTCCTCGCAGGCGTGCTGCTGACGCCGGCGTCGATCGTGCTCTACGACGGCAATCCCGGCACGCCGTCGCTGGACCGCCTATGGGAGCTCGCGGCCGAGGCCGGCGTGACGTGCTTCGGCACGAGCGCAGCATTCATCGCCGGCTGCATGAAGGCCGGCGTGCGTCCTGCCGAGGGGCGCGACCTGTCGGCGCTGCGCAGCGTCGGCGCGACGGGCTCGCCGCTGTCGCCCGAGGGCTTTCGCTGGGTCTACGACGAGCTCGGCCCGGACACCTGGCTGTTCTCGACGAGCGGCGGGACCGATGTCTGCACGGCGTTCGTGGGCGGCGTTCCGCTCGAGCCCGTCTACGAGGGCGAGCTGCAGGGCCGCTCGCTCGGCTGCGACGTGCAGGCCTTCGACGAGGCGGGCAGGCCGCTCGTCGACGAGGTCGGCGAGCTCGTCATCACCCAGCCGATGCCGTCGATGCCGCTGCGCTTCTGGAACGACCCCGGCGGCGAGCGGCTGCGCGAGGCGTACTTCGCGATGTACCCCGGCGTCTGGCGCCACGGCGACTGGATCGAGATCACCTCGCGCGGGACGGCGATCATCCACGGCCGCAGCGACTCGACGATCAACCGCGGCGGGGTGCGGATGGGCACGAGCGAGATCTACCGCGCCGTGCTCGCACTCGACGAGGTCGTCGACGCGCTCGTCGTCGACGTCCCGCGCGCCGGCGCCGAGAGCTGGATGGCGCTCTTCGTCGTCCTGCGCGAGGGCGCGACCCTCGACGACGAGCTGCGGGCCGCGATCGCCCGGCGCGTGCGCGAGGACTGCTCGCCGCGCCACGTGCCCGAGGAGGTCTACGCCGTCGCCGAGGTGCCGCGGACGCTCTCGGGCAAGGTGCTCGAGGTGCCGGTGAAGCGGATCCTCTCGGGCACCCCGCCCGAGCATGCGGCGAGTCGCGACTCGCTCGCCAACCCGGCGGCGCTGGACTGGTTCGTGGACTTCGCGCGCGGGCGGGCCTAGCGCGAGCTGGCCCGGAGGGGCGTCATCCGGCGAACGCAGAGCGATCGCGGGACGACACACCCCGCAGGACGCGGAAGGCGGCGGTCCACGCTGAGGCGTGCGCTAGCCTCGCCCGGTCGTGAGCAAGCAACGCGCGAAGAAGAAGCAGCGCCAGCGCGCCCGCGGCGCCGAATCCACCGCGGCGAAGCCGCTGGCCGCCGCAGCGCCCCGGGCCGCCGCGCCCGCGGGCGCACCGGCGCCGCGCCAGCGGCACCCGTCACGCTCCGAGATGCGCGACGGCATCCCGCGTCCGGACGCGATCTGGGCGCCCTTCCCGCTGACGGAGATCGCGATGGCCGTCGGCATCGTCCTCTTCCTCGCCGGCTTTGCGAGCGGCGGGTCGCGCGGCGTGTGGCTGCTGGCGATCGGCGTCGTCGTGCTGACGGTCGCCGTCGGCGAGCTCTGCCTGCGCGAGCACTTCGCCGGCTTTCGCTCGCACAGCGTCCTGCTCGGGCTGTTGCCGGTGGTGACCGTCCACATGCTCGTCGTCGTCCTCGTCACGAGCGAGTGGCGCGGCCCGCTCGTGCTCGTCGTCGACCTCGCGCTCGCCGGTGGCCTGGCGTGGTGGCTGCAGGGACGCTTCCGCCTGGCGCAGGCGCGCGCGCGCCGGTAGCGGCCACGCCGCGAGCCCGCGCGGGCTACCGCTCGCCGGGCGTCTTCACCGGATACAGCGAGACCGGAATCGAGAGGTCGAGCGCCGTCTCGATGATGCGCGACTGCTCGGCGACGTGGGCGGCCGGATAGCCCTCGCCGGTGCTCGCGCGCTCGGGGCGGCCGATGTAGCCGAAGCGCAGCTCCTCGGGGAGGATCTGCATGAGGCGCGGGAACATGTGCGCGCGGGCGCCCATGTTGCGCGGCTCCTCCTGCACCCAGACGACCTCGGTGAGGTTCGGGTAGCTCTCGATGAGCTCGAGGATCTGGGCCTGCGGGAACGGGTAGAGCAGCTCGACGCGGCCGATCGCGACGCCCTCGTTGCCCTTGCGCTTGGGATGGCCGACGAGGTCGTAGTAGATCTTGCCGGTGCACAGCGCCAGGCGCTTGACCTTCTCGGCCGGGACGCGGGGCTCGCCGAGGACCGGGAAGAAGCGCGTCTCGGAGAGGTGCTGGATGCGGTTGGTCGCCTGCGGCAGCCGCAGCAGCGACTTCGGCGTCATGAGGATGAGCGGGCGCCGCTTGGCGACGCGCGCCTGGCGGCGGATGAGGTGGAAGTACTGCGCCGGCGTCGTGACGTTGGCCACGCGCATGTTGCCCTCCGAGGCGAGCGTCAAAAAGCGCTCCAGGCGGGCCGAGGAGTGCTCGGGGCCCGAGCCCTCGTAGCCGTGCGGCAGCAGCAGCACGAGCCGCGAGGTCTGCCCCCATTTCGCCAGGCCGCTTGCGATGAACTGGTCGATGATGACCTGCGCGGAGTTGACGAAGTCGCCGAACTGCGCCTCCCACAGGACGAGTGTCTCCGGCGCCTCGGCGCTGTAGCCGTACTCGAAGCCGAGGCAGGCGACCTCCGACAGCGGCGAGTTGTGCAGCTCGAACGGCGCCAGCGCACCCGGCAGCGACTGGATCGGGCAGATCGTCTGGCCGGTCTTGGCGTCGTGCAGGACCATGTGGCGCTGGGAGAACGTGCCGCGCTCGACGTCCTGGCCCGTGAGGCGGATCGGCGTTCCCTCCGTCAGCAGCGAGGCGAAGGCGAGCCGCTCGGCGTGCGCCCAGTCGATCCCGCCCTCGTCGCCGAGGGCATCGCGGCGGCGCTCGAGCTGGCTGACGAGCTTCGGGTGGACCGTGAAGCCGTCGGGGACGCGCAGCAGCTCTTCGTTGAGGCTGCGCAACCGTGCGTCGCTCACCGCCGTCTTGACCTCGGGCGACGGCGTGCGGTCGAGCTGGTACTCGCCTGTCTGCTGCTCGACCTGGCCGACCTCCCGCGCGCGCTTGATCTGGGCCTTGAGCTGCTGGTGCAGGCGCGTGAGCTCGTCCCAGACCTCGTTCTTCTGGCGCTCGACATCCTGCGACGTCACGACGCCCTGCGCCACGAGCTGCTCGGCCCAGATGTCCGCGACGCGCCTGTGGTTCTTGATGCGCTGGTACATCTCCGGCTGCGTGTAGGCGGGCTCGTCGGCCTCGTTGTGGCCGAAGCGGCGATAGCCGATGAGGTCGATGAGCACGTCGTGGCCGAACTCGCTGCGAAACGCCCAGGCCAGGCGCACCGCCGACAGGCAGGCACTGACGTCGTCGGCATTGACGTGGATGATGGGCACGTCGAAGCCCTTGGCGACGTCCGACGCCCAGCGGGTGGAGCGCGCCTCGTCGGGATCGGTCGTGAAGCCGACCTGGTTGTTCTGGACGAGGTGCAGCGTGCCGCCCACCGAATAGCCGTCGAGGCCCTGGAGGTTCAGCGTCTCGGGGACGACCCCCTGCGCCGGCAGCGCGGCGTCGCCGTGCAGGACGATCGGCACGGCGGAGTCCGTGTCGCGGTGGGCGTGCGGGCCCTGACGCGTCGTCTGCGCGGCCCGCGAGGCGCCGGTGACGACCGGGCCGACGTACTCCAGGTGCGACGGGTTGGACTCGAGGTTCACGAGGATCGAGGAGCCGTCGGGGAGCTGGTAGGAGCCCTGCGCGCCGTGGTGGTACTTCACGTCGCCGGTGCCCCCCTGCGGGATCGTCGTGACGGCCTCCAGCGTGGAGGCGCCCTCGAACTCGGCGAAGATCGTGTCGTACGGCCGGCCGAGGTTGTGGGCGAGCACGTTGAGCCGGCCGCGGTGGGCCATGCCGAGCACGACCTCGCGGCCGCCGTTGGCGGCCGCCAGCTGGATGAGCTCGTCGAGCATCGGGACCGTCATGTCCAGGCCCTCGATCGAGAACTGCTTCTGGCCGAGGTAGGCCTTGTGCATGAAGCGCTCGAGCGCGTCGACCTCGACGAGCCGCTTGAGCAGCGCCTTCTGCTCCTCCGGGCTCAGCGGCATGCGGTACGCCCCGGACTCGATCTTCTCGCGCAGCCACGTGCGCTGACGGTGCGACGCGATGTGCTCGATCTCGTAGGCGATCGTGCCGCAGTAGGTCTCGTGCAGGTGCGGCAGGGCGTCGGCGAGCGTCCCCCCGGGCACGTGCATGCGCAGGATCTTCGCCGGGATACGGGCCATGATCTCCGGCGTCAGGCCGATCCGCACCGGGTCGAGCGCGGGGTCGCCCTCGGGCTCGCGGCCGAGCGGGTCCAGCCGCGCGGCAAGGTGGCCGTGGGTCCGATGCGCCTTGACGACCGACGTGGCGGCCTGCACCGCCTGCAGAAGCTCCTCCAGGGCCTCGCCGGCGACCGGGGGCGCCGCGGTCGTCTCGCGCGCGGCAGCCGCGGCCGCCGCGGGGGCGGGCCGCGGTGGCACGGGGCCCAGGGGCGTGCCGAGCTGCTCGAAGAGGTCGTCGTAGAAGGCGTGCTCGCCCTGTAGGTACTCCTCGACGACGGCGAGGAAGCGACCGGACTCCGCGCCCTGGATGACGCGGTGGTCGTACGTGGAGGTCATCGTCATGACCTTCTCGGCGCCGATCATGTCGCCGACCGCTCCGAGCCCCACGGGGTAGTCGATCGCGCCGGTCGCGACGATCGTGCCCTGCCCCGGCATGAGCCGCGGGACGGATGCGATCGTGCCGATGCCGCCGGGGTTCGTGAGCGAGACGTTCGCGCCGGTGAGGTGGTCGGCGGTCAGCGCGTTGTCGCGGGCGGCTGCGATGAGCGCGCCGAAGGCGTCGAGGAACTCCGGGAAGCTCAGCCGGCCGGCGTCGCGGATGACGGGGACCATGAGCGTGCGCGAGCCGTCGCGCTTCTCGACGTCGACGGCGATTCCGAGGTTCACGGCGCTGTCGTCGACGCGGTGCGGCTTGCCCTCGATCTCGGCGTAGTGGTGCGCCATGACCGGCATGACGTCGGTCGCCGCGCGGGCGACCGCGTAGGCGATGAGGTGCGTGAAGGAGACCTTGTGGCCGGCGGCCTTGAGCTCGCGACGGCGCGCGTCCATGACCGTGACGGTGATCGTCCGAAACGATGTCGCGGTCGGGACCTGCCGCGAGGCGTCCATGTGGCGGGCGAGCATCGCCGCGCCGCCGCGCAGCTCCGTGGCCCCTGCCGGCCGTGCGGCGGGCGCCGGCCGTGGCGGGGCGGCCTTCGCCGCGAGCACGTCGGCCTTCGTGATGCGACCGGCCGGGCCGCTGCCCTGCAGGGAGGAGATGTCGACCCCTTCGACGGCCGCGACGCGGCGCGCGACCGGCGAGGCCGGCGCGCCGTTGGGAGAGGGCTCCGGTACCGGCGGGGCCGCCGATGGCGCGGCGGCCGTGGCGCCGTTGGCGCCCAAGCCGGGGCGCATGCGCGCGATGACCTGCCCGACGGCGACCGTCTGCCCGGCCGCGGCGATGATCTCGGTGATCGTGCCGGCGGTCGGAGCCGGGAGCTCCATGTCGACCTTGTCGGTCGACAGCTCGACGATGGTCTGGCCGTCCTGCACCACGTCGCCGACCTGCACGGCCCACTCGAGGATCGTGCCCTCGGTGACCGACTCGCCGCCGCCCGGCGCGACGATGTCGACGAGGGGCGCATCGCCGGCGGGGCCGCCGGTCGTGGCCGGCTCGGCGCCGGCAGGCCCGGCGGCGGCCGGCTCGGCGGCGGGCCCATTCGGCGAGATCTCCGCCAGGACGGCGCCGACCGCGACCGTCTCGCCCTCGGCCGCGAAGATCTTGGAGAGCGTCCCCGCGATCGGGGCGGGCACCTCGGCGTCGACCTTGTCGGTCGAGACCTCGACGAGCGTCTCGTCGGCCGCGACGAGATCGCCCTGCTGCTTGTGCCACTCGAGGATCGTCCCCTCGCGGACCGACTCCCCCATCCCGGGGAGGGTGACCTGAACTGTCGTGTCCACTGCCATGCCGGCACCCCACTGTAGAGCACCACGAGCGGCTCGCAGTGAGATTGCACACTCGCGCGGCACGTCCGTTTGCGCCCGGCGGCCGGGGGTCTACTGCCTGGAGGATGACCCTCCCAGCGGTCGGCCCGTGCACGATCGACATCGTGTTGGACCATCACGTGGGCGTCCTGCGAGGGCGCGCGCGGCCCGCGGCGATCGACCTGCTGCCGGCGGTCGACGAGCTCCTGCGGGACGCCTCGGCGGCCGGCGCGGGTTGGCTGCCGGTGCCCCACCACAACGTTCCTGGACGACCCACTAGGCGCGCGTCGGCGCCGCGCTCGCCGCACCCGCGCCGCGCCCGCGGCGACGCTGGCGCACAAACTCCAGCGAGCCGACGAACGGGCCGATCCCGCCGATCACCGCGACGGCGACGGCGAGGCGCAGGTCGATGACCCGCAGGCGCAGGGCGGCGATGCAGGCGATCGACATCGCGATCCAGCCGAGCCCGTGGGCCATCCCGAAGACCATCTCGAAGCGGTGCAGACCGGGGACGAGCCAGACGGTGAGCAGGACGGCGTAGATCGCCGAGTGGGTGAACGACGCCCACTTCAGGCGGTCGAAGGTCAGCAGGCGCGTCATGGCAGACCGGCCGCCAGGAGGGTCGCCATCCGCCGCAGCGGCTCGTCGGCCTCGTCGGGCCAGTCCGCGACGTCGGCCGGCCACCAGGCGTAGGCGTCGTGCTCCTCGTCCATCGTCACGTCGGCGCCCGCGGGCAGCCAGGCGAGGCCGACGACCATGACGAGCTCGTGGGGCAGTCGCACGAGCGCCTCGACCGTCAGCCGCTCCGGCTCGACGGCCCACTCCTCGCGCAGCTCGCGGGCGAGCGTGTCGGCCGGGCTCTCGCCGAGGTCGACGGCGCCGCCGGCGCCGAGCGCCCAGCGCCCGCGCCATGACGACAGCCACGCGGCTCGCCGGCCGGCGAGCCAGCGCCCGTCCGCGTCGCGGGTGACGGCGAGGGCGGCCATCGACCGGGAGGCGTCGCCCTCGACGAGCCGCAGCGCCCAGCGCGTGGGCTGGAGCTCGAGCAGGAGCCGGTCGCCCTCCTCGGCATGGGCGACGAGTCGCGCGGAGAGCCCGTCGTGGCTCGGTGAGCCGCGCTCGCGCAGCGCCGTGATCGCGGCATCGGCCGCCTCGGCGTGATGCTCGGGGGGCTCGTAGTGCTCCTCGCGCCAGCGCGTGTGCACGCGCTCCGCCGGCCAGTGGCCGCGCGCGAGGATGGCTGGCGCCTTCATGCCGCCAACGATAGATCGCCCGCAGACGTTCAGGCGCGCCACGCCGCGCCCGCGTGACGTCGGCAGACACCGCCGCGCATGCCTCGCGTGGGAGGATGCGACGACCGCGGTCGCGGCATGCGCCGCCCTGGACTAGCCTCGCGCTGAATGCGCCGGCGCAAGCACTGGGGATGGGGCTACGAGGACGACGCGTGGTCGCCGCAGCAGCTGCGCGCCGCCGCGCCGGGCCTCGAGGAGCACCTGCGGATCGCCGGGGGCGAGGTGCAGGAGCCCGTGGCGCTCGAGGACGTCGTGCTCCCCGCCCCGCGTGTCGCGCCGCCCGCCGCGCTCGCGTCGATCTGCGCTGCGGACGCACACGCGCGCGCGTCGCACGCGTGGGGATGCTCCTACGCCGACGTCGTGCGAGGCTTCCGCGGGCGCTTCGACTTTCCGCCGGACGTCGTCGCCCGGCCGCGCGGCGAGCGGGACGTCGAGGCGCTGCTGGAGTGGGCGGCGGGCGCGAACGTCGCCGTCATCCCCTACGGCGGCGGCACGAGCGTCAGCGGCGGAGTGCAGTGCGAGATCCCCGCGCGCTTCGACGGCGCGCTCTCGCTCGACCTCTCCGGGATGGACCGCGTGCTGCAGATCGACGAGGTCTCGCAGGCCGCCTGCATCCAGGCGGGCGCGCTGGGGCCAGCGCTGGAGAAGCAGCTGCGCGCGCTGGACCTCACGCTGCGCTTCTACCCGCAGTCGTTCGAGCTCTCGACGCTCGGGGGCTGGATCGCAACGCGGGCGGGCGGCCACTTCGCGACCGCCGAGACGCACATCGACGACCTCGTCGAGTCCGTCCGCGCGATCACGCCGAGCGGCGCGTGGCAGTCGCGGCGGCTGCCGGGCTCGGGCGCGGGGCCCTCGCCCGACCGGATGCTCCTGGGCTCGGAGGGGATCCTCGGGGTCATCACCGAGGCCTGGGTGCGTGTGCGCCCGCGGCCCCAGGCGCACTCGCTGGCAGCCGTGCGCTTCGGCACGTTCGAGACGGGGATCGACGCGCTGCGCGCGATCGCGCAGTCGGGTCTGCGACCCTCAAACTGCCGCCTCATCGACGCCGAGGAGGCGCGGATGACCGGCGCCAGCGACGGCACCGCGGCGTTGCTCGTGCTGGGCTTCGAGGCGGCGCAGGACGCGCTCGCCCCGGTCGGCGAGCTGCTCGACCGCGGCCTGCACCTCTGCGCCGAGGTGGGCGGGGAGTGGGACGAGGGCGCGGTGCGCCGCGGCGGCCGCGTGCCGGGCGCGGGTCGCGGGACCGGCGGCGACGCCGTCGGCGCCTGGCGGGCGGCGTTCTTCCGCGCTCCGTACCTGCGCGACGCCTTCGTCGCGATGGGGATCCTCTCGGAGACGTTCGAGACCGCGATCACGTGGGAGCGCTTCGCCGCCCTGCACGCCGCGGTGACCGCCGCCGCGGGCGAGACGATCGGCACGGGCGGGCGGATCACCTGCCGCATCTCGCACGTCTATCCCGACGGCCCTGCCCCGTACTTCACCGTGCTCGCGCCCGCGCGCCGCGGCGCGGAGCTCGAGCAGTGGGCGCAGACCAAGGCCGCCGCGACCGACGCGCTCATCGCCGCGGGCGGCACGATCACCCACCACCACGCGGTCGGCCGCGACCACCGCCGGTGGTACGACCGCCAGCGCCCGGCGCCGTTCGCCGCCGCGTTGCGCGCCGCCAAGGCGGCGGTCGATCCCGCCGGGCTGCTGAACCCGGGTGTCCTGATCGAGGCGTGAGGGCCTCTCCCGGTTCGGATAGGCCCCAAGTCTGGATCCAGGCTGCGGAATCGCTACGGTTAAGCGCGATGGTCGATACGTCGAAGGTTGCCAAGAACCTGCGCGCGTTCCAGATCGGGGTCAACTCGCACGACCGCGAGAACCCGACGCACACCGCCTACGGCATCGGCTTGGCGGCGTTCGACATGGAGCGCCTGGGCTTCGACGAGGGCGAGGAGATCCTGCCGGGGATCACGATCCACGCCGACGGCGGCGTGACCGGCAACTTCCGCGTGCTCTGCGACGGCGACCACCTCGAGGAGCGCGAGGCCGAGGAGGCCGAGACCGTCGACGCGGTGTCGACGCAGACGAGGATGATCCCCGTCGGCGCGCCGCGCGAGGACGACGCGCAGAGCGTCGCCCGCCGGCGCTGACGCGCACGGCATGCTGAGCCGTGGTCTGTTCGTCGTGGTCGCGATGGTCGCGGTCGTCGCGACCGTGAGCGGCGTGCTGGTGCTGAGCGGTCGCGGCGACTCGGACTCCGGTGGCGCCAGCGCGAACGCCGCGGCGGATCCCGCGCTCGCCGCGAAGATGCGCCGGCTCCAGTTCTACGACTGGGAGCCCAACGTCATCGGCCCTCGCGGCCGCCCCGCGCCCGGGGACGCGGCCGCCACGGGTGGAACGAACGCCGGCCGCACGGGGTCGCTGTCGCTCTACGACGCGGTGCTTCGCGCCAGCCGGCGGCCCGCGAGGGTGGAGCCGGACAACGGCCGCACGACGAGCCTCTACTACGTCGTCGACCACAAGCGCCGGCGCGTCTTCGGCCGCGGCGAGCCGAGCCGGGTGCGGGCGCTCGCCGCCGTGCCCGCGGCCCGGCGCGCGGTCGTGCGGGTGTACGAGGTCAGGCCGGGCACGGCGCTCGTCGGCGCCGAGGGCTCCCCCCGCCGCTGGTACGTCCTCGAGGACGACGTCGCGCTCCGCGGGACCGAGCTCCGCAACCCGCGGCGGGCGACGGACCCCATCACCGGCCGCCCGGTCGTCCTCTTCGAGTTCACCGAGCCCGGACGCGTGCGCTTCCAGCAGCTCACGCGGACGATGGCCCGCCGCGGCGCCGCGAGCTCGCTGCGGCGGATCAAGGATGACCCGTCCGTGCACAACCAGCATTTCGCGGTCGTCCTCGACCGGCAGATCGTCACAACCCCGTTCGTCGACTTCCGGCTCAACCCCGACGGCCTCGACGGCCGTGCCGGGGCGCAGCTGTCGGCACGGCTGCCGTAGCCCTCGTGGACGTGGCCGGCCGAGCCGACGTAGTCGGCCAGCAGGCGGTTACGAGATGGTCCTGCAGTCAACCATCCAGCTCGACGGTGATGCCGTCGGCCTCGAAGCAGACGAGGCCGGCGATCTTCATCGCCTCGGCGCGCGGCAGCTCGTAGCTCCGGGCCGCATCGGCGTAGCGCTCGCCGCCGGCGTGGACATGCCAGTGGATCGCGTCGCCGATGTAGGGATCGGTCGTGCGTGTGTTGCTCGGCTGCAGGTGGCCCGCGACGACATCGCCGCGCGGCAGGTAGGCGCGCACGGGCATGCTCGTCTCGAAGACGAGCGTCGGCCGCGAGCTCTCCGCGATGAGCTGATCGCCGGCGCTCACGCGAACCGGTCGCGAGCTGACGTGCACCTCGACGCGGTGGTAGGGGTCGCGCAGCCAGCCGGCGACGGGCTCGTCCTCGACCATCCACCTGTCGGCGCGGTCGAAGGCGAGCGCCGCGAACCCGCGCAACCACGCCGCCTGCTCGAGCGGCTCCTCGTAGGTCCAGACGGCGTCTTCGCGCACATCGCCGTCGACGCGCAGCGACCAGTACGAGGCGTCCCCCTTGAACGGGCAGTGCGTCGTCGTCTGCGTGCGCTCGAGCAGCTCGGCGTCGAAGTCCTCGAGCGGCACGTAGGTCACGGGCCGGATGCCGGTCTCGTGCAGCAGGTGCGCGCGCGTCGTGTCGAGCACGACGCGGTCTGCGACGAGCGCACGCAGCCGCCGTGAGTCGGGCTCGAAGAGGATCCGGTGCGCGGGCGCGTCGATCGTGTAGTTCGACTCCGCCGGACGGCCGCCGAGCGGGCCGCTGCCCTGGGTGAGGCTCATGGTGAGAGACTCCGATTCTTCTCCGAGTGGACGTCGGTCGAGCGATGGCGCGCTGTCATCGCGGGAGACTGCCTTCCGGTGTGACGCCGGCCGGCGCCGGCTCGACCTCGAGCCGGCGGCCGAAGGCGCGGTCGAACAGCTCGACCTCGCGCTGGGCCGCCCAGCGCTGGACGCTCGCGGCGCCCTCGGCGTCGAGCTCGAGCCGTATCGTCCCGTCGTCGGCGGCGATGTGCGCGGCGCGGACGCTCTGGTCGCGGCTGCGCTCGAGGTCCTCGGCGAGGCGCAGGAGGATCGCCAGCCGGTCGAGGCGATCCGCGTCGCCGTCCTCGGCGAGCGGGGCGAGCTCGCCGAAGTCCGGCATGCCCTTGCGGTGGTAGCGCGCGGCCTGCGCGACGAGGGCGACCTCGCGCGGGCTGAAGCCCGCCAGCCCGGCGTTGAGGATGAGGTAGCGCGAGTGCTTGTGGTGGTCGTCGTAGTCGACGGACATGCCGATGTCGTGCAGGATGCAGGCCGAGAACAGCAGCTCGCGCTCCCAGCGGTCGCCGTCGTGCAGGCCCGCCTCGGCGAGCTCGTCGAAGAGGCCCATCGCCAGCCGCGCGACGTGCTCGGTGTGGGCCGGGTTGACGTGGTAGCGCGCGGCGAGGTTCATGACGCTCGCGCGGCGCACGTCGTCGAACAGCGGCGGGTCGCCGCCGAGGTAGGAGCTGAAGAAGATCCCTTCGCGCAGACCCGCCTCGGTGACCTCGATGGCCTCGAAGCCGCCGTATTCGAGCACGGCCTGGACGACGAGCGCGCCGGCGAGGATGAGGTCGGCGCGGGCGTACTTGATGCCCTTGACCGAGCCGCGCTCGGAGGCCGGCATCGACGCCAGGCGGTCGACGAGCGCGTCGAGCGCGTCACGCTCGATGGCGAAGCCCTGCACGCCGGTCGACGGCAGGCCCGCCTCGGCCTGGGCGGCGGCCGCGAGGTTGCGCATCGTGCCGCCGATGCCGACGATGCGCCGTCCGCTGCGCGGCAGCCAGGCGGCGTCGCCCTCGAGCACCTCGGTGACGTGCGCACGCAGCGCCTTGCGCGCCTTCTTCGGCGCCTCGTCGCCGTCCGGCAGGAATTGCTCGGTCATCCGGACCGACCCGAGCGGCCACGAGCCGAGGCGCCCCGGATGGCGGCTGAAGACCTCGACGAGCTGGAGCGAGCCGCCGCCGAGGTCGAGCACGGCGCCGTCGGTGAGCGTCGTCGAGTTCACCGCCGCGAGGTAGCCGAACGTCGCCTCCTCCTCGCGCGACAGGACGCGCACCTCCAGGCCGGTCTGCGCACGCACGAGCTCGAGGAACGTCGCCTGGTTGGAGGCGTCGCGGATCGCGCTCGTCGCGACCGCCTGGATGTCCTCGAGGCCGATCCCCGTCGCGCCGCAGAAGTGAGCGAAGACCTCCGCCGCCTGCAGTGCGCGCGCGATCGGCTCGGCGCCGAGCTCGCCCGTCGCCTGCAGGCCCTCCCCGATGCGCACCGCCAGGTAGATCTCGTCCGTGCGCTTCCACCAGCCGTCGGCATCCGTGAAGACGACGAGCCGGAACGAGTTGGAGCCCATGTCGATGACGGCTGTCCGGCGCTCGGCCACGGGCGGTCCCTTAGCTCCCGGCCATCACGGTCATGGTCGGAGATTAGACACACCGCCCCGTCGGCTCGGCCGCGCCCGCAACGGGCCGCATGAGATGGAGGACGGGAGAGACCGGCCACGCCCGCCGGGGGCGAACTCCGAGGGCGGGCGACCTACGCATCACATGGATGCCAAAAGCGCCCCGCCCCCGCCCACCACGGGGGCGAACTCCAAGGCCGGGCGACCTACCCATCACATGGATGCCAAAAGCGCCCCGCCCCCGCCGGACCGGCGCATCGCGGAGATCGCGGCGCACCAGCACGGCGTCGTGAGCCTCGATCAACTGCTTGCCGCGGGGCTGGGACGGGGAGCGATCGCGCCCCGTGTGCGGGCAGGGCGCCTGCATCCCGTCCACCGCTGCGTCTACGCGGTCGGCCAACCCGCGGCTGTCACGCGAAGGCCGCTGGCTGGCGGCTACGCTGGCCTGCGGAGAGGGCGCGCTGCTGAGCCATCGCAGCGCAGCCGCGCGGTGGGAGCTGCGACCGTCAGCCGCGAACATCGTCGACGTGACGCTCACCTCGCGGGCGGGACGCAAGCCGCGACCGGGCATCCAGATTCACCGCCCGTGCGTGCTCGACGACGCCGACCGCGCCAGTCACCGCGGCATCCCGGTCACGTCGGTACCTCGCACGCTCATCGATCTCGCCGAGACCGTGTCGCAGACGTCGCTTGCCAGGGCGGTCGAGCGCGCCGAGGCGCTGCGATTGTTCGACCTGCACGCCATGCGGGACACGCTCGCACGCCATCCGACGCGCTGCGGCAGCGGCCGCGTGGCGTCCGTGCTCGACGCCTATCGCGAGGACGTGCTCACGCGCAGCGAGCTCGAGGCGATGTTCCTCCCGCTCTGCGCAGCACATGACGTGCCCGCTCCGGCGGTCAACGCCCGCGTCGAAGGTCACGAGGTCGACTTCCTCTGGCGCGAGCAGCGCCTCATCGCCGAGACCGACGGCCGTCGCCACCACGGCACGCGCTCCGCCTTCGAGTGCGACCGGGCGCGCGACGCGCTGCTCATGGTCGCCGGCTACCGCGTCGTGCGCTTCACGTACCTGCAGGTGTACGCCGAGCCGGCGGCCGTAGCCCGCACGCTCCTCGCCCTGCTCAGGTCCAGCTCGGTCCTCAGCCGCGCTCGATGATCTCGGTGCCGAGCTCGCCCGTCGCCTGCAGGCCCTCCTCGATGCGCACCGCCAGGGAGCCAGGCGTGTCGGCGCTCACCTCACACGGATTGAACGTGGACCAGGCCCGCGCGTTTTGCCGCCCACCGGTGCCGGCTGTATGTTCGGCTCGGGATCGGCAGGCTGGGAGCTTGCGTTGCCCTGGCCTGCGCGGCGCACCGCAGGGCCAAGGAAACTCGCCGAGCCGCTGCGGATCACGAGCTCGTGCCCGAAGGCCTTCGGCGCCTTCCGAAGTCCGAGGGGATCGCGGCCATCGTGGCGCCGTCATCGCCGGCGTGTCAGCTCCAGATCCTTCCCGCGCGCTCCCCCGGCGTCTCCGGCGGCGCCGACATGGATTTGACGATCTCGACCCACATCCCGTAATCGGACAGACCGGTGTCGAGGAGGTTCGGGCGAGACGCCTCGACCGGCACGGGCGTGGCGACCGCCGCCGGAGTCGCGGGCGCCGGCACGAACGCCGGTGGCGGTTCAGCGGCGGGCTGCGCCGCCGGGGGCGCGGAGGAGGGCTGCTCGGCGGCGCTCGTCGCGGGCTTCTTGGCCCGGCTCTTGCGGACCGGGGGCTTGCGGGGGGCTGGGGTCACCGGGTTTGTCTCCAGTGCTCGAGAGGGAGGGATGGTTGCCGATCGGGTCACTCCGGCGCGACGGCGAACTGCGGCGGGCGATCGAAGTCCAGCTCGGCGCGCTGGAGGCGCGGAACGATCAGGGTGCTTGCCTGCTGGCGGCCCGGATGGTCGAGGTCGCGCAGCGCGACGGTCTCGATGTCCGGCGCCCGCAGGTGCGGACCCGCTCCCGACCCCGTCGTGTCGAAATGGACCTCGTGATCGGGAGGATAGAAGCGCAGCAGACGGTCACGGAGCGCCGGCACGGTCGAGCTGGGCTGCATCTGCATCTTGTCGAGATCGATGCCGACCGAGACGTCGAGCATCGGCGCCTGCGGCAGCAGCAGGTGCGCGCGCGTGTTGGGCACGATCTCGAGGCGCAGGAACATGGTCGCCTCCCAGATCTCGAAGCCGCGGCACGGGTCGATGTTGAAGTCCGCCCAGATGCCGTCGAAGGAGGACGTCGCGTTCGTGACGTGTACGGTCAGACCGCGCTGCGGGGCAACCTCGAGGATGCGGTGCGTCGCGTACGTGCCGACCATCGCGCTGCCGTACGTGGCGAAGCCCACCGGCGGGTCGGCTGCGGCCGCAGCGAGCACGGTCTCGACCATGTCCCTGTAGGTCTCGGCGCGGTGCCTGTCGGGGCTGTAGAGGTGCAGCAGGCTCTCCATCGGCGGGACCTTGAACGAGGGCGCATGGACCGGCGGCACCCCGAAGATCCGCTTGCAGCGCTGCAGCACCGCCAGCAGCTCGAGCGTGAAGTCGTTCGGCAGCCGGTTGCCGTAGCCGACGAGGTGGATGTCGACCTCCGGCACGACGAGGTTCCAGGGAACCTCCATCGCACCGTCCTGCGCGCTCGCGGCGCTCGCGTTGTCGGCGTCGTTCATCGAGTCCTCCGTGTGGCGTGGTCGTGTCGTTCGCCCGAGCCGGCGGCGCTCGCGGCTGCGCGGGCGCACGGCGCCGACGGGCGCTTGGATCCGGGGACGAGCAGCGTGCTGAGTCGCTGACGGCCGGGGCGGACGAGCTCCCCGAGCCGCAGCGTCTCGAGGTCGGCACGCGGTGCGTACGCGGCAGCGCCGGGCGCCGTCACGAAGTGCACCACGTGGTCGGCGTCGTAGGAGCGCAGCAGTCGCTCGCGCAGCGCTGCGACGGGCTCGCCGACGTCGCATGACTCCAGCAGCGCGACCTGCGCCAGCAGCAGGTTCGCGCAGGTGTTCGGCTCGGCGGCGGTCTGCATGAACGTGGTCGCGTCCCAGATCTCGGCGCCGGCCAGCGGATCGATTCCGAGCTGCGCCCAGATGCCGTCCAGCGCCGACGGCGCACCGGTCACATGGACCGACAGGCCGCGCCGCGGCGCCCGCTCGAGCAGCTGATGACAGACCGGCATCCCGACCATCGCGCTCCCATAGGTCGCGAAGGCCACGGGCGCCTCGCGCGCGGCGGCCGCCAGCACGATCTGCGCCATCTCGTCGTAGACGTCGCAGCGCGGGCGGCCGACCCGGTAGAGGGCCATGAGGCTCTCCATCGGCGCGAGCCCGAGCTGCGGCGCATGGATCGGCGGCACGCCGAAGACTCGCCGGCAGCGCTTGAGCACCGCGAGCATCTCCAGCGTGAAGTCGTTGGGCATGCGATTGCCGTAGCCGACGACATGGACGTCGGCGACCGGGACGCAGAGCTGCCATGCGACCTCCGCGTACGCGCCGGGAGGACCGCAGGGCGACGATGACCGCGCGGCCGACGGGGTCGCGCGGTCTGCCTGCGTCCCAGCACTGCCGCGCACCGTCTAGTCGGCCGCCGCGCCGGCTGGCGCGGAGCGCTCGAAGTCGAATGGCAGGCGCTCGCCCCGCTGCACGAGCAGCGTGCCGAGCTGTCGGCGACCGAGATCGTCGAGATCGCGCAGCGCAATCGTCTCGATGCCGGCGGCCAGCAGGTGCGGTCCCGTTCCAGCTTCCGTCGTGACGAAATGCACCTCGTGCTCGGGCGCGTAGAAGCGCAGCAGGTGGTCGCGCAGCACCGACGCGGACGGGCTCTTGCCGAGCTGCGGCGGGTCGAGGTCGATACCCGCCGTGACGTCGAGCATCGGTGCCTGCGACAGCAGCAGGTGGGCCCGCGTGCTCGGCACGACCCCGAGCCGTACGAACGTCGTCGCATCCCAGATCTCGAAGCCGAAGAACGGATCGATGTTGAAGTCCGCCCAGATGCCGTCGAACGACGGGACCGCGTTGGTGACGTGGACCGTCAGGTCGCGCTGCGGCGCAAGCTCGACGACGCGGTGCGCGACGTACGTGCCGACCATCGGGCTGCCGTAGGTCGCGAGCGCCACCGGCGGGTCGGCCGCGGCCGCCGCGAGCACGACCTCGGCCATCTCCTCGTGGCTCTCGTCACGGTGCCTGGCGGGGCTGTAGAGCTCGAGCAGGTTCTCCATCGCCGGGACCTTGAAGTCGGGTGCGTGGATCGGCGGAGCTCCGAAGACGCGCGTGCAGCGCTGCAGCACCGCCAGCATCTCGAGCGTGAAGTCGTTCGGCAGCCGGTCGCCGTAGCCGACGAGGTGGATGTCGACCTCCGGCACGACGAGGTTCCAGTCGACGTCGACGACACCCAGCGGCCGTGTCGATGCTCCGTTCGCCGTCGTCCGTGCGTTCTCCGTCTCACTCATGAGGCGCCTCCATTCGGGGCCATCGCCCGCCTGTCGTTGACCTTCATGCGGCCGCCCTCGCGATCGCAGACTCCGACCAGACGCGGATCTCGCCAAGCGTCACCGGCACGACGTCGCTGACGTCGACGGTGAAGCGAAACAGCCTGCGCGCGCGCCGGCCGTTGTCGGGATCGAAGAAGCGCAGCCGCACGTCCCAGCAGTCGGAATCGTGGCGGCAGACGGCACTGAGCTGCGTGTCGATGGTGTCGAGGACCATGCCGTGAGCGAGCGCGGCAGCGAAGCTCTCGGCCGCCTGATAGGCGTTCGTCGCGGCGAAGTTCAGCGCGCGCTGCGCCGACGTGCAGCCGAGGTTCGACATGTCGACGTAGACGCGCGTCAGGAACTCCTGCAGCGCGCGCCGCAACGGCCCGCTGCTCGCAGCGGACGGATGCATGTGAGCGACGGCGGCGTCCGCGAGCGCAGCGACGTTCAGGCCGTGCAGACCGCGCAGCCCGTCGAGCTCGACGACCGGGACGACCTCCCCCGACAGCAGCTCGACGCGACGATCGGTGAGCCGGCCCGGCAGCGACACGCGCTCGACACGAGTGCGGTCGTCGGGCGCCAGCTGCCCGGCGAGCAGTGCTACGAGCTGCTCGTGGATGCCCGCGGCGTACGGCCCAACCGGCGCGACCGCGTAGATCGCCGCGCGCTCGAGGCTCAGCGTCCAGGTGAGCGCCGCGGCATCGGCCGGGTGCGCGGCGAGATGGTCGAGCATGCGACGCACGTCGCGCGCGTTCGCGGGCCCGGCGTCGTCGGCGGCCATGAAGCGCTCGAAGCTGTCGCGGCGCGTCTCGCTGCCGAAGTCGTAGCCGATCGTGCCGAGCGCGTAGACGAGCTGACGGGCGCCGGCGCCGGTCAGCTCCGGGCCGCTGGCGTCCGTGCTCGACGTGACCGCGCCGGTCGCCGTGGCCGCTGCCGCCCGAGCGGGCGCCCGAACGGGCGGCCGCAGCTCCGAGAGCACGAGCTGCGTCGCGGCCACGACGTCGAGGCGCCCGGCGATGCAGCGGCGCGGCTCGCCGTCGGTGTCGCGTGCCGAGCACGGCGCGGCGGTGCGCAGCAGGGCGCGGCCGACGCCGGGAGGATCGGGCACCGCCCCCCGCTGCGCCTGGAGGCTGAGGAGCAGTGCCGCGACGCCCGCCACGACCGGACCCGAGCAGCTCGTGCCCTTGTGAACCTTCGTGCCACCGCCGGGGATAGCGCCGGTGATGTTGCCGCCCGGCGCCACGAGCCCGTGGCCGTCGTAGTCCGGGCCCCAGTTGCTGAAGCCGTAGACGCGGCCGTCGTCGTCGTACGCGCCGACGGCGAGCACATCGGGGGAGGCCGCGGGAAAGCAGCTGCGGTGCGCCTGCTCGTTGCCCGACCCGGCGACGACGAGCACGCCGGTCTGCGCTGCGTGGCGCAGCGCCCGCTTGAAGAGGTCGTCGACGTCCCCCGAGAGGGACGGGAAGCACAGCTCGATGACGAGGACGTCCGCGCCGGCGTCGGCCGCGGCGTCGATCGCGCGGACGATGCTCACCGGCTCGAGCTCGGCGCGGTCGCCGCGAAAGCAGGGGATCAGCAGACCCCTGCAATCGGGCACCAGGCCGCTGACGTCGCTTCCGTGGCGGCCGAAGAGCACGCTCGCCACCCAGGTGCCGTGCTCGAGGCGGCCCTCCACCGCGCCGGGGCCAACCTCCTCGACCTCGCGCGGCAACCACGACGGTGGCAGGATCTCGATGTCCGCTTCCTCGAAGCACGGGTGCGTCAGGTCCGCGGGGCCGTCGACGAGCGCCACGCGGACGGACGGCTCCCCCAGCGTCAGGTCCCACAGCTCGGGGACACCCGGGATCGACGCGAGGTCAGGCACCGCTCGCCCATGCGCCCGCCATGGCGGGGCGTACCAGACGCGTCTGCGACGGTTCGCGGTGGCCGGCAAGGGCGACCGCGGCGCCCGGCTGTCCCGATGCCCGCATGCGCGGCACCAGCGGCGTCGCGTACGGCGCCGGGTCGTTGTAGTTCGCGGCGTGCAGGAGCAGCATGCGCGCTCTGAGGAGCTGCTGGGGCGTCCCCTTGTCGACCTCCAGGACGCGGTGGGGCTCGATGATCTCCGGTCGCCGGACCGGCGGTGCCTGCTTGGGCAGCGATATGGGGCTCGTCTCGCTCACGCCGCTCAGCCGGCCTCGGACCACGAGCGCACGTCGCCGAGCGTGACGGGCAGGATGTCGCTCACGTCGATCGTGAAGCGGAACACCTTGCGCGCCCGCCGGCTGTTCTCGGGATCGAAGAAGCGCAGCCGGACGTCCCAGCAGTCGCTGTCCATGCGGCAGAACGGGCTCTTCTCGACGGCGATCGTGTCGAGCGCCATCCCCGCGGCGACCGCCGAGGCGAACGTGTTCGCAGCCTGGAAGGCGTTCGTCGCGGCGAAGTTCAGCGCGCGGTCGTGCGACGTCGCGCCGAGGTTGCGCAGGTCGTAGTACACCCGCGTGAGGAATTGCCGCAGCGAATCGCCGACATCCTCCGCGGCCGCGTCGGCGCGGACCGCCTGAGCCGCGTCGGTCGCCGCCCCCAGCAGCGAGTTGATCTGCCAGCCGTAGAGGCCTCGGACCTGCTCGACCTCCACGACGGGCAGAACCTGTCCGGAGAACAGCTTGACGGTGCGATCGGTCCTCCGTCCCGGGATCGAGACGCGCTCGATGTAGAGGGGATCGCCGACGGCCGCGACCTCGCCGCCGAGCAGCCTCGTCAGCAGCTCGTAGACGCTCGCGGCGTACGGCCCGACGGCCTCGACCACGTAGATCGGCGTGAGCTCGAGGTTGAGCGTCCAGATCAGCGCCGTGGCCTCCGACGGGTGCGTCGTGAGGTGATCGACCATCTGGCGCGAGTCGTACGGGTTGGCCGGCACGACGGTGCCGCCGATGTCGGCGGGCGCCATGAGCTGCTTGAACGAGTCGCGGCGGGCCTCCGTGCCGAAGTCGTAGCCGAGGATTCCCAGCGCGTAGACGTACGGGTCCCAGGTGCCCAGCTGGTCGTCCTGCGAGGGGATCACAGCCGGCGGCGGCGAGCTCGAGACCGCGGGCGCAGCCGGGGGCGGCACAGCCGCGGCGGGCGAGGCTGACGGGGCTGGCTCGCCCGCGGCGACGACCGCGGGCGCAGCTGCCTGCATCAGCGCCGACGTGGCCAGGACCGGCGGCTCCTCGTCGAGCCGCGCCGGGTCGCGCGACGCTGTCGCATGCCCGCCGCACGCGCACGGCGAGCCTCCACAGCCGCATGACGAGACCCGCAGGCCCGCCGCTTCGGTTGGATTGCCCATGACGGCGTTCACCGCCCTCTCTATGTTGAGTTTCCCAGTCAGAAATCGCTTGCATGCCTGCGGATCGTCAAGCTCGCACGGATCCGCGCTCGCCAGCAGCGCATCACGCACCGCGAGCGGGTCGGGCTCCCTCCCCGAGCGCAACTGCAAGCCGAGCAGCAACGCGGCCACCCCAGAGACGATCGGCGTCGCCAGGCTGGTACCGCTTGCGCGCGCCGTCCCACCGCCGGGGACGGCGGTCAAGATGTTCTCCCCGGGCGCGAGCAGCCCGTGGTTCTGGTAGGTCTGCCCCCAGTTGCTGGACACCCTCGGCTCGCCGTCGTCGTCCAGCGCCCCGACCGCCAGCACCGACGGCAGCGCGGCCGGCACGTGGTCGCAGAAGCAGCCGTCGTTGCCGACCGCCGCGACGATCAGGACGTTGCGCTCGGCGCACAGACGCACCGCCCGGTCGAGCAGGTCGATGGCCTCGCCGGAGCGGCTGGGCTCACCGCCGCTGACGTTGATGACGTGCGCCCCGGACTCCACCGCGGTCTCGATCGCGCGCGCCATCTCCAGCTGCGAGTTGCGCCGCCGCCGGTCGGAGAACCCCGGCGCGCTGATGCCGCGCGAGGACGGCGCGACACCCGGTACCGGCCCACCGTGCTGACCGAAGAGCACGCTCGCGACCTGCGTGCCGTGACGCGCCAACGGTCCCTCGTAGCCCTCGTCCGGCCAAGCACCGGGGGCACGCCCCACGTTCGCCCCGTCGAACGCGGGATGGCTCGTGTCGATCGGACCGTCCACGACGGCGACGCTGATGCGCTCGTCTCCCAGCGTCTGGGCCCAGAGCTCTTGGAGGCCGGGGATCGTCGCGAGGTCACACATCGCGACGCCCTCGCCGTCTGCTGATCGCTAGCCGCACGCCGCACGCAGACGCAACTGAGATTCGGATCAGCGCGCCAACGGCCGGCGTGTACGCAGTCCTCCGCGAGCGGGCGGGTGGCGTGTCGGAGCACTGGTCGAGCCGGTCATCGAGAGCGGGTCTCCCAGCGCTCCGCGACGCCTCCGGTTGCTACTCGGCGTCGTCGTCAGCGAAGCACGGCACAGCCAGGACCATCGGGAGCGCAACATCGGTTCCGCCGTCGGCCTCGCTGGCCCTGCTGACCGGCTCGCGCGTCACCGGCGCAGCAAGCTGCGGAGCCACGCTCTCGATCAGATTCTCGGACATATGGGGAACTCCTCTCGTTGGTGTTTGCGTTGATGATTTCCCTGCTGTCCGGGACCACGCCGCAGCGCAGCGACGCCAAGGCATCAGCCACCCGGAACCTACTGTTAATGCCGCGTCGAGCGCGGCTATGCAAACTGCCACAGCTGACCGCCGCCGATTGTCACCGTCGGCGGCCACGCCAGTCCCGTCACCACATCGGAATGATCTCTCCGTCTGGCTACCCCCTGCACGACCAGAGTAGGAACAAGGCGGAAGACTGTCAACACCTGCAGCGCGCCGGCCGCCACCCGTCTCCGCGCGTACCGCTAACGCGACGCCGTCGCGCGTAGCCCATGCGGAGATTTTTGCGGGACCGTGCCAAGCATGAGCGTGACGCACCCTTTTTCTGCCACGCACGATGCGTAGAAC
>Ga0136617_10000182_pt1 | contig 48576 bp, 46 predicted proteins | sample AntDrymUQ3222106_2_FD_129672 | JGI IMG/M metagenome (GOLD analysis project Ga0136617, IMG submission 129672) | Polar desert sand microbial communities from Dry Valleys, Antarctica - metaG UQ322 (21.06) | ecosystem: Environmental > Terrestrial > Soil > Desert | place: Antarctica: Dry Valley... | reverse complement strand
TCTTTAATAAAAGTAACACGGCTTACATCAGGCTGCATGGCATCGCCGCCCGGGCCCAAAAAGAGATCGCGCTCCTCGATATTTACGCGTTCCCACATCACGGGCGTGCCGTGCGGAATTGACCGTTTTTGCTTCTTCTGTCCGGAAACCGCAAAAGCGATAGACATAAGAACCGCAATTAAAACTAGAAATCTCGCCGACATTTTTAGCATCTAATTTTCCCCTTTTTCTTTGATTTTAGCGATCAATCGAGTGATCGAATCTAACTACGTTTGAATGCTCTTGGAACGATAATTGGCTGTCGAAAGCCTCGTCCTCCGATGCCCGCTCGATCCGCGTGTAAAGTCCATCAGAATTTAATTCCCGAGCTTTTACGTTATCGCGCAAATACGAATCAAGAAATTTGCCACGCAGAAAGTTTTTCAATTTTTCGTCGCGGATAGGCGCAAGAACTTCTACCCGCCGGTCAAGATTGCGCGGCATCCAATCGGCACTGCCTGTATAAATCTCCTCATCTCCACCATTTTCGAACAGGTAAAGACGGCTGTGCTCGAGCAGACGGCCGACAATGCTTCGTACGCGTATATTATCAGATAAACCGGGAACGCCGGGACGCAAGGTGCAAATTCCGCGAACGATCAGATCAATTTTGACCCCGGCCTGCGACGCTTCATAAAGTGCGTGGACGATCCCGGCATCCGCAAGGCGGTTCATTTTCGCAACGATGCGAGCGGGACGGCCATTATTCGCGTGCTCGGTTTCGCGCTCGATCAGTTCGACCATCCTTTCGCGCAAGTTTATCGGAGCAATAATGAGCTTATTAAAATTTTCGCGTTGGGAGTAAACCGTCAGATAGTTGAACAGCTCGGTAGCATCGGCGCCGATTTCGTCGTCAACCGTTAACAGTCCCAAATCGGTATAGAAGGCGGATGTCTCGGGATTATAATTTCCCGTCGCGAGATGTACATATCGCCGCAGCTCGTCGCCTTCCCGTCGTATTATCAGCGTCGTCTTACAGTGTGTTTTCAGTCCCAGCAAGCCGTAAACCACGTGCACGCCGGCACGTTCAAGGCGTTTTGCCCATTCGATATTGTTTTCCTCATCGAAACGAGCCTTTATCTCGATCAAAACGGTTACTTGTTTGCCGCGTTCACTCGCCTCGATCAGAAGAGGAGCGATTGGCGATTCGGCACCGATTCGATAGAGGCACATTTTGATCGCCAAAACGTCCGGGTCGTTGACGGCTTCCTTGATGAAGTCGGTGACGATCGTATACGGCATGTAAGGATGGTGCAGCAATACATCCTGGCGCTTTATGACGTCGAACGTCGATTCGCCGCGATTTAAGATCGCAGGGCGTTCAGCCCTTATCAGTTTGTCCTTCAGATCAGGCCGGTTGACTTTGTAAAGTGCATTCATGTCGGCCAAACTGATTGGCCCGTCAATTTTATAAATATCCTCGGAAGTGATTTCCAGCGAGTCGCATAAATACTTTACAATTTCGCCCGGCATCGCGTTCGAAACTTCAAGACGCACGGCACCGCCGAATCTACGCTGCTTCAAATTCTGTTCCATCGCCTCCAGCAGGTCTTCGGCCTCGGCTTCGCGCAGATCCACGTCTGCATCACGCGTGATGCGAAAAAGATGACACGACTTGGGGTTTGATTCCGGGACAAGCATGCGGACGTTTGCCGCAATTAAATCTTCGGCCAAAACGAATTTCTCCGTGTCGTCCCCAACCGGTATCAGCCTCGGGACGAAGGGCGGAATCTTTATACGGACAAAAAATTCATCCCCGATATTCTCCAGTGCTCGAGCCACGCGGCGATTGAGTTTCGGTTTTACTCGCAACCCGACGTTTAAACTCCCGCCCGAGATGTACGGAAAGGGATGCGTCGGATCAACCGCCTGCGGAGTAAGCAGTGGATATATTTTGGTTCTGAAATACTCATCTAGCAATTTACGTTCGACGTTCGGGAGCGATTCATATTTCTCGAGGACTATTCCATTCCGCGCGAGTTCCGGGAATATCTCGGTTCGCAGACAGTTCATCTGAGTTTCGATCATTTCAGATAGCCGGGCCCTGAGCTCCGTGAGCAGCTCGGCTCTTGTTAGCCCGTCAGGTGAAACACCGACCTCGTGAATGGGTCGTTCCTTTAAACCCGAGACACGAATCATAAAAAATTCGTCCAGGTTAGACGAAAAGATCGACAGAAATTTGAAACGCTCGAGAAGCGGCTGCGTCCGATCCAAGCCTTCTTCCAGCACGCGCCGGAAGAATTCAACCAGACTCAGGTCACGGTTAATGAGGGCCGCAGGAGGCTTGGGTAAATCCGACTTTAACGACTCCCCAACCGCGCGCCGATCCACAGAATAAATCTGCCTAGAAGTACTAGCCATATATATATATATTTTTTACTCGGGAGAGGAGCAGAAAACTGGCGCCCCAAGTGCACGCCTAAATATGGATGCAAATACCGTTCCCAAAGGTTGCGAGTAAAATCCGACGATTCACGGTTTTGGGCTAAGAAGGTAGCGTAGCGGGAAAATAAATCGGAAAGAGGAGGAGCGCCGAGACGTAAATGTGCCATTTGCTACATTTATACGGACCCCTTAAAAGCAATGATCCATTTCTTACGATAGTTCTGTCTTTACAGCCTCGTGCACGACCTCGCGAAGCGCTCTTGCGGACGTCGTCGCCGGTTCAAGTTCCCGGTCTTCGACGTTGGCGTATATCTTCTTACCGAAAACTCCGTTCCAGGGTGGGATGACGATTGTCGCATTACCAAATGCCTTCGATTGACATGCCAAGCGCAGAAACGGTTTAGGAACTTCGGGCTGATTATACCCAAAAACCTTCATCTGTCTCCTTTCGCGGGGCGACACCTCAGATAACTTTTCCTGCCCGGCTATCACGCCTACCCAGCAGGTGCCGCATGATGCTGCCGTGCATTCGACAGGGATCGGGCCTTCCCAGCAGCGCTGATCCTTTTCCTGCCAATTTTGAGAACGATCGAGGGCGGACGCTCCCGTCATTTCCTGATCGTTCATGATCGCAAACCTACCGTCGCTACAGGTTTCGTCGTAAATCACCGAATAGTTTTTGTTGACCGTTTTCAAAAATCCCAGAAGTCCTTGGGAATCGTCATCAGCCCGCGATTTTACGATCCGATCGGGCGATTGTGCCATCGGGCCCTTTGGCTTCGAGACCTCACCGCCAGCGGCTTTGAAATTCTCCAGCCCGGTTTGAACGAGCGTCATCAAACCAACCGCCGTAATGCCGATGACCAAAGAAGCATCGACTTTCAACTTTTCCGCAGCCATCGCCGCAATCTGTTCGATCTCTTCCGCAAGTACGACCCCGTCGTTTTGGACAACTGCGGATTCCGCTTCTATTGCGGCTTTTACCGTCCTCCAAAACCGATGCCCGTACAAGTATGAATGCGAGGTGTCGATCTGGTCCTTTAATTCATACTTCCCAAGCATCGCAAAACCGCGTTTTGCTTTTTCCCGGTCTTCAGCCGATTGCAAATGCCGAAAAAGGCTCAGTGGGAAGAATCGAAACCAGATCTGTGCCGCGTTCCGGTCAACCTCGTGGATCCTGGGAAGAAGCGTATCCAAAGTATAGAGCCAGTCATTTTCCTCGAATTTGTTTAAGTAAGTTTCGAAATGCGTGTTCATATTAATCAAAGATAGCAATCAAAATAAACTTTTAGTTAATCAAAATACACGGTAATAAACAACCCGACAACGATGATCTCCGAATCCCTTTAAACCGAATTACGGCGTGAAATTTGGATTCGATTAATCGGAGCACGAAGCCCGCGATTGACTGTTGCAATTCAGGCAAACAAATATGGTAATGTATAATCTAAGTAATAGAGAAAATTATGGAAAACTTCACTAGTACATTTGGAAACACTGCTGCAAATGCTTTGCCTGCCGAACGGGCATCATTTATACGCAAAACCTATCTCCTTCTCGCCGCTGCAATACTCGCATTTATTGTGGTTGAAGGCTTTCTTTTCGCTTCGGGAGCAGCCGGCATGATTGCTTCGGTGATTTTTGGAGGCGGCATGATGGGCTGGCTCCTGGTACTCGCGCTTTTTATGGGCGTTTCGTTTCTCGCCAATCGTTGGGCGACATCTGAAACATCCATGGCGACTCAGTATTTCGGGCTCGGCATCTTTATTATCGCTGAAGCCGTGATATTCGTACCCCTCCTCATGATTGCGACATATTATTCGGGCGACTCGTCGGTATTGGTCAAGGCTGGAATCGTGACCATGGGCCTGTTTCTCGGTATAACGGCTACAGTATTTATTACACGATCTGACTTTTCGTTCCTCGGCCCGATTCTCGCGATCGGCGGTTTCGCCGCTTTAGGGTTTATCGTCGCAAGTGCTCTTTTCGGCTTTACCCTCGGCAACGTATTCGCATTCGTTATGGTGGCTTTTGCGGGGACTGCAATACTTTACGAGACGTCGAACGTGCTTCATCGGTTTAACACGAATCAACACGTCGCCGCGTCGCTTACATTATTCGCGAGCATCGCACTTCTTTTCTGGTATATTTTGAGTATATTTAGTTCAAGAGATTAGATTCGTTGCATTGGATTTTCAGCCTCATTCAGGTGGCTTTCTCGAAGGGACCATAGCCCGGATCGTTTACAGCTTGGGTGGAATGGCAGCAAATTTGAAAGGGCGTCTCAACGCTCTTTTTTCTTTTGGCATAAGCCACTAAAAGTGTTCGTCGCCCTCATCGCCGGCTGCAAATACAATTCTTTTTCCCATTTGCGGCTTACGTTCCGTTTCTAAATCGTCCGGTTCGATGTTTTGCAGCGAAAGGTTGCCGTCGGCGCCTTTGAGCAATACCTCGATTCGCCTTTCCGCCTGCGTTAGACGTTCGCGGCATTCACGCGACAGTTTCACACCGTCTTCGAACAGCTTTAGGCTTTTCTCCAACGGAATATCGCCATCTTCCAATTGCAGCACAATTTGCTCGAGCTCGTTCAGCGACGATTCGAATGACTTTTCCATAAAGTATGTTATTTAAAGATTTCTTGCGCCTGTTTCAGCAAATCACCGATATTATCGACGCCGAGGCGTTTAGATGGTGAGCCGGCTCCACCTCTGGAGGCAATAGCGATTATCTCCTGGCCGATCTTTTGGGCGATGTTTGTAGCAAGCTGGTCATCGCGAACGCCGACGATCTTCCATTTATCACCGTTCTTTCGCATTTTGACCTCAAAGGCGTGTTCCCGGAGTTTGCTTGATACCAGGGCGTCGTCGTTCTGGAAGCTGATATTAAGATAGCGCTCCGCGCCGATCGCCATCGCTGCAAACGGAATCTTTTCGAATTTTGCAGTTTTCTCTCGGATCAAACGAGGCAGTTCTTCGCGTGACCGATCCTTGATTGCGGGCAGAACAGGCTGAGCGATTTTCTCAACACGCGCAAGTGTTTGCGGCGGTAAATTACGACCGTAAAGCTCAATCGCCTTTGACGTTACCTGCGGCAAAAAGTCATCAACCGCTGCATCGGTATCGATTAGTTCGTCGATGACCGTTTGGTTATTATCTCTTGCGGCGTCGATAAGAAGCGCAAGCGAGTACTGGGGCGTCTTCTTCAAGCTTTGCCAATAAAAGTAACCGCCGATGCTCGATGCAGCGACGATAAACACAAATAACGCCCCCGCGATCTTCAAGATCGAAGCGAGGCGGCCCGATTTAACCGGTTCGGCGAAACCGCCGTAACCCGCCACATCACTGTTATCCAAGGCAACTGAATTTTGTACAAATCTCGACATCGGTCACTCAGATGCTAAAACCTCCGCGGTGAGTTTCCCGTTTGCGAGCCGTATTTTCAATTTATCGCCCGAATTTGTTTGCCTGGAATCGCACACGATTTCGCCGCTCTCCTTTTCGGTAATCGAAAACCCGCGATTCAGCACCGACAACGGCGAAAGTGTGTCGAGCTTCGCCATCGACACGTTCAGACTTTTGCCCCTAAGGCCTAAAAACTCGTTCCCCGCAGAAATCTGCCGCTGGCCAAGCAGTGCCAACCGGGTCTTGTGCGAACTCAAATTTGCGGCAAGCCTGATCGGCGAAAGCTGTAAAATGAGTTTTTCCAGGCGCCTGCCCGACGTACCAAATTTATCGGTGACCGCCGCTTCAATATCGCCAATCAGCTCATCGATCCTATATCCGTACTCACGTAGGCGATTCGGAAACTCTATAAACACCGGAGACATTGAAAGCATCTGCATTTCGGTTCTTGCTTCGAGCATTTTGTAATTCATCAATTGAGCCAAATCATTCGTCCGCTTGATGAGATACTGCTGAATGTCGTCTTCCTTTTGCGCAACGATCTCGGCGGCGGCCGAGGGTGTGGCTGCACGCAGATCGGCGGCGAGATCCGCGATCGTAAAGTCGACTTCGTGGCCGACCGCTGAAATTACGGGAATCTCCGAAAGCCGGATCGCCCTCGCGACGAGTTCTTCGTTAAACGCCCACAAATCTTCAGCGGAACCGCCGCCGCGGCCGACGATCAAAACATCGATCCTGTCCATCTGTTCCGCCCCACGGTTAAACCGATTTGCAATACGGATCGCCTCGCAGATCTCTTCGCCGGCCGTTTCGCCCTGAACGCGGGCCGGTATCAGAATTATATTGACCGAGCGGGCCCGCCGCGACAAGACATGAAGAATATCGAAAAAAGCCGCACCGGTCGGCGATGTAACGACGCCTATTTTCCTGGGAAACATCGGCAGCGTTCGCTTCAGGGATTCATCGAACAAACCTTCCGCCGCCAGCTTAGCCTTGATCTGTTCGGACGCAACTTTCAATGCGCCTTCGCCGACCGGCTCGAGCGATTCCACCAGCATCTGATATTCGCCGCGCGGCTCGTAAAGCGTCAAACGCCCTCGAACCCGCACCTGCAAACCGTCAAACGGCTGAAAGCGAATTCTATAATTAGAGCCCTTGTAGCAAGCGGCTTTTAGCTGCGAATAACCGTCATGAAGCGTGAAATACCAATGCCCCGACCGCGCCGCCATAAAATTAACGATCTCGCCCTCGACCCACACCGATGCAAACCGCCGCTCGATCTCGGCCCTGACCTGCGTATTAACCTCCGACACCGTCAAAGGCCGGCGCTCCTCGTCGTCGTCGAAAAGAGATTGTAAAAGCGAATTGCTCATCTGCCAAAGATTACCGCGGTCGCCCGATCTTGCCAAGTCAAAAAGTTTAATGCTAGATTCAACCTGCATTTAGAACGGTGAACAAACATTTTCCGTTTTCTTCCGGTTTAATTCGGTCGCACGATAGATTTGCTTTGTTATTCAGGAGGGCTGAAAGTAAATGACACGACGATTTTCATTTGCACAAATGTTTTTATGGCTTTTCGTGGTTGCTCTGGGAATCATGATTGGCGGAGGATTGTATGAACAACTTGTGGTTATGCCTTTGTGGCAAACTGCACCACCAGATTCAGTTATTGCTTATTATCAGCACAATGTCGCCAATCCGCAGTTTACGCTAAACCAGGGCGGCAGATTTTGGGCGTTTATTGCTCCGGTAGTCCAATTGTTAGCGATTGCAACTTTAATTACGGGTTTAAGGACGCGCGCCGAGCATCGCAGATGGCGGATTACGGGAACCGTCATTACTCTCATCGTCGGTGTGTCCACGATTATTTGGTTTGTGCCCAATATTCTACAACTGCTGGGTGAGGGCGTTATGACGATGAGCGGGGACGAAGTAAGCAGCCTGGCAAATCGGTGGGTAAGCTTGAATTGGGTGCGGGCAGTTGTCAGTTTGGCGGGCTGGCTTGCCGCGTTGCGGGCACTGACTATTCCTCCGAGAGTCGAGAATGACATAATCAGTTAACATCCCAATGCGTAGCTAGCAGCAAAAAACCCGTGGACATACAATGAACAAACTCTTTTACGGTGACAATCTCGATGTAATGCGGATGTTTATCCGACGAGACGGTTGATCTTGCTACATCGATCCGCCGTTCAATTCCAAACGCAACGACAACCGGATATACAACAACGTCGGCACCGAAGACCGCGCCCAGGCACAGGCCTTCATGGATACATGGACATGCGACGACCAAGCCATCGGTTACGAAGAGATTTAGATGATTCGCTCGGTGCTCTACTTAAAAAAAGAGGCTTCACTCGCGGTTTAACGAATGGGAGAATTTATGAAAGAAATAAATGTGTCGCCTTCACGTGCCCTTGGAGGGAGAGTTGTATACGAGGCGCTCAAAGTGCTTTCGGAGAACGGTGGCGAAATGCGAGGTCAAGATGTTATCACTGCTGTTGAAGGTCGCGTAACGTTTGACCCTTGGGCTGTTGAGCAATACGAAAAGACGGGATACACGCGATGGAAGTCATTCTTACATTTTTTCTCGATTGATTGTATTAAAGCTGGCTTTCTCGTCAAGAAAAAGGGTGTTTGGTTTATTACGCCCGAAGGCGAACAGGCTCTAAAACTTGGACCCGTACAGCTTCTCACCGAAGCCACTCGAAAGTATCGCGAATGGAAAAAGAATTCCGAGCTTGCTCAACCCAATTTTACGGACGAGGTTGCTGCAGAGACCGGTGGCGACGAAGAGCGGGAACGCGAAATGGCCGTAGCCGAGATTGAGGCACTAGCATTAGACGGAATTACGCGAGCGATCAATTCGAAGACACCTTACGAATTTCAAGAGCTTGCCGCCGCTTTGCTTCGTGCGATGGGATATTTTACGCCATTCGTTTCTCCTCGAGGGAAAGACGGTGGCGTCGACATAATGGCAAACCGTGATCCGCTGGGCACGCAATCACCTCGTATAAAGGTTCAGATAAAACATCGTGAATCGACAACTCCGGTGGCAGACGTTCGCCAGTTGATGGGATTGCTACAAAAAGATGGCGATGTCGGCATCTTCGTTTCAACTGGAGGCTTTACGCCCGACGCGAAATCGACCGCTAGAGGTTCGCATGTGCATGTCGAACTGATGGATCTCGAACGATTTATCGACCTTTGGCGCCAGTTCTACGAAAAACTAAGCGATGAAGACAAGGCAACGTTGCCGTTAATTCCCGTATATTTCATGGCGCCAAGTGGCTGAAGGATCATACCGGGCAGGAATCGATTGACAATGTTGAGCTGCACGGAGTTCCGCGCGACATGGAAGCGGTCGATGCGTTGATAAACAAAAAGGACGACCGCGTGCGGAAGGAGTTTGAGAAGTGGGCAATTCTCACATATTCGGACAACCCCGCCGTTATCAACGAAAAGAACGGGGCCGACAAAGGCATCGACGGCGTTGCCTACACGCGTAAGTCCAAAGACGAAGTTTCGCCCTAAATTTATTCCGCCGTTCACGGGGTGTGCAAAAGAATGTAGACCCGGCACTACCGATCGCGGTTCTGACTCGTGTATTCCTGGCAAATTTATTCCGGCTCCGAAGCTTTCAAAACTGAACCGATGCTGGCGAAGGCATTTGGTTTGTTGATTTTTATCTTCAAACGAGGTGAGGCGCCGCTGCCCTTTGAGGCAGTCGTTTCCGAGCGAAAAGTTACGGTGTATGCGGTTCGGAGTTGACGGACGATGTCGTCGTAGGCCTTTTGGATTTGGCTGATTTGGGAGATCGGGTAATAAACTCCGCCGGATGCCCTGGCCAGTTTTTCGCCTTCGCCTTCGGCTTTTGACGTCAGGGTCATGTAGCGGCTGCGCAGAGTGTCGATCTCCGCGTTCGTATCCTTCGACTCCGCGGCCGCGATCAACGCCGATGGTACGTAAAGAGGATAGACGAGAGCGCCGCTTTCCTGGATCGAGGCGAGCAGGGAATCGAACGGCAGAAACGAGCGGTTGTCGTCGCCGTCTGTGAGAATGACGATCGCGGTGCGTTCGCCTTTGAGCGGCCGCAGGGTCTCGGCCAGCGTGTAGGCGAGAGCGTCATAATATGCGGTGCCGCCGCCGGCGTCAAATGTGTCGAGACTCTCGGAGAGCTTGGTTTTATTGGTCGTAAAACGCGACAGCAGTTTGACATCCTCGTTGAAGGTGACGATGGAGATGCGGTCACGGTTATCGACGGTTTCGACGAAATTTCGCGCCGCCTTGCGAATGAAGTTCACATAAGCATCGACGCTGCCTGAAACATCCAGAAGCAGAACCAAATTGAAAGGTGCCGTTATGGGCCTAACGGACAGGATTTCACGACGAACGTTATTCTCCATGACCTCGAAATCTTTTGGCTCTAGTCCGGCAATCGCTCGATTGTTTAGATCGGTTACGCGTACGGCTGCTTTTTTTACACTGACTCCGGGAATATCTTCGACACCCGTCTTTTCGGCAAACGCCGGCTCCATCTTTACCGGTGGGAGAGTCCTCGTGTAATCGCCGAAATACTTTGGCGTGGCACGGCGAATCGCTTCCATGAGGAGCGAATCACCGCTCCGGATGATCGCTTTAGCGGCATTTGTAAGCGGACGCTCGCGGAGATCGCTCGAAACTTCGTTCGGCGGAATATTCAGCAGGATAATCCCGCGGGCAGTGGTGAAGTTTAATGAAATAGTCCTTGGTTTCAGGACTTTCGTTTTCAGGACTTTCGTTTTTGTATTTTTGTCTTTGGCACGCTCTGTACTTGTCTCGTCCCTGTCCGGTAAGCCACCCGCTGCCGCAGGAGGTTCTGACCCAGCATCTCCCCGTCCCTCGATCTCCTCATCTCCATTTCTAACCTTCTCAGCTTCCAACCGAAACCTTCCCTTGATTTCGAACTTACCGCCGGTTTTTTCCTTTACCTTTTCGAGTTCAATATCGCTCAGGAAACGCGGGCGCGAAGCTGTCCAATGAAACGCGTACTTTAAATCGTCTGTGGGTACGTCCGCAGCGATCGTTCCGGTATCCGTTCGCACTTCGGCCGATTCCAACTCGCCGGAAACACGAACCTCTCCTTCGCCCGTCTCGATTTTAACCTGCACACCCGAGGGCAGTGTTATCGAAATATCGATACGCTTGTTTGCTTCGGCCGGGACCACCTCGATTCTGATGCCGGACCGATTCGTGTCGATCTTAAGTTCGTTTTCCGCAAGTGTTTTGGCCGAATTAGCCGTGAAAGAAACATTCAAATTCTTTCCGTTATCGATCGCCTCGCCCTCTCCAAGGGCCGCAGCAGTTCTCGCGACGGCGTCCACGCGGCCATAAATATTTATTATCTGGACAGTGCTGCCCGTCTGTATCGGGAAATCACGCCTTATCTGCTGGGCATTAAGGGAAGACGCCACACTCAGTAGAATAAAAACCGCAAATTTAAGGACGGGTTCTTTCGACATAGGAAAGTATTCATCAAGAGTTAGTCAGCAATTAGCGATTCCGTCTTCTATGATCTACTCGTAATCCTTCCCGACTGGATCAGGCGTTGACGAACTCGCTCCTGCCATTTTTTGCGAGGCTGGTCGGTTTCTTCAAACTTTATTAAGAGGTCCTGAAGCGGTTCTCCGCCGGCCTGCCGGGTTTTTAAATACAATAATGCGATGATTATTGCGGTGAAAGAGATTACTACGATTTGTATCGGAAGCAGAAAAATCTGAAGGAGCGTCTCCAGAATCGTGTTCTTCAGACGGCTTTGCATGTCTTTTTCGGAAATATTTATCCTGGTGTTCTTATTAGTCCAGAAATTGAAACTGATACCGACATTGTTTTCGTCAGCCCCGTTCGAGGATGATTTTACGGATGCTTTATCTTGTTGAGGATTGCCGTCCGCAGGTTGAACAATTGCGGGCTTTGGATCGAGTGCCTTAGCCGTGATGTTTACCACGAACGATATGAGGCCTGCCGAGACCATCGGAATTAGAAACATTATAATAAAGGCGGCGAATGCCGTGACGGCAGAGCGTGTTATCAGATCTTTCGATCTTTTTAAAGCCTGCCAGCCGCGAATGTTTTCCATCATAACGACCGGAGCCACAAGCATAAGCCACACGCTTGTTATGAGAAATCCCGCCGCTCCGAGCACCATAGCCGTGACGTTTGCAATAACCAATTTGTTTCCATCAGTGCCGATAGTCGCCCAAAGCAGCAAAAACGGCGCAAGAAATCCGACTCCAAATGCGCACGCTCCGACAATTAAAGACAAAATGGTGCTGAATACTCCAGTCCCCGCGAATGTCCTCCATTTTTTTCTCGCCTCAATAAGCGATAACCGCAATTTAATCGGACGAAGCGGAACGGCCAGGCTTTGCGTTACGATCCACGTAATCGTACCGATAATCAAATACGCGCAAAAAGCCGTGATAATGGTCAACGCGAATATACTTATTCCGATTCCCGCATTAGCAACGCTAGAAGGAATTGTATCGCTTACCTTTAAAAAGCTCAGGACAACCAGAATAAATGTCAGCACGATCATCGGAAGATGGAAAAACGTCGACAGCATCAGAAATTTCGGCATGTGCTCTGTGTAGATCATACCGGCCCGGCGAAGCAGTCCAAAAATACCTTCGGAGCGTGAACGGAGCGCGCTGGCGAATGCCTCGGCGGTCTGCGGACGTTCGTCAGGATGTTTGGCCATTGCGGAACTGATGACTCGTTTGAGTTTTTTCCGAACCTTTTTCGCCTCGAGCGGCGGCGGCATATCCTCTTTGTGAGCTTCCATCACTTCGGTAAAGTCACCGCTGAACGGCGTCGAGCCGGAGAGCATTTGATATGCAATTATCCCGACGCTGTAGATATCCGACCGCGCGTCGAGGTTGTCCCCCCGGCACTGTTCGGGCGACATGTAAAGCGGCGTGCCCAAAACCGCACCGACGCGGGTAAGCTCGCTGCTTGTCGACGAAGTGAATGATAAGGCAGTCGCGGCCCCCTCCCGATTCAAGGAAAACTCGTTTTCCACAGAATCGGAAATAATTTTCGTTCCGATCGTTTCCTGATCGGCAGGCGCGGCAAGTTGAGGCGGATAAATCGCCGTTCCGTCTTCGCTGCCGTTTTCAATCGGCTGAATAATCGTGCTAAATTCGGAGATCGGCGAATCTTGATCCAGAATTTGAGCAGCCGTTGCGGACTCGGAAATCATGGTTGGTGAAATGCTGTCATGTACCGTTTGTTCACGTGAAAAATCAGCCACAGTGACCTTGCCGGAAGATACCAGGGTTCGAGCCGGAGTATAAATAGCCGCTGATTCTACGGCATTTTCGGCAATATGCTCTTCGAGCTTGGCAATTCCAAAATCGAGGACCTTCACGGTGTAGCCGCCGCGCTGGTTCGGCTCGAGCCAGATATTGTCCGGCTTTAGGTCGCGGTGAATAATTCCCTGCTCGTGAGCCTCGTGGATAGCCGAACAAACCTGTTCCAATATGTCCAACGTCCAGCCGACGGGCAAATTCTTTTCCTCTTCGAGAATCTCGCCGAGCGTGCACCCATCGAGGTATTCCATCACGAGATAGGCAACCTGCCCGTCCGCCGTGTGCGCAAAACCGAAATCCGTGACGTCAACAACATTCGGATGCCGCAATCTACCCGCAGCCCTGGCCTCGCGGCGAAAGCGCTCCACAAATTCAGGGCGCTTCATAAATTGCGGCGCGATTATTTTCACCGCCACCGGGCGCTCGGTGCCGAGATGGGTAGCTAGATAAACCGTCCCCATCCCGCCGCGGCCGAGTTCGCGTTCGATTTTATATTTCTCGTCGAGCGTTTGGCCGATGAAATCCACAAAATTCATATCAATTAAAAAAATGACTGTTGATGCAAGTATTTACGAACAGCAATAAAATTAGTTTAACGGGAATTCACAATTTTATAAAGATGAGTACTCGATATGGAAACGGAACTTGCATTCGACCCCGTTTTTAGTTACCTTAAAATCCCTATCAACTATCAATTGGAAAATATCGTGTTTCATTTGTGAAACAGTATTGCACAAATGCTCCTTTTTGTGCTAGTATTCCAGGTGTATTTGAAAACGTAACGGTTGAGGAGCAATAAAAATGGTTGGAGAACCTGTAAAAATGGTTATGGATAAAGGAAAAGCTATCGAATCCGCACTCTTGCAGATCGAAAAGAAGTTCGGCAAAGGCTCCATAATGCGTCTTGGAGAAAAGCCGCATGAAGAGATCGGAGCGATCTCAACATGCTGTTTAAGCCTCGATGCGGCCATTGGTGTCGGCGGATTACCGCGCGGGCGGATCGTTGAAATATACGGGCCTGAAAGCTCTGGAAAGACGACGCTTGCTTTGCACGTCGTTGCCTCGGCGCAGAGAGCCGGCGGAATCGCGGCCTATATCGATGCCGAGCACGCAATGGATCCGGAATATGCCGGGAAACTAGGCGTAAATATAGACGATCTGCTGATCTCCCAGCCGGATTCGGGCGAGCAGGCTCTTGAAATCGCCGAAACGCTTGTTCGTTCGAACAGCGTGGACGTGATCGTTATAGATTCGGTAGCGGCGTTGGTTCCGCGTGCCGAGCTGGACGGCGAAATGGGCGATTCGCTTCCCGGCCTGCAGGCACGGCTTATGTCACAGGCTTTGCGAAAGATCACCGCAATCGTTGCCAACTCGCGCACGACCTTCATCTTTATCAACCAGCTTCGAGAAAAGATCGGCGTATTTTTCGGCTCGCCCGAAACGACTACAGGCGGCAAGGCTCTGAAGTTTTACGCAAGCGTCCGCTTGGATATAAGGCGTATCGGAGCCATAAAAGAAGGCGATAGAATGGTTGGCAACAGGACGCGCGTCAAGGTCGTAAAGAACAAATGCGCACCGCCATTCCGCGAGACCGAATTCGACATCATGTACGGGGAAGGGATTTCACGCGAAGGCGATTTGATCGATCTGGCGTCGAACAACGAGGTAGTCGAAAAGAGCGGAGCGTGGTTTTCCTACAAAGGGGAGCGTCTGGGGCAAGGACGTGAAAACGTCAAAAATCTTCTCAAGGAAAACACGGATCTCCGAGACCGCATCGAACACGAGGTCAAGATTTCTCTCGGATTGATAAAAGCCGACTCCGCTCAGGCATAAAAAGAGGGCGAACCTAACAAGCTCGCCTATTTTAACGAATTGCGGTTTCCACGCTACGGTTTGTTAACATTGGTCGACCGACGCATGCTCTTCATACTGGTATTCGAGGCGGTGTTTGCCGCTGGAGTATTCGCGTTAGCGGCCGGCCGTTGCGTTTGTCTTTGCATATTCCCGTTAGCGGGAATTCCCGGTGTTGGCGTAACTCCAGGTTTCATCGGCTTTCCTATGGTTTTCCGATCCGGAATTCCGGGAGTCGGCGGTGTTCCTTTAGGTATTGTATTTACCGCATCGGCGGCTGGAATTCCCGGCGTAGTATTTGTCGAGGGCGGCAACGGACTCGTGGAAAACTCGGGCGGCATGCTGTTTGCGTTGACAACTACCGCAGTATCTGAATTCAGGTTCGAGTTCGTATTTACGGTTTCACTAGCCGATCCGCAAGCAAGACTCAGAGCGGACGCCGTGGTGGCCAGAACGAATAACGATTTCTTTAACATCAAATTAACCTCAAAATATTTTAAAATAGCTGTGCCGGCTTGAATGTTGCGCCTCCGGAGGACAGCGGCGGCTTTCAAACCGGCACGGGCAGGTATCGAACGGATTCGGATAGACAAATGATTGTTAGTAGGGGGACAATCACTAAATTGGGATTATAAACCTATTGTCCATTATGTCAACACTTTTTTCGCGGTTTTTTTTCTCCCTTAAACCCCTAAGGTTATTTTCCGAACCGATTTGACATCGGGAAATCGCTTATTTACTCTAAATCTTGCCCAAATCGGCAGGAAAAGGGCATGGCCAGATAGCTCAGTTGGTAGAGCAGCGGACTGAAAATCCGCGTGTCGGCGGTTCGACCCCGTCTCTGGCCACCACAATACGTTTTGTTTTATAAAACCCGAATTGAACAGATCGTGTAAACCTACCTCATGTCATAAGCCTTCACGCACTCCTCCTACTTTCGAAGAACTTAATCAATTTGAAGCCTGTTTCCAAGAAAGGATGTAACACAAACTTTCTACAAATTTAACGATTTTCTTACACGAATTTCACAGCGATTTAAACTCCACGCATTACTCTTCGTTTTTCCGAACTAAGTCACGCTAGCAATTTACGCCGCAGGTCTATCGACTTTACGGCAGGAATGCCTTTTTGAGGAGTAAATATTAAAAATGCTGAAAAAACACTTGTCCCCTTGGCGAACTATTTTTTTATTCGTTCTTGTTGTTTCCGGCGCTCTTTATGTGCCCGCACAGGTCGATACCGCTTCGTTGACCGGTAGAGTTGTCGACCCCAACGGTGCGGCCGTCAGTGGAGCCCAAATCACTGTCACTGGCCAAACTACAGCTCTTGCCGCAACGGCCACGACCAATGAAGACGGCTATTATACGTTCACAAACCTTCGGCCCAGTCTATACTCGGTCGAAGTTGCCCAATCCGGATTTAATTCAGAAATTCGCAAGGATTATGAATTAAACGTTGGACAAAAAGCGCGTCTGGATTTTGAGCTTTCGGTCGGGGAAGCGACCGCCGTGGTTGATATAACGACCGACAATCAATCGCAACTTCAGCGCGAAGACGCGACGGTTGGAGCAGTGGTTGACAACCGGCGCATTACGCAACTGCCGCTTCTTCAGCGCAGTTGGGACGATTTGCTGTCGCAGGTTGCCGGAGTGCAGAACGAGCCGTATACCGAGCAGGGCGGCGGCACGGCTGCTGGCAGGACCGGCTCGGCAAACATCCACGGAGCTCGTTCGCTGCACAATAATTTTATTCTCGACGGTCAGGACAACAATTCTATCTCGACGAACGTGCAGGAATTTTCCACACAGGTTTCGCGTCCATCGGTTGACGCAATCAGCGAATTCAGGGTTGTTACGTCGCCGTTTTCGGCTGAATACGGACGGGCAGCGGGAGGCGCAATTATCGTCACCACCAAATCCGGAACGAACGATTTTCACGGCGTCGCTTACGAATATCACCGCAACCGCGTCTTCGATGCCAACGATTTTTTCTCGAACCGCGTCGGACGCTCCCGTCCGCAGCGGGTGCAAAATCAGTTCGGTGCCAACATCGGCGGACCGATCTGGCGAAACAAAGCGTTTTTCTTTGCCGATTACGAGGGGACGCGCATTCGTCAAGGCATTCTTTTAACCGGACAAGTTCCGCTCCAAAGCGAATTGCGCGGTGATTTTTTCACGCGGCTCGGAGCTAACCTGTTTGAAATCATTGCCCCGAACGCGCAAGGTCAATGCGTCGGCACTGGACAATTTGTTCGGCAGGGGCAGATTTTCAATCCCGCGACCACTCGTCCGAATCCGTGTTTCACAAGCGGAACAGCCGCGAATCCGTACCAGCGGCTGGCGGTAATCCGCGATGCCTACGTGGGCAACATGATTACCAACATCAACCCGACCGCGGCTCGTCTCGCAACGTTTTACCCCGCGCCGAATTTACCCGGACGCGCCAACAACTTTGTTCGCACGCCCGGCATTTCGGATGACAACGACCGTTTCACAACCCGACTCGATTACCAACTAAATTCCGCAAACGGTATTTTCGGGCGTTATTCCTACGGCAATCGAGACCGGTTTTTGCCCGGTGTATTCGGCGGAGTTGCCGACGGAAGCGACAGTTCTGCACGCGGTTTGACAACAGTTAAAAATCATTCGCTTTTACTCGGCTGGAATTATCTGGTTTCGCCAAGCATCGTCAACCAATTTCGTTTCGGCTATAACTTCGCCAACGCCTTCACCGCGCAAGAGCCGTTCGGCGAAGGCTCGAGTTCGGAATTTGTGCCGGGAATCCCAAACGATCCGGTCGTGCAGGGCGGACTTCCGGCGATTTTGCTGACCACCGAAGGCTTTAATCCGCTCCTCGGTTCGGCGGATTTTAATCCGAAATTCCAAAATTCGCGACAATTTCAATTCAGCGACACGCTGACCTACATTCGCGGTGCACACACGTTTCGTTTCGGCACGGAGATTTTGGCTCCGCTTAAGCTTCGGTTTCTTGACATTCCGGTAGCGCGTGGACGTTTTGCTTTTAATGGTTTTTACACGCAGCTTTCGCCCGGCGTAACCGGAACGGGCAGTTCGGTTGCCGACTTTTTGACGGGCAATCCGATTCAAGCGGCCCTGACCAATGTGTTTGTCGTGAATCAACGTCGCGAAATATATTCTTTTTTTGTTCAGGACGATTGGAAAGTTATGCCGAAATTAACAGTCAATTTAGGGCTTCGATACGATTACGGAACACCGTATTACGAAGCGGAAAATCGACAAGTTAATTTTGACGCCGAAGCCGCCGCCCGCGCCACAACTCAGGCCGAAGCGTTTGCCAGTTTACGTCAGGCGACGGACGGCGGCATCGCGGACCGGGCGCTTGTCAAACCCGACCGGAACAACTTCGCGCCGCGCCTCGGGTTCGCTTATTCGGTCAACGAAAAATTAGTCGTACGCGGCGGTTACGGCATTTTCTACAACTTGCTCGACCGCATCGGCTCGGAAGACCAACTCTCGATTAATCCACCCTCGGTCGTGCAGTTTCAAGCGACCGGCAACGGCGTTGCGTTGCCGCTCGGCACCATCAACTTTACGAACGGATTTCCGGCGAACACTCTCGACCCGAACAATGTGCAGGTACGCAATCTTCGGATCCGCGCCATCAATCCCGAATCGAGGGTTCCGTATCTGCAGCAAGGCAGCATCGGCGTTCAGTACCAGTTTGCGGGAAACTGGTTTGCCGAAGCCAACTACGTCCACACCAGGGGAACGAAACTTTATGTTTTGCGCGATTTGAACCAGCCCGACCCGGCGACGATTGTCAACGGATCGGTCACGGCGCGCACCCGGCCTTTCGCCCAATTCGGCGAGGTTGAATACCGTGACGATTTGGGGATATCGCGCTACAACGCCCTCGAAACAACCCTCGACAAACGCTTTTCAACCGGATATACGATTCGTGCCGTCTATACTTTGGCGAACTCAAAAGACAACACGGGCGAACATTTGACAAATAACGGTTCAAGTTCGAGTCTACCGAATTCGCGCGACGCTTCGCTTTGGTACGGAAATTCGGATTTTGACGTCAAACATCGTTTCGTGATCAACGGGATTTTGGAGCTGCCGTTCGGAAAAGGCAAGAAGTATCTAAGCGAAGGCATCGGAGCGGCGATTTTCGGCGGGTGGGACCTAGCTGCCAGCTTCAATCATCGCACCGGCAGGCCGTTCACCGTCACGCAGGGTGGCGACCCGCTTCGCGTCGGAGGCTTTCAGCCGACACTGCCGAACCTCGTCGGTGAACCGAATCTGGACAATCCGACGATTGACCGATGGTTTGATACCGCGGCGTTTCAGCTTTTAACTCCGGGCGTATCCACGTTTGGCGACCAACGCCGCAACGTTCTGCGCGGACCGAAATTCGCGTCGCTCGATTTTGCCGTTCACCGCCGTTTCGGATTGTGGAACGAAAACACCAATCTGGAGTTTCGGTGGGAAGTATTCAATGCGCTCAATCGAGCGAACTTCGCGCTGCCGAATCGTTCGATTGATTCGGCGAGCGTCGGAACAATCACCGCGCTGCAGGGCGACCCGCGCGTGATGCAATTCGCCGTTCGGTTTAATTTCTAACTTGAAAGCTACTTCAAGCTCGGGAGAGGCTGTTGCCTGGCGATATGCCTCTCTTTATTTTTCATTTTCCATGAAATATTTAGTCTTCATATTTTTAGTCAGTTTACACGGTTCGCTAAATGCTCAGGTTATCGAACAGAAGCTTTTCATTGATTCGCCAAAAGACAACTCGAACCGCTACGCCTACCTTCCTTTCGAAGTCCCGGCTGGAACAAAGAGTTTTACGCTGACTTACGAATACGACCGCAAGAACGGCACAAACGTATTGGACTTGGGATTATTCGATTCCAATTTCGACGGTTCTGAAAAAAGCGTTCGCGGCTTTCGCGGGTGGAGCGGCGGTCGGCGCGGCACGATTTTTATTAGCGAAAATACCGCGACGAACGGCTATCTGGCGGGCAAGATTCCAGCCGGTACATGGCGTGTCATTTTAGGAATTTACAAAGTCGTAACCGAAGGCGTCGAAGTTAAAGTGACGATCAAATTAAACGAAATTGAAAGCCAAGCCGAAGCTGAACGCATTAGGGAAAACACGAAATCGTTGGTGTTTCCGAGAACAAAGCGTACCGTGCCTCCATCGGCGGGCGGATTCACATGGTATCGAGGCGACCTGCACATGCATACGTTTCACAGCGACGGGCATTGGACGCTACAAGGCATACTGAATTATGCACAAGCGAACAATCTCGATTTTGTCGGAATTACCGAGCACAATACGGCCTCGCATCACACGGAACTCAACGACCTTGAAAAAGATTATCCTAATTTGCTGGTTCTTCGCGGCGAGGAAGTTACGACTTATGGCGGGCATTTTAACGTTTGGGGCTTGCCCGTCGGGACTCTCATAGATTTCCGCGTCACACCCAAAGATACAAAACGGCTGCACGAGGTTTTGTCCACGGTTCGCAGTCTCCGACTTCCGGCTTCGCTAAATCACCCGACAGCGCCGTGCGGCGGCTGCAGTTGGAGTTACGGCGACGATTGGGCAGCTCTGGATTCGGTCGAGATCTGGAACGGCGAATGGGACGCAACCGACGAAGCCGCCTTGAAACACTGGGACTCGCTGCTGCAAAAAGGCAGCCGCATAACCGCTATCGGTTCCAGCGATTCGCACGTGCCGCCGACCGACAAGCGGCCCGGCTCAAATCCACCCATCGGATTGCCGACAACCTTTATCGGTGCCCGGGCTTTAAACCAGTCCGAGCTTTTTTCAGGCTTGCGACGCTCGCGTCGGGTTTTCGCAGCAGAAAGCCCCGGCCAGTTTGTTTCGCTCGCGATCAAAAATTCCGTTATCGGCGATGAAATCACCGTAAAACAGGCCGAAAAACTCAATGCCTCGGTTTTGGCAAATAACTTCCCAAAAGGGGCGGCTGTAAAGCTGATCTCCGGCGCGGGGATATTGCGGGAAGAAATTATCGATAACGAAAATTTCTCGCGCCGTTTCCCTATTGAGATCCAAAACAATTCATATATTCGGCTGGAAGTCCGCGACGTAAGCAATAAAATGCTCGCTTTTACAAATCCCATTTTTATTCGGGTGAATTAATGAAAGTTTTATTAGCGTTTTTCTTAATTCCATACATGACGACTTTGGTTTCCGCTCAGTGCAAAAACAAACCTAAGCTTCAAGCTACGGGTAAAGTTATTAAAAAGTTGGCGCTAAACCAAAAGGAAGCTTCCGAAACCGGTTTATCGATCAATGCAACCGTGAACGGTGCTTCCTGGCATAAAAAAGGTGCCGAAGCTGCGGTTATCACTGTGTTCGTCAACGGAAAATACAATCAGGACGTTATATTATTTGCCGGCTCGCAAAGCTTTGAGTACAAAATTATCCTGGGACGGCTTGAAGCGGGTAATCATGAAATCAGTTTAGTTCTGAACGAAGCACGTTCAGCACCGAACGCTCGTCGAGTGACAATTTATTCGAACAGTATTTTTTTCGCTACTCACGGTAACGAGACAAACGATGCAGAAAAAATCGCGGTTGCCAATTCTCCGTTTATTTACGCCCGGCCAAACGCCGTAAACAAATTTTCCGACATTCCGCTAGTCACCTATTACGAGATTTTTCACGAAGGCAAAAATACGTTCAGGATTCGTTATACAACGATCTTTTCCAATGAAGACGGCGGCACGCAGACGACTGCCCTAATGGCCCGTTGGGGCCGCGCAACAGACATCGAATGGGTTTATGAGATTTCATATAATGACGGCAAACTCGTTTCCGAGACTTTCCAGGGCCCGAATCATGAGACAAAACAATTTGCTGGGAAACGTGCTTTCGGCAATCATCCGCTTATTTATACGGTGACTGAAAACAACAATTTCGCAGACGTGGGATGTACCCCGTTACGCGTCGCTCAGTTCCCCATTCGTGAGGATTTGGCAAATAAATCCCGCGAAACGGTAATGGACGAACACCCGTGGACTTATCGCACAATGGCCGAGGAAGCAATCAGAGAAGGCCGCGTCGATCCGAAAAACATGGGCGTCGATACGATTGACGATTTGCGAAATTATCTGTACGTCGAAGTCTATGCGGAAAACAACTCGTCCGCTATTGCGGTGGAAGCCAAAACGATAGATGGAAAAACGAGCCGCTCCGATTTCGGCGATGACAAACTGCGCGTCGAGCGAAGCGGCTATGGGCGGATCGCCGTAAGATTATCCTCGACCGGATCACTTCTACATTCCTTGCATCTGTCTTGTCATTCGCTGGCGGGCGGGGGGATTTCCGGCAGCTGCGCGAATGCCAAAATCGTGGGATTCATTAAGCTCGATGAGAACTTTCTGCCCAAAAATACCTCGACCGTGAGAAGCAATGCACGCACGCTCAAACCTAACGAGAATGTTGTGTGGCTATCAAACACGAATAGATAGTTTAGCTAACCGAGTAAGTTTGATGACGACAAAATACGGGAAGGCTGAATTTTGGGCCGCCAGGATCTTTATCGAAGAAAACTTGCCGGCTAAGACATATTTTTGACTTCATCGTTTCCAGCAATCGAAAATTCAAGAAAGGCGGGTAATCGAAGCTGCCTTTTATTTGTTTGACTGTGCTAGATTGGAGACATTCATTATGGATCCGCTGGCTAACAAGATCAGGCCTCAGTCGATTGAGGAATTCGTCGGGCAGAAACATCTTGTTGGGCCGGACAAACCACTTCGTCTTGCAATTGAGCAAGGCCACGTTTTTTCGTTCGTGCTTTGGGGAACGCCGGGAACCGGGAAAACTACACTTGCACGGATTTATGCAAACGCAATAAACGCTGAGTTTTACGAGCTTTCCGCCGTTTCCGCCGGTAAGGACGACATCCGCAAAATATTAAACAAGCCCGTCGAGAGTGGCCGTCCGAAAATTTTGTTTCTCGACGAAATTCATCGATTTAACAAAGCTCAGCAGGATTTTTTGCTGCCGTTCGTCGAAAGCGGCGAACTGATTTTAATCGGAGCTACCACGGAAAATCCGAGCTTCGAGATAATTCCAGCACTCCTTTCACGACTGCGCGTATTTGTTCTCGAGGACTTTTCCGAAAACGAAATGGCGGCAATCATAGCCCGCACAGGCTTTAAGCTGGATCGGAAGTCCGAAGCCTGGCTCATAGAAATGGCGAACGGCGACGCACGCCAGGCGATCACGATGATCGAGAATACTGTCCGGCTTTATGACAAAATCACGATCGAAACCCTAAAGGAAACGCTGCAATCCAAATTCCTCCGGTACGACAAAAAAGGGGAGGAGCATTACAACGTGATCAGCGCGTTTATAAAATCGATGAGGGCAAGCCAGCCGGATGCGGCCCTGTATTATTTGGCGAGAATGATCGAATCGGGTGAGGATCCTAAATTTATCGCCCGCAGAATGGTGATCTTTGCGTCGGAAGACGTGGGCTTGGCACAGCCGACTGCATTGGTGGTCGCGAATGCCGTCTTTCGCGCGGTTGAGATCATCGGCCTGCCGGAATGCATTTTGAATCTTGCACACGGCGTCGCGTATCTGGCAAACGCAGTGAAAGATCGAACCGCCTGCGACGCAATCGGTGACGCGATGTCGGATGCAAAGAAATTCGGCAATCTGCCCGTTCCAATGATCATTAGAAATGCCCCGACAAAAATGATGAAAGGCCTCGGCTACGGAAAAGATTATGAACTATATACGAAAGAAGATCTGTTCCCGGAAAAATTAAAGGGCAAAAAATATCTTAAGACCAGGAACTAGGAGTTTGGCATTCCAATTTTAGCTGGTTTCAATCCTTACCGAGTATGCGCGGGCGATAGCCGGGAGAGTTCCATTGTTCATCAGCTCGCCGATAAAAGAGTTAAACCACCGAACAAGAAGAACAGGAATGAATAAGATGAACAAGAAGGAAAAACCTATGATTACGCACCGAACGATCGCTCTGTTGTCTTTCCTCTCACTTGCAATAACCGCTTTTGTCGCAGCCCAAACCGGCAAGGATATTGTCTCGACCCGTGAGATGGACCGTATTAATTGGATGGAATTCAAGGAGGTCGTCCCTTCCAAAACCAACACGGTTTTGCTCGCTACCGGAACGCTCGAACCGCACGGCGTTGTAAACAACGGTGCGGACAATACCGCTCCGACGGCAATGGCCCGGACAATTGCGCGTCGCGTGAATGCAATGATCGCACCGACAGTTTCATATGGAATGACCGGCTCGATGGAAGCGTATCCGGGTGCGTTTCAGATCACGGAGTCGGCGTATCGGCCGTTTATAAAGCAAGTTCTGGAAGGCCTTGCAAAAAACGGATTTAAGAATATTGTTGTATTAAACGGGCACGGCGGCGGGCAGACCGCGGTTCTACAAGCAGTGGCTGCAGAGATTGCGGCGGAAAGAAAGGTGCGAACATTGGTGATTAATTGGTGGTCGTTCGCATCGGATGAAACCAAAGAAGTATTTGGGGAGGACGGCGGACACGCGGGATTGAACGAAACTGCCTTTATTCAGGCGATCGACCCGACGCTTGTTTATCCGGAACGATATAAGGACAATCTTGCGACTGTGTATCCTGCACCGGGAACATGGTCGGCAGTACCCTTTCCCTCGTCGATCGGGCTTTACCAGAAAGGACAAGGCTATCCGAAATTCGATCAAAAGAAAGCCGATGCTTACTACAAAAAGGTAACGGATAAAGTCGCAAATTTCATCAGTGAAATAGTCAGAAAATGGGATATGGCCGGATTGTAATTTTTCGATCGCTCGATCTGCCGCCTAAAACGTGCGTTTTGCAACCTTCATTTATAGAATGCCGGAAAACCCGATTCTCATCGACCGTTGTCTTCACAGAATCCCCGGGCTATATCTACTTTTTCGGCACATTATCGTTTCCAATAATTCCTGATCTTCAGATCGAGCATCGGAAACGCGCAGTATTCCACATTTCTCCCGGATTCGCGAAGCTTTTGAACCATTGGGATGGCGGCATCGGCGTTTCGCGTGTGAACGATGATGGTAGCCGCGCGCTGAAGCTCCGTCCTCTCGGACAACCATTCGGCAATGGCATAGCCGGTGTTGGCCAAATCCTCATGATCGTTTGACTCGTAATGGCGCGGAAGCAGATCGTGGTCGAGGAATACCGCATCATAAGCATTTTCCGCAAGAAACTCTTTAGCGTCGTCTACTGTTTCGGCGATATCCAGAAAGTCACCATCAAACCGTTTGGCGAACCAGCGATGACGACGGTGATCGTCGTCAAGAAGAAAAACGGCGATCGCGGTACGCTCGACCTTAAGATCGGATAAACCCAGCCTTATCATTAAACTTTGTAAAATACTCATAGCTTACAATTAGTTGCGATGAAATCTGAATATAGCATACGGCTGTGAACGGCCAAATTCCACAAGAGAAAATTCTCCGATCCAGCCCGTTTTTCCCTTAGTACGAGGGGTCCTTATTTATTGGACATACTGGCATTAATTTAATCTATAAGCTTCGATTGGAAATCGAATTTCAGAGTGTTATAATCCGGATTATTCGATCGCATTCCTTCGCTCATTTCCCGCGTCGCTTCCCTATTGAATGGACAGATATCTATGCCGAAAGAAAACGCCAAAACACATGCACTAAGAGCTGTTCCTGACACGCTTCCCGCATCCGGGAACAGTGATTTCGGCAGTTCCGAAAACTTCGATGTTGAGGCCGAAGTCTGTTCGCTTTGCTTCGGTTCGGGTATGGAAGTCGTGCTCGGTAAGGGCGCAAGGCCATGCGCGTGCCGCACGCGTGACGCTCATTCCGGTCTTTTGGATAAGGCCCGCTTACCGAAACGCTACGCCGCGTGTCATTTTCATAATTATAAATCGCATAACCCGTCACAGGAGCGGGCCTTTCGCTTCGCGTCGCGTTTAACGATGGAGTATCCGGCGGTCGAACGCGGGCTGCTTCTGATGGGAACGGTTGGCGTAGGCAAAACGCATTTGGCCGTTTCTATATTAAAAGGATTGACCGAACGTGGATTTTCCTGCCTTTTTTACGAATTCGGTTCGCTGTTAAAAGAAATCCAGGACTCTTACAACATCAGGACACAAGCTTCCGAACTTGGCGTTCTTGCACCGGTTTTTAATTCGGATATTTTGGTATTGGACGAGGTTGGAGGTTCGAAACCGACCGATTGGGTCCGCGATACAATGGCTCACATCATTAATACGCGTTACAACGATAAAAAATTGACGATCTTTACCACGAATTATCCTGATGCAAGGCGCAGTGATCGTGAAGAAACGCTTGAAGACCGTATCGGAGCGCGGCTGCGCTCTCGTATTTATGAAATGTGCAAAACGGTCACGATGCGCGGTGAGGATTACCGCAAAACCTTCGATACGCCAGCCGAAGCAAAGAAACAATCTTAGATTTGCTATATACAAACGTTTCCGGGCGAGTGTCCACTCATTCAACTTTAAAACATACGAATCAATCAAATAAGAGAGTGAGGAGCGGGCTGACTACACGTCGGAATTGTTTTCTTCGATGTGTTTTTTGACCGACGGAGAAACTGTTTTAGCAACACGTAAGTTGTCACTCTCCGCAAGATCCGACACGACGAACACGCTGTAACTGCCGCTTTCAAAACACGCAACCTGAAAATTTTCCGCATTTTTACAAGAGATCGCTTCGCTATCCGTGACCCTTTCGCCCTCTTCCCGCTTCGTCAATAAAACCGAAACTACTTTTCCCCGATACTGAACTACAACATGCGAAAAGCGACGACCATTAATCAGGCAAAAATGAGCAGTTAAAAATTTTGCGTCACCGCCGAACGCCTCACGCAAAGGATGGATAACGGCCAAATCCAGACCCTTGTTGGTTGTTCCGAATAGTTTCGCTGCTTTATCCAGAGAAATAGGGTTCTCTTCAAGATCATGCGTTAACGCACAATGTTTGTGATCTTCGAGGGCGTCGTTCTGTGCTGCGACAAAAGCTGCCCGTTGAATCCAAAGCGTTTCGAGGGATACGTTTTTCTCGACAAGCGGCGTTTGCAGATCTACCGCGATCTGCTGATTGGCGTTCGGATTTTGCATTGTCAGCCCGATGGCAACGGCTATCAAAATGGCAGCACCGACGCCCGCAAACACCATCCTGAGGCCGAGTGAATTCCAAACCTTTTCTTTGCCGAATGCCTGCTGGTGCAGACTGCTTTTAACTCTCAAGGCAAATCCCGGATCGATCCGGCTTCTCGGAGCTTTTATAACGGCTACTCGTAACTGTTCGCGCAGTTCACGGCGGCCCGCCAGCTCGCCCCGACACTCCGCGCACGACTCCAGATGCCGCAAAACATCATGGTTTGTTTCGACGAGCAGTTCGTTGCTCAAATAAGAATCGGCAATTTCTCGAAAATCTTTGCAGTTCATAATTCTTTATCTATCTTAGCCCACCTAAATTCTTGAGGCCGTAATTTCGTGCATATCCGGCGAGTTCAACGCGTAAAAGCTTACGTCCGCGATGCAGCCGCGACATCACGGTTCCCGCCGGAATTTGCAGCATGTCCGCAATCTCACGATAAGCAAATTCCTCGACGTCAGCCAGGATCACGATCTCCCGAAATGCGCCCGGAATTTTTTCCAAAGCCTCTAAAACATCCTCGTCGCGAACGTTTTGCGGTACCGAAGGCTCGAATGCGATCGTTTCGGCTATCATCTCTTCGGTGTCTTCAACGAGTCGCATTTTACCAAGCTTGCGAAGGCGTTTTCCGTTTACGTGATACATGATCTTTGTCATCCACGCCCTGCAATTCGTACCGCGCTCATAGCGATGAAAGGAACGCAGAGCCTCCGACATCGTCTCCTGCAAAAGATCTTCGGCTTCGTCGGAACCCCGAACGAGCCAGCGGGCTACGCGGTAAAGAGCAGGCATGTGCGGGATTGCCTCATTTTCGAAGTCTTCCCAATTTTCCTTCTCGGCGCTTTTTCCGAAACCCAGCATACTTTTCCAAAGTTGCAACCAATCCACTCGACAAACTATTTATACCCGAAACACGAACTTATATTCCTGATCATAAGTGTCAATAGGTCGTAATTCGTTTTACTCCTTTGTTTCGCCCAGCCCGGATGAGTTAAATCGTCGATTCGGGATTCCTACGATATAATCCATCGCTAAACCTACCTTTCCATCGTCGAGGAGAATAACATGCGTTTTCCAAAGCTTGCCATTTTGATGTCCACGATCTTTCTTGTCTCTTCGTTCAATTTTGCTCAAACTCAGCCGAGCGAAGCCGACACCGAGAAAGAAAAGAAGAAAAAGGCTCTTGAGGAACGGGTCGTGCAAATACTCGAGCAGGCAATTGGCGACGCACCGACTCTCCGGTTAGCCCAGAACAGGGCGATCGTCTACGCGCTGGCCGGCGATCTGCTTTGGAAATTCGACGAAAAGCGCTCTCGCGATCTGTTCCGAAACGCCGCTGCGGAGATCCTCTCGCATAATCATGAAGCCGAAAAGGAAAGACGTGAGAGCACCGACGCCATGTTTGAATTCTTCGATCCAAACGATACTCGGGCGGAGATCTTGCCGTTGGTCGCCAAACACGATGCCGATCTGGCGCTCGACCTGCTGGTGCAAACGCGTCCGGCCCGGCTGGCCGAGGCAATTCTAAGAGCTTCGCAGCCGAACGCCAAAACGGATGGCGGTCTGATGAATTTCAACCCGGACAAAATGCGTGTGCAGCAGGAAGTCACTCCCGAACAGCGTTTTGCGCTCCTGGCAGCCGACGAAAATCCCGAAAAGGCGATCAAGTTAATAATTAAGGACAGTCTGGCAAGGGGTATCTCCCGGAACGTGATGCCGCTGTTGCAAAAGCTCAATAAAAAGGATGAGAAAAAGGCCGCCGAGCTCGCAGGCGATGTTATCAAAAAGCTCGTCGATTCGGATTTGGCTAAAAAGGATGAAGATAAGCGAGTCGCACTCAGTTTTCTGCAGTACGCGGCAAAACCCGGTCCGACATCTAACGCGAAGGACAAAGCGTTCACATTCTCCGAGGCCCAAATAAAAGATCTCGCCAACAAAATGGCAAACACATTGCTGCAGCCGTCAAAGTCCATGACGATTGCAATGATTTTTACCCAGGCTATGCCCCTTCTCGAAAAGTTCGTGCCCGATAGAATCGCCCTTCTCAAACAACGCGAAGCCGAGAGCCAGAGAAAGTCTTCCGACCGAAATTAAGGATATGCAGCAACGGCAAAAGCTTTGGGATCCAAGCTCAACAGCCGAAGATCTCCTCGCACAGTTGCCCAAACTGACTAATGATGTGGACAAAACGCTGGCGTATCAGTCATTGGCGATGAAGATCGGCCAGATCGACGACGAGGCCCGTGCGAAAAAGCTGATCGAGCAAATACCGGACGATAAAGCACGGGCTTCCGCATTGGAACAATTCGAATCCGCGAGGATCAGCCGTTCGGCTAGTTCGGGAAAGCTCGACGACGCACGGAAAATGATCGGCAATCTGACGAAAAAGAAAACGCAGATTCAAAGGCTGGTCGCGCTGGCGACGGAGTTTCATGAGAAAGGCACGGAAAAGGATATCGAAATCGCCAAAAGCCTTATGAAGGAAGCAAAGGCATAGCGAACGATTCTCCCGAGGACGAGGACGAGCTGAACGATCTGATGGAGGTTGTCAAAGGCTATGCTGTGGTCGAGCCGGACGTAGCATTCCGAATGTTCGAACCAATTATCGATCAGATTAATGATTTTGTTCACGCAACCGCGATCCTAAGTAAATATAACAGGCGGAATCGCTCCTTTAAAAAGGCGAGCTTGTCATGAAGGTTAACGGCAACACGTACGACGGGCTGCTCCTATTTAAATACATCACACAAATGCAGCTGCTGGGAAGAGCTGATCTTGAACGGATGAGCCTGTTTTCCGACCGTTTTCAGCGCGGTGATTCGCGAACGCTCGTCAAACTTTTCGTAGTGCAGGGCTATATGAAGGACGACAAAAATCCGGATAATTCAGGTTTTTCGAGCGGCGGGATGATCATCGACGAGTTTTAAATACGTGCGGTTTCTGCACGCATTTCATTATCTGGGATACCTTCCGGCTTGCATTCGCGCTTCCCTGAGAAAATTAATCAAATTTTTATCCTTCACCTGCTCTTTGATGGAACGCCCCTCCTCAGCGTGCGAGTAAACCTCTGTGCCGCGCAGTTCAAGCAGCCCTTGTGGGCCCGCGGTCAGGTCGAACATGCCGTCATTATCACTATCGTCCAGATACAAAGCGTAGGTTCTGCCGTTTGTCATTTTTCGAAATCCGGGGGTTCTAATCTCCGCTGTTCTTCCGCCCGAAAATGAAACCTTCCCACCGGACAAAGCCACTTTAACAGTGCTTCCCTGTTCAATATCTCCCTTAACTACTTCCTCCACCAGGACGTCATAGACAGTATTTAACGACGAGCCGCTGGCATTAAGTCTGCCCCTGTTTCTGAGCGGAACTCCTATAATTATTGCCCTGCTTTTCTTCGTAAGCATTTCGATGTCATAGTCTAGCCAGCCGGGATGCGGGTTGAGGGTGCCTACATAGTTGGGATCTATCTCGGTTGCCGCTTCAATTCCGCCCCGTCTGAGGGCCTCGGTCAAGGCATTTCGTTTTTCAATTTGGGCATCGATCGAAACCGGTCGATCTTGCGCCAGCCCGATAGCTGTCAAAACCGTAAGTACTGCGATCAGCAGTAAAAATAATGCATGCTTCGTTAACTTTTTCATTGTTATACCTCACAATATGGATTTTACCAAGAGTAACAATCACCAGTGTATTGCCACTCGTATCCAATTACCTCGCCTTCCTCATTAAACACTGCCCATGGAGACCAATGGTTTTCGCATTCAGGGGGGCCACCGCCACCGGAGGGCGTCGGTGAAGGGGTAGGAGATGGACCCGGACAGAAAGCCGCCGCGCAGTTTGCCACTTTTTGTGCATCCGCCGTCGTGGCGGCAGGCGTGCTGATAAATGATTGGCAAGTTTTTTCCTGATTCATAATTGTGGACGGAGTTCCCTTAGTATGATCCAAGCCAAGAAAATGTCCGAGCTCCAGCCATTTCTTGTTCTTGTTCCACTTATTCCGTGTATTCTTCTTGTTCTGTGGATAAATCTTGTTTTCTTATCATGGGTAACCTTCACAACTGAAACTTTAGTAAGCATTGGTAATCGTATTTGTCCCGATCCCGCCGGCCTCCTGCGCAATTTTAACACCGACGCTTGCACCGATCCGCGTGGCTCCGGCTTCAAACATCGCCCGAGCATCGTCGATCCCCTTTACACCGCCAGAAGCCTTGACGCCCAACGAGCTTCCGACCGTTCGGCGCATTAACGCTATGTCTTCAACCGTCGCACCGCCTTTCGAAAAACCGGTCGAGGTTTTTACAAAATCCGCGCCTGCATTTTTTGACGCCAGGCACGCCCTAATCTTTTCATCATTCGTAAGCAACGCCGTTTCGATAATAACCTTGCATAAAACGCCGTTTTCGTGAGCTGCCTCCACGACCGCGCGAATGTCGTCTTCCACTGCACAAACGTCGCCCGATTTCAAAGCTCCGATATTGATGACCATGTCTACTTCGCGGGCGCCGTTAAATATGGCCCGACGGGCTTCATAAGCCTTCACATCGGCGAGAGTTGCACCCAGCGGAAATCCGATAACCGTACAAACCGGAACGCCGCTTCCCTTGAGAAATTCCGCCGCCTTCCTGACCCAACCGGGATTCACACAAACCGATGCGAAACCGAACTGCGCCGCTTCTTCGCAAAGTTTTCGGATGTCGGCCTCGCTGGCTTCGGGTTTGAGAAGCGTATGATCGATCAGGCCTGCCCAATCGCGAGCCGTGGCAGTATCGCCCAGGACGCTCCCGATTCGCGAGGCTCCTGCATCGACGATTCTTTGCACATCAGCGCTGCAAAATGTCGGCGAATGATCATCACCGCCGAGTTTGGCAAGAACAAAATCCGTGATCTGTTCTACTAGTTGTTCATAATTGCCATTCTGATCCATAGGGTTTGGAAGCTAGAATATCACTTACTATATTGGTTTTCGATGTTGCCGATCTTGCTCACGCGTTTTCCGTGTCTTTCCTCGGTAAGTTCGTTCGTTATAAACGCCTCGACAATCTCCTTCACTTCTTCAAATGAATTCTGCACGCTTCCGAGCGTCAGAACGTTTGCGCCGTTGTGCTCGCGCGAGTTTTTTGCAAGTGCTTCGGAATAGCACGCCGCAGCCCGCACGTTCGGCACTTTATTGGCGGCCATCGCACTTCCTATTCCGGCTCCATCTATGATGATTCCGACATCGACGTGTCCTTCGCCCACCGCTTTTGCAACTTCGTGAGCAATATCCGGATAGTCGACCGCGTCGAGCGAATTTGTTCCAAAATCCCGTAGCTTCAAGCCCAAACCTTCAAGAAACGGCTTCAACTGTTCTTTGAAATTGAAACCTCCATGATCCGCCCCGATCGCTACCGTCTCTACTTTGATCGAAGCGCCGCGCGGCTGTTTTCTAATGAGCTCGATCTTTTTTTCATTCACGGTGTCCTGTGCCAGCGGCGTCAATTTTGCGTTCTCGGCGATACGAAGTCTCGCCTCCGGATCAAGACCGCGAAGGTCGTCTTCGGTAATGAGGGATTTTGCCGATTCGTCGCGGTCGAATTCCCTGTTCAGCTTGTCTTGCAACGAGTTTACGACGACGTGCTCGGGCAAATATGCCGGCTGTTCTTCGTTTTCCGGTGGTACGCTTTTCAACACTTCGCGAACAAGAGCTCGCACGCGTTCGCGGGTTTCTTTGTTCTGCAATGACATAGATTCTGGAGTAGATTGATTCTGCTTTGGCAACTTGTAAATTATCGAATGTTTGAATAGTATTTCTAAAAACCCGTTCAATCAAGCCTGAATCAAATGTCAGCCGAGCCCAAACAAGTCGCAGCGACCGAGTTCACTAATTCCAACCTCGAGATTTTGTACAACCAGGATCAAATACAAGCACGGATTCATGAATTGGGCACTCGGATTACGCAAGAATACGCCGATAAGGAACTCGTTCTGGTCAGTGTTTTAAAAGGTTCGTGCATCTTTCTGGCTGATCTGATGCGGTCGATCGACCTCAATCTGACGATCGATTTTATGGCCGTTTCCAGTTATAAGGACGGCACAAAATCCACAGGCGATGTGGAAATATTTAAAGATCTCAGTAATCCGATCCGCGGCAAGCACGTCATTGTTGTCGAAGATATCGTCGATACTGGTTTAACTCTTTCGAGATTGCTTGAGATTTTGGAATCGCGCGGTGCGGCATCGATAAAGCTCGCCAGCTTTCTGGACAAACCCCATCCGCGTATGAAGAGCGAATTAAAGATCGATTACACCGGGTTTGTCGTTCCTAACAAATTCGTCGTGGGATATGGGCTTGATGCTGCCGGACGGTTTCGAAATCTTCCTTTTATCGCCATTCTAAAAAATCCTGCGGCGCTTGATGTTGAAGGGCGTTGAACCTAAACCACGACGTGTTTACGCGTTTCGTTTAAAAACCTGCCTTCTAAATTGACCTTGCAGCCGCTTCTAAGTATAATTTAAGTTTTTCGGCTTGCGAGCATGTCTCGATGTGCCGTGACGGAGATAACAAAAATGAGTTACGCAATTATCAGGACTGGTGGAAAACAATATCCCGTAGCTGAGGGTCAAACCTTGCGCGTTCCCACTATTGCAGGAAAAGAGGGCGGCAAGGTCGATATCGAAGCCTTAGTGATTGGCGAGGGAAAGGATGCAAAGATCGGCGGCGGCGCAACGCTCTCAGCCAGCATAGTCGGTCACGGCAAGGACGATAAGATCATCGTTTTCAAAAAGAAACGGCGCAAACAGTACAAACGCAAGCAAGGCCACCGGCAGGGTTATACGGAAATTAAAATAGAAAAGATATAGGAGATTTGCGATTGCCGATTTGCGATTTGCGATTGAAAGAGCCGAATCTCTTATAAATCGAAAGTCGAAAGTCGAAAATCGAAAATAGCAGGATGGCACATAAAAAAGGTGTAGGATCATCTAGAAACGGCCGAGATTCTAATGCGCAGCGGCTTGGACTCAAGAAATTCGGCGGCGAGCACGTTCTCGGCGGCAACATCCTCGCTCGTCAGCGCGGTACAAAATGGAAACCCGGCAACAACGTCGGTCGCGGTAAGGACGATACCTTGTTTTCGCTGATCGAGGGATTTGTAAAATTCGAAGACAAAGGCCAAAGAGGTAAATTCATCAGCGTCTATGCCGAACAGCCGGTAGTAGCCGAAGCTGCATAAGAACCCGATTTCGTCCTACGATTTCAATGCCCGCGAAGCGCAGAGTCATCTACCTTTCGCGGGCATTTTTATCTTCCACTTTCCACATTAGGCTCCGTCGCACCGCGAGCCGAACCGACCCGCCTATCCTACTCGCGTAAAATCGGATACAATCGGGCAGATGAAGCCTGGAGAAGAGCTAATTTCGCAGGGCATTAAAGATCTCGCCGAGGGTCAGGAGACTATACCTGCCCTTCTTGTGTCCATCGGTGCCCCGCGCTTGCGACGGATCGGACTAACCATTCCGGAAAGTGTTTTTCCCTCTCCCGAACTTCGTCTTTATCGTATGTTGCAAGACTTGCATGCGGATGCATCTCATTCGAAATACAATGCATTGATCCGGCGTCTGGTAAGCTTCGAACGGGCTGCGGAATGCGCGAAATAACAAACATGGAAAAGCTCGCGGAATTCATGCGTCACTTCGGGCGAAGTGCGCACCGGGAAGCCCGCGTCTATCTTACAGGCGGCGCCACTGCCGTTTTGTTCGGATGGCGAGATTCGACCATCGACATCGACCTCCGTTTCGACCCGGAACTGGACGAGTTGTTCCGAGCCATTCCGGAAATCAAGGAAAAGCTTCACATCAATGTCGAGCTGGCGTCTCCGCCGGATTTCATACCGCCGCTTCCCGGCTGGGAAACTCGCTGCATATATATCGGCCGCGAAGGCAAAGTCAGTTTCTACCATTACGACCTTTACAGCCAGGCTCTCGCAAAAATTGAGCGCGGCCACGATCAAGATATGCGGGATGTTGACTCAGTGATAAGAGCAGGACTCGTGGACCGACAAAAACTAACGGCTTTATTCAAAGAGATCGAGCCGCAGCTTTACAGATATCCCGCGATTGATTCGGTCAGTTTTTCCAAGGCAGTTGGCCTGGTCGCCGACGCGACGCCGGAATCGTTCGATCCACGTGTTCAAAAGTAATCGAGCAAAAGCACAAACTGATGTACCTTCGTTACGAAGCAGGGCTATTATCCTGAAACCTTCCAGATATTACACGAAATTTATTTGTTATCTCGAATGGTTCGGGTATAATACGAACATTTCGGTTATTAGGCGGAACCATTCCGCTCAATGATAAATTGGGCGACATCATGTTTGGCGAACCGTGAAGAGATATTAGAATGAAATGAAATCAGGATTCAATGCGATCTGCACTGGCACCCCGATTGGGCCGATCGAGGCCGAAACGATTGAGTTCGTCAAAGCAATATCTACTTACGATTCAAGCAAAAGGAGTACCAACATGAAGAAATCGCTAACTCTGGCTTTCGTTCTCGCCAACCTGGCTGTCTTTTCCGGTCTTGGCGTCGCTCAGCAGGGAGAAAAGCAGAAGAGCCCAACCACGCGGGACGAGACGAAGCCCTCACCAACGCCACCTGTTCCCCTGAAGACGAGGAACTTTGAAACGAAAAAAGTGGAAGGTGAAGTGCGTAAGGCGACGTCCCCCCAAGTGACGACCGGCAAGGTGACGCAGGTGAATGCGAGGGAGAAAACGTTCGCCGTCGAGGTCTCCTTCTCTGCCGGGAGCATGAAAGGAGACTATACCTTCAAGGTTGGGGAAACAATTGACGTCGCCTACACCCAGACTCCCGGCGGGCCGATGTTGGCGACGTCGGTTAAGTCGTCAAAAAGCAACTCTAGTGACCGTGAGACGACCTCCGCCCAAGTGATGACCGGCAAGTTGACCCAGGTGAATGCAAGGGAGAAAACCTTCGCCATCGAGGTATCCTTCTCCGCCGCAAAGCTGGGCACGTTTCCCGCGCTCGGGCAGATCGTTGACGTCACCTACACTAAGGACCCTAACGGCCGGGCGTTGGCAGCGTCAAACCTCAACTCCTCGAAGAGCAACATCTATTAGCTGGCTACGCCCGCCGTTTTGCCCGACAATTGCAATGCGGCGGCTCCGCACGATTAGCGCGTATCTCATGCAAACCGTCGCCGTCCGCAAATCGTGCGAGCCTGATGCCCGGCACACGCGGGTTGTAACGGGAAAGACGAAAAGATCTGTGTTTATCGCCTGCTTCAGCACTGATATTGCATTTTTCAGATAACGGAAATGGGCTTCAAATCGAAAAATGAATGTTTTTTTCGCTAGAAAAAATAATTTTCAACTAAAATATTTTTCTTTTCCACAGGCTCGGATTCTACGCGGCTCAAGCCGGCTGTTCGTCAACCTTTACAAAGAATCGGGTTGCGGGGTTTTCCACAATTCTATCCACAGGATTTGCACAGAATTATCCACAGCTTCTCCGCTAAACCGTTGCAAAAAAAGGGCAATACCTAAAGTATTTTCTACTTGACATGCGAAAATAGGTAGTGCAGACTGTTTTCACAGTCGAATTACTTACGGGTTTTTTGACCGGCACTTGGAAGTGGAACGGAGGCGGTGACGCTTTTGTTCGGGAGACAGAAGGAGCGGAAAGCCGCTGTCTCGAACGCCTTGAGCCGAAGCCGAAAGGCTTGCTGGAAAAGTCTTCGGACTTTTCTGAAGTTACTCGGATAAAAACGAGTAACGCCCTTTGGAAATGATCAGCCAAACGGGTGCTACGCCGCTCACGTCTTCGGACGAGAGCCTCGTTGCCGGGCACGTAACCGGCGGTGGAGGAAAAGCCACCACAAAAAAAACCTAACGGCACTATGAGCTTCGTGCTCAAAACATAATGTTTATTCATTTTTGGGTGCTGACCGGAGACGGACTCCCCGCAGAGCCTCTTCGGAATACAAAAACGGCGGTTCAAACGTGTACATGCGAGAGCCGCCAACCTTTTCGGACACTTCGGTGTTCATTTAGGAATACAAGAGCGTCGTTTCAAGAAATTGAGACGACGCTTTTGTCTTTTGTTTAGAGTCCAAACTTCAGTATCCTCGTTTCTTAAACCTCCGGCCTCACCTTTCAAGCTGTTTAAGGGGTTGCCAATCCAAAATCTAAAATCTAAAATCTAAAATCTAAAATGTTTATCGACCGCGTAAAAATAAAAGTAAAAGCCGGCGACGGCGGTAACGGCGTTACCGCGTTTCGCCGCGAGAAATTTATTCCCCGCGGTGGACCGAGCGGCGGCGATGGCGGAGTTGGCGGAAGCGTGTGGATGGAAGCGGACGAGGGGCTGAACACGCTGCTTCACCTTCGTTATAATCCCGAACACAAGGCCGAACGCGGCCGGCATGGTGAGGGATCAAATCGGTTCGGCAAGGACGGCGCGGACTCGACAATAAAGGTCCCGGTCGGAACGCAGGTTTTTAATGCAGAAACGGAAGAAATTTTGTTCGATTTTACCGGTCTTGGCCAGCGATTTCTGGTGGCCAAAGGCGGCAAAGGCGGCTGGGGGAATTCACATTTTGCGACGCCGACGCGGAGGGCTCCGAAATTTCATTACATGGGGCGTCCCGGTCAGGAAAAAGAGCTTCAGCTGGAGCTGAAATTGATAGCCGATGTCGGTCTGGTCGGCTTCCCGAATGCAGGCAAGTCCACGCTTATCTCGGTCATTTCCGCCGCGAAACCGAAAATTGCGGATTACCCATTTACCACGCTTGAGCCAAACCTTGGCGTGGTCGATCTCGGCGATTTTCGTACGTTCGTCGTTGCCGACATTCCCGGTTTAATCGAAGGAGCTTCGGAGGGAGCCGGACTCGGTGATCGGTTCTTGAGACACGTAGAACGCACAAAGCTGATGCTGCATTTGGTTGATGTCTCGTCGATTTCGGGGCGCGATCCGGTTGAAGATTATGAAATTATCAATCGCGAACTGGCCAATTATAATATCGATTTGGCGGGCCGGCCTCAGATTGTCGTGGCTACGAAGATCGACGCATTGGACGAACCAGAACGGCTCGAGAATTTACGTGAGCGCGCGAAAAAGGACGGAAAGGAGTTTTTGGAAATTTCCGCCGTCGCTAACCAGGGTTTAAAGGATTTGGTTTCAGCAGTCGCCAAAAGACTTGACGCTGGGGTACAGAATCGCGAAACCGCAACAATTGTTTCTCAAACCTAAGTTCATTAAATGCCGGACAAAACTATTTCTACCAAAAAACGATCGCCCTCTCGCCCCGCCGCCGCATTCGCAAATCGTCGAGTCGCGTATTACGGCGGATCGTTCGATCCCGTTCATCGCGGACACCTTGCGAGTGCCCGGAAACTGATACAACTTTTCCACCTCGACGAATTCGTGTTTCTTCCGGCTTATCATGCACCGCATAAAATCGATCGTAAACCCATTTCGGCTTTCCATCGCTACGCAATGCTTTCTTCAGCGACTAACAACATGCGTAAGGTCAAAGTTTCGACGATAGAGCTCGATCTACCCGAAAAGTCCTACACCGTGGAAACGCTCGGACGCCTGAAAGTGGATTTGCCCGACTCCGATATATTCTTCGTCATGGGAGCCGATTCGTGGCAGGACATAGAAATTTGGCGCGAGTGGGAAAAACTTCTTTTAATGACAAATCATATCGTTGTTACTCGTCCAGGATTTGAGATGGGTTTTTCGCATGTCACGGATGAAATCCGCAATCGGATTGTTGATATGCGGAAAACATTTCCAGGTTTTAAATTTAAAGTTTCATCTGACGAAGACCTTGGGACCTCAAACTCGCACCTTGAAATCAGCAGTGACCGAATTTACATAACCGATGCGGTCAGTATGGAAATATCCTCGTCCGCTATCAGACAAAACGTAAGAAAAAATGCGGCGGGTTGGCAAAAAGATGTGCCCCGTGAAGTTGCAAAATACATAGAAAAATATCAGATTTATGAATAATGGAAGAAATACAGGAAAAGACGCTTAAACGGGAAGCCGTAAAAATTGAGATTTCTCAGGTGCTAACGCCATTTTCGGATCTCGATTCTGAGGTACAGCTTGCCATACGCTGTGCAAGCGACAAGAAAGCCGTAGGTATAAAAGCACTGGATTTGCGGGAGATTGCCAGCTTCACGGAGTTTTTTATAATCGCAAGCGGAACAAATCAGCGGCAGGTACAGGCAATCTCCGATGAGATCAGCGAACAGCTAAAAAGACAATTGAGCTCGCGGGCTATTCGAATCGAGGGCTACGGCTCGGGGGAATGGGTGCTTCTTGATTACGGCGACTTTATCGTCCATATTTTCGACAAGGAAGCACGCGAATTCTACGACCTTGAACGCCTCTGGTTAGATGCTCGGAAAGTAGAAATACCGGAGAACATCTAGTGGCAGCGGAGGCAGGAGTTTGTTACTGCCGCCACTTATAATCATGCGTTTTCGTTTCGTCTGGATCGGAAAAACCAAAGACAAAAACTGGAAGGCGCTGCAGGAAGAATATCTGCGGCGTCTTTCGCGTTTTGTGAAATGTGAGATCGTTGAAATAAAAGATTCCGCAACCCATGAAACCAAGGAAAGTGAAGGCAAACGAATTATGGAAATATTGAATCAAAAGAGTTTCGTCTGCTTATTGGACGTAAAAGGACGTGCCCTTACTTCTCCCGAGATGGCCCACGAAATAGAAAATTGGCAGCGGCGAGGGTTAAAGGAAGTAACTTTTGTCATAGGCGGAGCGAGCGGAGTATCGGCCCAGATTAGCGAAAAGTCAGATTTTAGGTTATCCTTGTCGTTTCTAACTTTTACGCATGAGACGGCTCGTGTCCTAATGTTAGAACAACTTTATCGTGCATTTACTATAATAAAGGGGTTTCCATACCAAAAATGATTGAATTGAAAGATGTTAAAGAAAGACTCCTTGCGGAAAGGGACATTCTTATTGAAAAACTGAAGGGCAATGATTTGTCTGTAGATGATTCGGAAACCCCGGATCCGGTCGATTTGGCGGTCCGAAATTATTCCAAGAATGTAATGCTTGCGGTTTCGGAGAACGAAAGTCGGCAGCTTGCCCTGGTCGATGAAGCTTTGCTTCGCGTCAATGACGAAGAATACGGCCTGTGTCAAAACTGCGAAAAGGACATAAACCCCAAGCGTCTAGCCGCAATTCCATGGGCACGCTATTGTCTGAGTTGTCAGGAACTTGTCGAAAAAGGACTGCTCGACGACGAATAATACGAAAAGGCAAGGTTAAAGGTCAAAAATGAATCGATAGGATTTGAATTTTGAGCTATATAGTTGTACCGCATTTGTACCGCATCCGTTGATAGTGCCTCCGATTCCGCTTTAGTTTTGATACCTCACTCTATTTTGCCGTCTGAATCTGTATGTCTTTTGTGAAGGGCTGCCAATTTTAAAAAGAAAGGAATACGAGAAAACACGGAACAAAGCGTATGCTCACGGCCATTCCCGACGCGTTTCTTTCCCTGATCTACCCTCAAGAGTGTCGCAATTGCAAACTTAGTGTCGAAAGCTCCGCTGACGGAGCAGCCTGCCGTGCGTGCTGGGAAAACACTCGTATTTTCTCCGACAAAACCATTCTTTGCAATAAATGCGGAATTTTCCTAATGGAATCCGAGTGTCCGATCGAGACACTCTGCCGCCGGTGCGACGATCACTTTTACGATTCGGCTCGAGCTATCGGCGTCTACGAAAATGCCCTCGCGGCTTCGGTCGTACATCTAAAACAAACCCCGCACGTTGCGAAAATTCTACGAATACTTTTGAAAACCGCGTTCCAGGAATCCTCGTTTCAAGCGTCTACTTTGATCGTTCCCGTGCCTCTCTCGCCTAGACGCCTTCTGGAACGAGGTTTTAACCAGGCTGGAGTATTGGGGCGGATTGTGGCTAAAGATACCGGGATCGACCTCGACGAGCATAGTCTTATTCGTACCCTGCACTCGCCGATGCATAGGGCGGCGATGGATAAGAAAGCCCGCGAAATGACCGTCAAAAACGCCTTTCAAGTTTCACGCCCGAAGCTTATCGCAAATCAAAACATCCTATTGGTTGACGATGTCTTTACCTCCGGCTCGACGGCATCCCACTGTGCAAAAGCGCTCAAAAAAAGCGGCGCGGGTAAGGTCAATGTATTAACCCTCGCCCGCGCCGTCTGAGCAAACCAAATGTCAAATCCGTCGTGCGCGAATGAACCCGCGCAGCATTTCGGTGTTACGGATTATCCAGATTCGGTATCGGAATATCTCCAGCCACGCCCCAATTAGCGATTTGGATTATGCCTGCGGTACTGCCCACGACATACCACGTGCCGTTTGAAGGCCGAAACACAGCGATGTCATCCCGTCCGTCGTTGTCGTAGTCACCCACGACCGGTATATCGCCGTTGACGCCCCATGAAACCGTCTGGAAGCTGTTATCAAAGCTTCGCTTGATAAACCACTGGCCGGTTGCCGGTCTAAAGAGGGCAAGATCGTATCTGCCGTCGCCGTCGAAATCACCCGGAGCCGGCACGTCGGTGCTTTCTCCAAATTGACTGATTGAAAAATTCCCATTCGTGCTGTTTATCGAATACCAGGTCCCGTTCGACGGACGCCACACTGCAATATCGTATTTACCGTCGCCGTCGTAATCGCCCGGAACGACGCGATCATTGTTAACGCCCCACTGTACAGTCGAGATACCCCTGTCGCTCGATCGGAATGTGTACCAGGTGCCGTTTGAAGGCCGGAAAACAACGAAATCAGATTCGCTGTCTCCGTCATAATCGCCCGCCGCGGGTATGTCGCCGGATATCCCCCAACTCACTACGTTAAAAGTTGAATCGCCGCTTCTCAGATAGTACCAATTACCCTCGCTCGGACGGAAAACCGCCAGATCCGTTTTGCGATCGCCGTCATAATCTTCAGGAGTCGGAATATCGTTATTAACGCCGAACTGCTGCGTTCTTATAACCCCGGTCAAACCGTTCAAGATGTACCAGAAGCCGTTGCTCGGACGAAAAAGCGAAAAATCCGTCGTGAAATCAGCATCAAAATCGGCGGACGCTTTTGAGGGAACGATTTTTTGCACCATTCCGGATTGAAGCTGGGCAATGTACAATTCACCGTCTTCATCTTCGCCGAATGAGGTCAGGTTGAATGGACTCGAACCGATAAGAGGCAGTTGCGAGCTGCCGTTCCAATAAAGGATTTCGCCCGTACAAAAATCGCCGTAAACGTATGAGCCTTTAGGAAGTGTTCCCTGAGTTCCGCGATAGACGTATCCACCCGTTATCGAGCATCGCTGGGTCGTATTATCGCTGCTATACTCAAAGACCGGCGGGATGTGGCCGGGCGGCGGAGTGCACTGGCCCCCGTTAAAATTCGGATTGCATATACTGCCTTCCATTATCCGCCAGCCGTAGTTACCGCCAAGTGTAACTATGTCGACCTCTTCGCGCGCCTGTTCTCCCACATCGCCGACCCAAAGTTGATTTGTCCCGCCGCGGTCAAACGAAAAACGAAACGGATTTCGCAGTCCAATCGCGTAGATCTCATCCGCTCCGGCAAGGGAACCGGCGAAAGGATTAGTCGGCGGAATCAGATATGGTGCGCTCTGGCCAGTCGGCACGTTTATATCAATGCGAAGTACTTTGCCGAGAAGTGAATTAATGTTTTGAGCGTTGTTCGGCGGATCGTTGCCGCCGCCGCCGTCGCCCGGTGCAGCGTACAAATAACCGTCCGGTCCGAATGCAATCGTTCCGCCATTGTGATTGTTCGGGCCGGGGTGGGGAATCGTAATAATCGGCTTCGCGTTAATGTCGGCAACATTCGGATTTCCGGGAGAGGCCTGGTGTTCATCGATTTGAATCGCACCGTCGCCCACCCGTGTATAGTAAACAAAGAAACGGCGGTTTGCCGCAAATTGCGGATGAAACGCCAGGCCCAAAAGTCCGCGCTCACCTTCCGTCGATGTTTTCACCGTAATATCCAGAAAATTGGTCGCGACGTTAGAACCGGGTTGTACGACCTTGATTATTCCTGCGCGTTCAACTATAAAAATCCGTTTTGTGCCGTCTTTCGCATTCGCGACGAAGATAGGAGAGCTCAATCCCGTCATAAATCGTTGCAGCCTGATATTGACAGGTGGTCCCTGCGCGAAACCCGCCGTCATAAAAGCGAACAAAAAAATACCCAAAAACCCGAAAAAAAAGAAAGTTTTTCTCATTATCGTACCCCTGATGAATTAACTACAGACCGATCCGGTGATTATCAGCGAATCGGCGTGGAAGAAGTCCTGAATTATTGTAGCGACTCGCGGGGTATAAAGGCAAGGCATTTATAAACGGTACCGGACGTGTTTCATCTTCAGCTCGGCGTCTTCATTTTCGAAATTCTGAAGACGCATGGTCACATCCGCCGTCATTTTTAGGTCTGATCTTTCCCCTCGGGCGAGATGCGCATAACCCGCAGCGGCGATCATCGCGGCGTTGTCGGTCGATAGATGTTTTGACGGGAAATAAACCGGAAGACCCAATTCTGCGCCAACGGTTGCGGCGGCACTTCGCAACGCTTTGTTGCATGCGACACCCCCGGCGACGATTAACGTTTTCGGCATCAACTGAATCGCTACCTTCCGCATCGTTCCAACCAATGATTTCAATACCGCCGCTTGAAAGCTCGCCGCCAAATCCTTGATTTCCCGGCTTGGAACGGCATTAGGCTCCGTCGGCTTGATCGAGTTTTCGCGGACGTGTCGAACGACAGCCGTTTTCAGCCCGCTAAAACTGAAATCCGGACGCCCGTCAGAGATTTTAGGATTTGTAAATTTTATTTTTTCAGGGTCGCCTTCCTGTGCCAATTTTTCAATCACCGGACCACCGGGATATCCGAGACCGAGTAATTTGGCAACCTTGTCGAAGGCCTCGCCCGCTGCGTCGTCGCGGGTGCGCGAGACAACTTTATAGCTGCCTTCTTCCGGAATCGAAAACAAATTCGTATGACCGCCCGAAACAATCAGAGCAAGTGCAGGATATTCGACCGGCGGATTGTCGAAAGCTACCGAATAGACATGGCCTTCGATATGATTGACGCCGATGAAGGGTACATTCAGTCCAAATGCCAGAGCCTTGCCATAACATACCCCAACAAGAAGCGATCCGATTAAACCGGGGCCTCGAGTTACGGCAACCGCATCGATATCACCAAGCGAGATATCGGCGTGGTAAATCGCCTCCCGCACAACCGGCTCGATTTTCTGTAAATGCTCACGCGAGGCAAGTTCGGGAACTACGCCCCCAAAAGGACGATGCATGTCAATCTGCGAGGAAATAACAGAGGAAAGAATTTTCCGCCCGTCGCTAACGACCGATGCAGCCGTTTCATCGCACGAGCTTTCGATTCCAAGAACCAACATTATACAGATTAAGCGCGTTTCAAATAAGGATGGATCTAGCAGTCAGGAAATGCACTACTTGACGTACGTCACGTGGACAAACAAAAACCACTGAGAGACCTTATTCTTCCTTGAGTTTGTGATAATCGAGGTTCGTCTATCTCCCGCTATCACGCTCGACTTCTGCAGGGGACTTATCCAAACTACCCGCCAGAAATCCTCCAAAAAAAAGACCCAGGGCAATCAGTATAAACGCCGCCAGACTTAAAAAAGCCCAGTGAACTCCACGAAAAGACTTTGCGGTGTCTTCTCTCACAACTGTATCTTCACCGTCCACCGAAATTACTTGTTTTGACATTTATCTTTCCTCACGATCGGTATTTATGTGGCAATGGCTTTATCATAGCGGAGACACGGGACTTGCCGCCCATAAGAGTACTTATTCCCTTAACATTATAATCAAGCGCAGTGTGCGTTTCAATACGTCATACGACCGGAAAAAGCGATTCGCCGAAAAGCTCGTGCAGATCAAGTGCAAATCGGTTATCCGTTGCTGCTAAATCAACAGATTCGCAGAATGATCACGGTCATATCGTCGTGGGTTGCTTTTCTCATATCGTCACACTTTTATTGAGTCTGATCTGCTCAACGACTTGCCCGGGGGTTGTTTATGGATAAAATAGCATAAGTTATGCTATGAGAATATCCGGGAGAGCGGGTAGCTCCTGATTATCAGACAAGATCGGCGCTTCCCCTTTTCTAAAGGTGTCGATTAGAAAAAGATTTGACGTTACCCTGTAAATGTGTAAGAATGAACTTTACTACGAAGTATGGAAAATTCATCTCAGAGCTTCTTCCATTGGCGTAGGATTACGCTTTTGCTCGTGCACGCAGGATTTCGAACCAATCGGTATCGGCGTGAAGTGAGATGACAAGGTCGTTGTATTCGAAAAGAAATAGTTGGCAAGAGAAAAATGGCATTATGGCTTGAGCCCGCCGCTATTTTGTCGTAAATTCGAAGGGCAATCCGACCGCGACTTCTATAAAGTATTTTATATAACCGCAAACCTTTCAGGCGACATGCCCCTAATTAAAATAGAAGCTTCAGCTTTTTAAGGAGTAAAAGGATGACGAAGGCATTAAATTTCGTTCTTATATTGTTGGTGTTTGGAATTTTGTTTGTTCCAGAGATCACCGCTCAAACTACAGAATTCACTTATCAAGGCAGCTTGAAAGACCAGGGCCAGGCTCCCACCGGAAACTACGACTTCGAGTTCCGGCTCTACGATTCAGCCTCAGGCGGAACGCAGATTGGGTCAGTGATTTCTCAAAACAATGTCAGCGTCGCCAACGGAATATTCGCTGTTAGGCTGAATTTCGGCGCAGGTTTTCCGGGGGCAGACCGATATCTTGAGATAGGTGTAAGAGCGGCGGGCGCGGGCGGATTCACGCCTTTAAATCCGCGTCAAAAGATCAACAGTACGCCTTATGCTTTACAAAGCTTAAACGCCGCGAACAGCGTACAGGCTGTTAATTCCCAACATCTTGGCGGACGTGGCTTTGAGCAATATGTCTTAACAACCGATCCGCGATTGTCAGGTTCCGGGGGAGCAGGTTCGAATTACGGAACGAGTACGTTTAATATTAACGGAACCGGTAATGCCGGTATCTTCAACGCCGCGACCCGATTCACAATCGGCGACGTTCATGTACTGAGCAACCTGGGCCAGGAAAACCTTTTCGCCGGGGCCGGGGCGGGCCAGGTAAATACCGGTTCGTTCAACGCTTTTTTTGGCAGCAGAGCCGGTGTAAATAACAAATCCGGATCCAACAACTCCTTCTTTGGGTCAGCCGCGGGAGAGGCTAACACTTTCGGACAATTCAACTCATTCTTCGGCACTTTTGCCGGACAGCTCAACACAGTCGGCAACGAGAATTCATTCTTCGGACATAGCTCCGGTCTCGCGAACATAACCGGAATCAACAACTCGTTCTTCGGCTCTTTCAGCGGAACGTTTAACTCCTCCGGAAGGGACAACTCGTTCTACGGCCAATCCAGCGGTTACAATAACAACGCCGATCGAAACTCATTCTTCGGCTCCTTCACTGGAAATTTTAACTCGACAGGTTCGAATAATTCCTTCTTCGGCTCGACGGCCGGAAGGGCGAACACGACCGGTTCAAATAACGTTTTTGTCGGCGCATCAAGTGGCTCTACTAACGCGGTGGGTTCCGATAATTCATTCTATGGAAGCAATTCCGGATTCGCGAACGGTGCCAATGGCGGCTCTTTCTTTGGAGCGGATGCAGGCTACGCAAATGTATCGGGTTCTAATAATGCCTTCTTCGGTAGGACATCCGGACGGGACAACACGACCGGCGAACTCAATACCTTTTTGGGAACGGGCGCCGGTATTGGCAATTTGTCGGGCAGTTTCAACACGGCCGTGGGAGCCAATGCTAACGTCGGTGCGAACGATCTTAGATACGCGACGGCGATCGGAGCAGAAGCTGTTGTTAGCACAAGCAATACGATCGTCCTGGGCAGAACAGCGGACACCGTCCGGGTTTCGGGCAACCTTAACGTAGTGGGTACCTTCTCTGCCAACAATTTCAGTGTCCCGGCATCCGGTATAACCGGAGTTCTGGGACTGGCAAATGGAGGCACGGGTTTGAGTTCGGCGGGGCCAAACGGAAATTTCCTTCGCAGTGACGGGACCACTTTTGTGAGCTCGCCGTTTTTGGCCGCGGATTTCCCGTCCGGCAGCGCGAACTACATCCAGAATGGCGTCGGGCTGCAGGCTGCGAGCAATTTTAACATCTCCGGCACCGGCACTATAGGCGGGGCCTTCTCGGCAAATTCCGTCAATTCGGTGACGCAATATAATATTGGCGGAAACCGAGTATTCAGCACAGTTGGAACTAATAACGTGTTCGCCGGTGCGGGCACTGGTACTGGAGGCGACGCCAATTCGTTTTTCGGAAGTAACGCTGGAACCGGCAACGCGACAGGAAGTTCCAACACTATCCTCGGTGCAGGTGCAAATGTTGCTGTCGGCAATCTTACCTTCGCGACGTCTGTCGGTGCAGGCTCTGTCGTCGGCACCAATAATACTGTGGTTCTTGGCCGAGCCGCAGATACCGTTCGTGTCCCGGGCAATTTGAATGTCGTTGGAACAATTGCCGGTACCTTCTCAGTTCCGGCCGCCAATATAACAGGTGTGATCGGAACGGCAAACGGCGGCACGGGATTGAGTGCATCGGGTCCTAGTGGAAATATCCTGCGAAGCAACGGAACTATTTGGACGAGTGCACCATTTCCGCCAGCCGAAATTCCGGCGGGAAGCGCGTTTTATATCCAGAACGGAACAACGCTTCAAACTCCAGGTAATTTCAATATTTCCGGTAACGGCACTTTGGGCGGGACGTTGTCGGCTAACGTAGTTAATTCTGCAACCAATTATAATATCGGCGGCAATCGCGTGTTCAGCGTAGACGGAACCGCCAATGTATTTGCCGGAGCCGGAACCGCTACAACCGGGAGCTCCAACTCGTTTTTTGGAAACAGTGCGGGAGCCGCTAATGTATCGGGAACTTCGAATACGATTATCGGAGCAGGCGCGAATGTTGCCGCCGGTGGTTTGATAAATGCGACAGCCGTTGGGGCGAACGCTTTGGTCGGGCAAAATAATTCGCTTGTCCTTGGCGGGATTAGCGGCCTCAACGGAGCCGCGGCCAGTACGAATGTCGGGATCGGAACGACGACGCCGAAGGCCAAGCTTGACGTTACTGGTGGAAGCATTCTTGTTGGTTCTCCCGGTCAGGGCGTTATTTTGAAATCGCCAAATGGATCCACGTGCAGGCTTTTGGGCATCGACAATTTGGGCGCGATGACGTTGACGGCAATTCCCTGCCCGTAAAAGACCGGAGAACGTCG